>WNFM01187759.1_pt2 | contig 37413 bp, 37 predicted proteins | sample 5400271 | NCBI WGS metagenome assembly WNFM01 (sample SAMN13153352, study PRJNA577476) | soil metagenome | isolation source: 60 cm saprolite on Douglas fir-dominated hillslope | place: USA:California | collected 2013-09-17 | reverse complement strand
AATTCCAAACATCAGGCTCTTGACCAGGCCGGTCATGACGTCGCGAAGAACCAGGGCGTCCATCGTCGCGAGAATGTAGGTCTTGAACGTGAATCCCGCCGCAATAATTCCAAATACCGAACCGCCCACTACGCCCATGAAGTCGGCCCAAATGGTGAGGCAGGGCATCATCAGGAGCATCGCAAAAAGTTTTGGCGCCACCAGAAAGCGAATGGGATTGAGCGCCATGGTTTCCATCGCGTCAATCTCTTCGTTGACTTTCATGGTGCCGAGCTCGGCGGCGAACGATGAGCCCGAGCGCCCGATCACCAGGATCGCGGTCATCAGAGGGCCGAGTTCGCGCGAAACGGAAATGGCCACGGCGCTGGCCACGAATTGCAACGCGCCGAATTTGCGCAGTTCATACGCGGCTTGTAAGGCCAGAATCGTTCCGATGAAAAAAGAGATTAACGAGAGAATCGGCAATGCGCCTATTCCTACGGCCACCGATTGGTGCACGGCGCGGCCATAGGCGAGTCGCCGCGGAGAAAACATGTCCTTGAACGCAGCGACAATGGCATAGCCGCCGAGACGCGCCAGGCCGCCAATGTAAGCAAGTCCGTCGAGAGTGGCGGCGCCGATGGATTGAGGAGAGAGCATCTTTGCTGTAATCGGAGACCGAGAATCCAAAAATGGTTACGCGCTACGGGTAGCGGCAGAGCCGAAGGGCGGAGGTTGCGGGGCCTCCAGTGCCTCCTGCTCGGTCTGGTGCACTTCAAAAACCCGCAGCAAGTGAGTCAATTCGAGAACGGTTCGCGCGGACTTGGAAAGTCCGTACAGGGCGAAGCGCGAATTCAGATCGCGCGAAATCTTCAACCCTTCCACCAGCGAAGCCACGCCGGAACTGTCGATATAAGGGACGGCGAGCATGTTCACCAAAAGGTACGAAACCCGTTTTTCCTTCAATTCAGTGATGAGTGCCTTGCGGATTTCGGGCGAGTTGAAAAGGGTGATGTCGCCGGTAAGATCCAGGACAGTGGTGCTGCCTTCCTGGCGAATCGAGATCTTGATGGCTGGTCGCTGTGACACGGAGTCAATGTTTTGCCAGACTTTGCCGCCAGATGCAATGGCTTTCGTTTCGCCGTGGGTCTCACCGGCGGGACAGCAGAGATTCAGGTCCAGGGTCAATTTCATTTTACCTCACTAATTGGGTTCATCAGCGAGGCCAACCGATGCGGAGTTGTTTTGGGATGCTGCCTGAATTTGCGCCCGGATGAGCGTTGCTGCTGGTGCCTTCGGCTGCTGAGAAGCCCGAGATGGCGCTCAGTTGTGCAGTTACAGAGTGTCTTGTCTGACCAGGTTGCGGGCGTGGAAAGCGGAGAGCGTGCCGAACGCGTAGATCAGCGCCAGCATCGCGAATCCGGCGAAAATGCCGAGTTGCTGTGAAATCCACCCCAGGGCGACGCTCATTAACAACTGAAGGATGGTGGTGAGAACGGCCATGGCGGATTGTGTGCGACCCATGAAGTGGCGCGGAACAATGTGCATGAGCGCGCCTTGCGCCACCACACCCGAAAGTGCGCGGAAAAATCCAAAGCACATTTGAAAAAATACTGCCGCGACGATGAACGTGATGAACGGCATGGCCAAATGGCCGAGAGCCAGCCCGGCGATTGAGAACGCATATAGCGTCATACGCAAGCGCGCCGGGAGCTGCGAGGCCAGCAGGCCTCCGACGATCGCGCCGAATCCCCAGCCACCTTCGAGATAGCCCAGACCGCGAGCGCCGGCGTGCAGAATGTCCGCAGCCAACGCGACCAGCAGAATGTTGGCGCTGACCACTCCGGCCATCAGGATTGAGTGGGTGGTGCCGAGCGCGCGCACCGCCGGTTGTTCGCGCAGATACGCGAAACCTTCCCTGAGATCGGAATAGACAGCGAGGGAAAGGCCGGCTTCGGCGACTTCGGGCATTTCGCCGGTTTCCAGAGCCTCGGCGGTGGCTTCAGTGGTAGTCGAGAATTCTCGAGGATACTTTGTCAGGTGCTCGCGTGGCGAAACATAGCCGCTGCGCACTTTATAGAGGCACCATGCGGAGACGAAGTAGGTGAGGCCATCGATGCCAAGAATTCCGGCAATACCGGCACTGTCGTAAATGAAGCCGACCAGCGCGCCAGCGAAGAGCATTCCGGTTTGTACGCCAACGAGGACAGCGGCATTCGCGCCGGTGAACTGGCTGGCGGGCATCACTTCCTGCACCAAGGAGTTCACGTTCGCCCAGTACATGGCGGAGCCGGCGCCGGTGATAAAGGTGATCAGATAGAGATGCCAGAGTTCGAGATGCCCGCGCCAGGCGACGTAAGCGACTGCCAGAACCGCCATGCCGCGTGCGAAGTCCAGCAGAATGCCTAGATACCGGCGATCGTAGCGGTCAATCAATACGCCACCAATGAAGGGAATCAGCAAGCCGGGCGCGGTCGCCACGATCACCTGATAACTGACCTTGACCGTCGAGTGCGTTAAGGCCAGGATATGCCAGCTCACACCGGCGAAGTTCATCCCGCTGCCAAAGAGCGAAATGAACATCGCAAAAAAGAAGTAGCGGAAGCCGCGCTCCGCCCAGATCAACGACCAGTCGGTGCGAGCGGGAGTGGTAGCGCTAGACTCGGACATGAGGACGCTACAGTTTACCGTGTTCGCCTTACGGTGTTCAGTGGTGAATTCACAGAGCTGTCCCAATGAATTGCGGCTGGCGGAGGCCATTGATGGGCAATGAAGTAAAAGGGGCCGTGCGCGCGGGCCAACAGCGCCATGAGGGGAAAATCCTGCTGGAGACCAGCGAGATCATTTTTCGCGGAGCGGACTTTCGCCTGAAGATTCCCTTCGCTGAAATGATCGATGTGTCCGCCTGCAACGGCGAACTTCGCGTCAAAACAAAAAGTGCGATGAATGTATTTGAGGTGGGATCCGCAGCTGAGAAGTGGCGAGAGAAGATTCTGCATCCGAAGACCCGAGCGCAGAAGCTCGGTATGAAGCCGGGAACTCGAGTGAGATTGGCGGGCGAATTCGACGCGGACTTTTTGCAGGAACTCAAGGCAAGCAAGGCGGCAATTCTTGGCGAAGCAAGCGCGGATTCCCCGGAAATCACCTTCCTGGCAGTAGCAGCGAAAGGTTCCTTGGCTGCCATTGCAAAACACGCAAAAAAACTGATCGCTGCGCAGGCCTTGTGGGTGGTCTATCCGAAAGGCAAGAAAGAAATCACCGAAATCGACATAATCAACGCGGGCAGAAAAACCGCACTCAAAGACGTTAAAGTGGTCGGATTTTCCGCCACCCACACTGCATTGAAATTCGTGCTTCCTCTTGAAAAGCGTTAGCGCTCGTACTCTTTTGGATTGCCATCTCGCCAAAGCAGTTTCAACTTCGTCTCAGCGCTCCTAAGATGAAGCAATGAGGAATTTGCTCGAAATCAACCGGCTGACCGTGGAATTGCCGACCGCGCAGGGCTGGGTGCGTCCGGTGAATGTCGCGCAAATCGCCACGCGCATCGCCGTGATGCGCTCCGGCAAACTGGTTGAAACCGGCGACGCCGGCCGGGTGTTAAGCCAGCCGTCGGAAAAATACCCCAAAAACTTGCTCGCCGCCGTTCCCGAACTCCCCGTCCACCCCGGATTTCAGCCGCTCGATAGTCCCGATTCACTTCCGTCGCCATCAGTGATATTTTCCTCCCACTGAAGTCGTACTACCCGGCAACGACCTGTGTTGCAAAAATCGTGGTGGAGAGTGGCTCATGTCAACGACCCCTGTTCCGGCGCAAGAGGTTCCCGCCCAATTAAGCGCAGCCAAGCGGATTTTCGGTGTTTTCTTTTCTCCGACCGCTGCTTTTCAAGATGTTGTGCGCAAGCCAAGTTGGCTCGCAGCGATGGCCATACTCATTCTGATCTCGATCGGCCTCAGCGTTTCACTCGGCAAACACGCCGATTGGATTGAAATATCCAAGGACCAAATCGCCAAAAGCAAGTTTGCCGCCCGGCAGTTCGAGCAGCTTACCGACGATCAGAAGTCTCGCGCGTACGCGCAAGCTGCAGAGCGTTCCAAGGTTATCCGTTATGTGCGCGGCGTCATCGGCTGGCCGATGTTGGTCTTGATCATGGGATCGATTTACCTCGGAGTCTTTAAGCTCATTGGGGGAGCCCGCACAAATTTTGTAACGGCTTTTGCCATTACTGTATTTGCGCATTTACCTGTCGGCTTAAAAGAACTGATTTCAATTCCAGTGGTGTTTCTGAAAGACCCTGCGTCCATCGACCCCGAGAATTTTCTCGCTTCCAATCCGGCAGCCATTTTTTCCAACACGCTGCCGCCGTGGCAGCTCGTGCCATTGGCATTTCTTGATATTTTTACGATCTGGGCGCTGATTCTGGTGGCAATCGGCTTTTCCGCTTCCGATCCCAAAAAGTTGCCATTTGGCAAGTCTTTAGGGATCGTTTTCGGGGTTACCCTCGCATTCATGTTCTTTTTCACCGGCCTGGCATGGGCCTTCTCATAACCTCCTCAAGCGATGGCGGGATTTTCTCCTGATACACTCGGTGGGTGGATTTCTCGTTCGAAATTTCAAAAATTAATTCGGCCGGAGCGCGCCGTGGCCTACTGAACACTCCGCACGGCGCCATCCTAACGCCGGTCTTCATGCCTGTAGGGACTCAGGCGACCGTTAAGAGCCTCCGCAACGAAGCGCTCGAAGAACTCGGCGCGCAAATTATTCTCGGTAATACCTACCATCTTTATCTGCGCCCCGGCCACGAGCTCATTCGCAAACTCGGTGGACTGCACAAATTCATGTCCTGGGACCGCGCAATTCTCACCGATTCCGGCGGCTACCAGGTATTCAGTCTTTCCGAACTTCGCAAAATCACTGATGAAGGTGTGCGCTTTCGCTCCCATCTCGACGGCTCTGAACGCCTGCTCACTCCAGAAAAGGCCGTCGAAATCCAACTCGCACTGGGTTCCGATATCGCGATGGTGCTCGACGAATGCATCGAAACGCCAGCTCCGCGTGAAAAAGCCGAAGCCGCGTTGCAGCGAACCACCGCGTGGGCCAGCCGTGCGCGAAATTTTTTTCACCAGCGCGCGCAGCAAAACGGCGAGCTGCCACAGTGGCAATTTGGAATCGTGCAAGGCGCAACTTTCGCGGATTTGCGCCGCGAAAGTGCTCGGCAACTGCTCGAAATTGATTTTCCCGGCTACGCCGTCGGCGGGCTCGCGGTCGGCGAGCCGCACGAAGTCACCTGCGAAATGGCCGCTGAAGTCACCGCGCTGCTCCCAAAAGACAAGCCGCGCTATTTGATGGGGGTTGGGCGCCCCGAACAAATCGCCGATTACGTCGCGCTGGGCATCGACATGATGGATTGCGTGCTGCCAACTCGCGCCGCGCGCCACGCCTGCATCTACACCAGCGAAGGCCGCGTGCTCATCAAGAACGCCCGCTACGCGGAAGACCAGAAGCCGCTCGACCCAAGCTGCTCTTGCAGCGTCTGCCGGCGCTACACCCGCGCTTATCTTCGACATCTCTTCGCTGCGGGAGAACTTACCGCGGCCATCCTCGCCACCCACCACAATGTCCACTTTTACCTTGACTTAATGAGGCAAATCCGCGAGGCTATCGGGTTTGGGAATCTCGTAAAATTCTCATCCGAGGTTCGGGCGCGCTACGCGGCAGGCCCGGCGTAAATAGCGGCACAGTCAGAGCGCCGGCCGTCTTCGGAGAATCGCACAGAGAATCCATCTGGCAGTGATCGCGAGGGTGCAAGTCTCGCCCTCAGCGCGCGGTGAGTATTCTTGGCAGGCAGTCCGGCTCCGACTTTAGCTTGATGATCCGGCTGATCTTAATGGGAAGAGTTCAAACGATCCGATGATGGCAGCAATTCTATTGCAGACCGGTGGCGCGCCCAGTTTTCTCGGCAACCCGCTTTTCATGATGATTATCGTAATGGGCATTTTTTACGTGATGCTCATCGTGCCGCAGCAGCGGCAGAGGAAAAAGACCCAGGCCATGCTGTCGGCGCTAAAGAACGGCGACAAGGTAGTCACCAGTGGCGGAATCTACGGCACAGTCAACGGTATCGACGGCGACACGGTTATTCTGAAAATCGCCGATCAGGTGAAGATCCGCATTTTGCGTTCAGCAATTGCACAGGTCGAGGCGGAAGAGAATGTCAGCTAACGCCCCGCCGCGCGTGCTTTCGCAGGCATCACCTCAGCGGCTCTCTATTGGCCGACTCCATTCGCGGCTGATTTCCAGCCGTCTATCTCAATCATGAATCCTAATTTGAAGTGGAAAGCGCTGTTCATCTTAGCGGTGATTCTTATCTGCATTTACGGGTTGATCGGGCTCCCGACTTTCCCCACCTCCGTGGCGCAGGTCAAGGACAACTTCAGCAAGCAGATCAGGCTTGGCCTCGACCTGCAAGGTGGCACCCACCTCGTCTTGCAGGTTCAGGTGCAGGAAGCCATCGCGCAGGAAACCGATCAGATGGTGGACCGGCTGACCAAACAGTTGCGCGACAAGAATATCCGCTACGACGAAATCCGCCGCGTCGACGATACCCACATTCTGGTGCGTAACGTCGATTCCTCGCAGGCTTCAACGTTTCGCGACCTTGTTCAGCAGCAATATGGCGCGGCCTGGCAAACCGCTCCGGCCTCAGGCGAGCCTTCCGGCTACACTCTGACGCTTCTGCCGAGCGCCATCGCCACCATCCAGACTTCCACCATGACCCAGTCCGTCGAAACCATCGCCCGACGCGTCAACGAACTCGGTCTGACCGAGCCAACGATTCAGCTGCGCGGCCGCAACGACAACGAGATCCTGGTGCAACTACCCGGCGAAGGTGATCCCGAACGTGCCAAGGAAGTCATCGGCAAGGTTGGTCAATTAGAACTGCGCCTAGTCGAAGATCCACGCACGTATACATCGCAAGTGGAAGCGCTGGCCGCACACAACGGGGTTCTGCCTCCGGGTACCGAACTGCTTCCGGGGAATAGCGACACTCGCAACGCTCCCGGTACACCAAGCGGCGAAGTCTGGTATCTGGTCCGACGCGCGCCTGAAGTCACTGGCAAGGATCTCAAACCCGCAGGCGTTCAGGAATCCCGGCAAACCAACAATCCCGGATTTTGGCAGGTGAATTTCGTGCTGACGCAAGATGCCGCAAGGCATTTTGGCGCGACAACGGAACAGAACATTGGCCGGCAACTCGCCATCGTTCTCGACCATCGCATAAATTCCGCTCCCGTGATTAACGGGAAAATCGAAGACAATGGAATGATCGAAGGCAGCTTTACGCAAGAGTCGGCGCACGACCTGGCTCAAGTGCTGCGTTCTGGGGCCTTGCCCGCTTCGATTAAATATTTGGAAGAGCGCACCGTCGGCCCGTCGCTTGGAGCCGATTCGATCCGCCACGGAATGCAGGCTTCGGTGCTGAGCCTCATCGTGGTCATGATCTTCATGCTGGTTTACTACCGGATCTCGGGAGCCAACGCGGTCGTCGCGCTATTGCTCAACCTGATCATTCTGATGGCCGCGCTGGCCTACTTTGGCGCTGTCCTCACATTGCCCGGCATCGCCGGCGTCATTCTCACCATCGGCATGGGCGTTGATTCGAACGTGCTGGTGTTCGAACGCATCCGCGAAGAGCTGCGCAACGGTAAGTCGGCGGCTTCCGCAGTTCAGGCAGGCTTCGACAAAGCTTTCCTGACCATTATCGACACCCACGTCACCACGGTGGTGTCCGCGTTCTTTCTTTTTCTATTCGGCACCGGGCCAATCCGCGGCTTTGCGATTTCGCTGACCATCGGTCTGATCGCCAACGTGTTCACCGCGATTTATGTCTCGAAGACGATTTTCCAATATCACCTGGGAAAGATGGACCGTCAGGCGGACCTGAGTATTTGACCTGTACTAGGACTGCTACCTCGATCCTCCTACCAAAAATAGGCGGAACGCGGGATTGGTCCTGATTCGATTTTAAGAGACGATGGCCAGCTATTGCCCTCGTCCAACGCGGCTAACCGGGAACAAACCGGCACCCGCTGGAGTCTAAGGAAGGGAAGCAGAGCCAGCATGATCGAGTTCTTCAAAGAGCCCAATATCGACTGGATGGGCAAAGCCAAGTACTTCTACGCCTTGAGCGCTATTCTGCTGCTCGTCGGCTGGATTTCGATTTTCGCCAAAGGCGGCCTCTATTACGGTATCGACTTCAAGGGCGGAACCAACGTGGATGTGCGGTTTACTCAGCCCCCGAATATTGATCAGATTCGAAAAGCCCTGACCGCGCAGGGATTGGGCAACAGCGAAATTCAGGGCATCAGCGACATCGGCGCGGGCAATTCGAACGAAGTGCAAATCTTCGTCGGACAGAAAGACCTGAGCGACGAAGCGCGCGACTCCAGCAAGGCCCAGGTGGTTGCAGCGCTAAACGCCGCATACGGACCCGGAAGTTTCACGGTTCGCGGCGCCGAAATTGTCGGCGCCAAAGTTGGCGCCGAGCTCCGCCGTCAGGCAGTTTTCGTTACCCTCTATGCTTTAGGCGGCATGCTGTTATATATTGCCTTCCGATTCGAGTGGGTTTTCGGGGCAGCCGCGGTCCTCGCCGTATTTCACGACGTTCTGATCACACTGGGCTTTTTCTCGCTGCTGCATTTCGAGATTTCGCTCACCGTGATTGCCGCGCTTCTCACTCTCGTCGGATATTCGATGAACGACACCATCGTCATTTTCGACCGCATCCGTGAAAACAACCGCTTGCTGCGCAAAGAAGAGTTTGCCGCAGTGGTCAATAAGTCCATCAATCAAACCTTGTCACGGACGATACTTACCAGCGGTCTGACATTCCTCACCGTCCTCGTACTTTTCCTGATGGGCGGCCAGGTGCTTCGGGCTTTCTCCTTTGCCCTGGTGGTGGGGATTGTGGTAGGAACGTACTCCAGTTTTGGCATTGCTGCTCCGCTCGTGGTCTGGTGGCACCGTTTTAAGGACCAGGGAGCGGCTGCAGTTGGAACCGGACCCGCAGCCGGAAACAAACCCCGGAATGGCGAGGCCGCCGCAGGGCGCCTTGCTCCCGCCGGGAGGAGGTAGGGACCAATGTTTGAAGAAATGGTTGTTTCCACTTCGAGTAACAAGAAGACCAACAAGCCTTGGACAGTCGTGATGTCGATGATCGTTCAAGTTACTTTTCTGGCGGTCTTGATTCTGATCCCACTTATTTATACCGAGGCACTGCCGAAGGCCAGCTTGTCGACTTTTCTGAGCGCTCCGCCTCCTCCGAGCCGATCGTGCGCGTCAAGCCGCAAGTGCACTTGATCGACGCAGGCAAACTGGTGGCGCCGAAGGCTATCCCCAAGGACATCAAGATTATTAAGGAAGAAGCCGAGCCCGATATGATGGGCGCGCAAGGCGGCGTTCCTGGCGGTGTTCCGGGTGGCCAGATGGGCGGCGTGATCGGCGGCGTGATTGGTGGTGTGGGTGGTGCGCCTCCTCCGCCGAAGCCAGCCCAGTCGCGTATTCGTCAGGGCGGCGCAGTTACCGCAGCCTCGCTGATCAACCGCGTTCAGCCCAATTATCCGCCGCTGGCGCGCCAGACGCGCATCTCCGGCACCGTTCGCCTGCACGCGATCATTTCCAAAGACGGCACCGTGCAGCAACTGGAAGTTCTCTCCGGGCATCCACTGTTGGTACAAGCCGCGCTCGACGCCGTTCGTCAGTGGCGGTATCGTCCGACAACCCTCAACGGGGAACCGGTGGAAGTCGACACCACGATCGACGTGATTTTCTCTTTGAACCAGTAGCATTAAACGGAGCGTCCCGCGGGTCGTGGGACATGCGAGGCGCTTCGCGCTGTACAGCTTCGGAAACAACTCGTTGACGACCGGCGCGATGAACGCTGCGAGTCACGCGGAACTTACTAAGGCACAGCCGCTCAGCGGCTGGCCTAAGGAGCAAAACGAATGGTAGCCACTTTGTATGTTTATGCCGCCATGTTCCTTCAGACCACAGGCTCAACCTGGGATCTGAGGACCATGTGGAGTCAGATGAGCTTTCTGCCTCGCTCGGTAGTCGTAATTCTGTTCGTGCTTTCCGTTTATTCGTTCGGCGTGATGATTGATCGCGCGCTGATGTATAGCGCCGCGCGCAAACAATCGCGCATTTTCGTTCAACAAGTTGCCGGCGCCCTCAAAGACGGCAAATTGGACGAAGCCATCGCCATTGCGGAACGCAACAAGAAGAGCCACATCGCCAAGGTTGTTGCCACCGGATTGAGCGAATTCCAGTCCGCGTCCCAGCAGGTTTCTGACGCCGAAGTGGTGGAAGCCGCCAAGCGCGGCCTCGAACGCTCGGTCGCCATCGTCCACGCGGAAATGAAGCGCGGCCTTTCGGCGCTCGCCACCATCGGCTCGACCGCTCCGTTCGTCGGACTGTTCGGCACGGTGGTCGGCATTTTGAACGCGTTTAAAGGTATCGAACAGAGCCACGCAACCGGTCTGTCGGCGGTCGCCGGCGGTATCGCGGAAGCGTTGGTCACCACGGCGTTCGGCTTGATCGTGGCCGTTCCTGCCGTCTGGGCCTACAACTACTTTACCAATAAGGTTGAAGCGTTCGACGTCGAGATGGACAACTCTTCGATGGAACTCATCAACTACTTTATCCTTCGCCGCGGCGCAAAGAAGTAATTGGCCGCTCTGCGGTCATCTCTGAAAAAGGAGGCCTGCCATGGCTGGAGGCACGATTCAATCAAGCGGCGGTCGCTATAAGCCGCAGGTGGGCAGCCAGATGGCTTCCCCCAACGTCATCCCGATGGCTGACATCATGCTGGTTCTGCTGATCATCTTCATGGTGGTCACTCCCATGTTGCAGAAGAACAAGCCGGTGGATTTGGCGCAAACCAATACCGCCAGGGACATGCAGGATGCCGACAAAGAGGATGCCGTCGTGGTGGCAGTCACCAGGGATGGCGGAATCTTCCTTGGCAACACCAAGGTAGAAAAGGCTGATCTCACCGGTCAAGTCAAGGACCGCATTGCCAACAAGCTGGACAAGACGGTTTATCTCAAGAGCGACGCGCGCGCCAAGTACGGCGATGTGGTCGCAGTGGTCGATGAGATCCGTTCCGCCGGCGTGGATCAACTCGGCCTCTTGACTGACCGCACCGAACGGCAAGGACCACCGCGTCCGCCTCAGCAGCCCAACGGCGACTGAGGTCGTTAGCTTCACTCGGCGGTACCATTCGTTGCACCAAGTTCCGAAGCCGCGCCGGATCCCACCCGGCGCGGTGCAATGGCAAAAATCCTTCGCAGGGATGAGCCGACAGGAGACTCGCAATGGGGATGCAAGTAGGTGAAAATAAGGGCGGTGCGATGGCGGAAATGAACGTCGTTCCGCTGATCGATATTTTGCTGGTGCTGCTTATCATTTTCATGGTGATCACGCCGTTGACGCCGAAAGGTCTCGATACCCTGGTTCCGCAGCCGAATCCGAACCAGCAGCAGAATCAGGATCTTGAGAACAAGACCGTCGTCGTCCAGATCGATAAGAATGGCAAGGTCAAGATCAACAACGAAGATTCCACCTGGGATCGCCTGGGCCCGCGCATCGAGCAGATTTTTAAGGAGCGCGCCGAGAAGGTTGCGTTCGTCAAGGGCGATAATGACGTGCTCTTTGAACAGGTTGCGCGCGCTATCGACATCATGCGCGGCGCTGGCATCGACAAGGTTGGTCTGATTACCGCGAAGCTCGAAGCAGGGCAGTAAGGCCTGCGGTAAGCCGCGGCCGTTCGTTTTTTCGCAGGGGCTGTGAGAAGTCCTCCTCGCTGGGTCATTTTATTTGCGAGGTGGATCATGGGAATGCCAGTCGGCGGTTCGAATCGCGGAATTCAAGCGGAGATGAATGTCGTTCCGTTAATCGACATCCTTTTGGTGTTGTTGGTGATCTTCATGATCATTCCGACTCACCAGAAAGGGCTGGATGCGCTAGTTCCGCAAGCACCAACGGAAACCCAGCGGTACCCTGTACCTGAAACCGTGATCGTGGTGCAGGTCGATAGTCACGGAGAACTTCGCATTAATCAGGAGCCCGTCGCTTGGGACCAGCTGGGGAATCGGCTCGAGGGAATTTTTAAAGAGCGCGCCACTAAAGTTGCTTTCATTCGCGGCGAAGCTCCTGTAGAGTTCGCTCTGGTCGCACGGGTGGTGGACGTGATGCACGGCTCCGGAATTTCGGTGGGATTGTTGACTCCGGGGCTGGAACAAATTCGCTAAGTGTGATGGAATAGCCCGCGCAGGGCGGATCTGAATACTCGCGACGGCCGATTCGCGGCCGCGCTTTGTAGGGATGGACGCTTCGATGACTCATGCATCGCTCGCACACACGGACGCTCCGCGCTCCGCATTCTCCCTTCGCCGGGCAGCGGCTCTGATGGCGCTGCTGGTTTTCGCCGCCGGACTCTCCGGCTGCGACAAACTGAAAGCGCGCGACCTTCTCAACAAGGGCGTTGCTGCTTTCAAAAATGGCCAGTACGACGCCGCCGTCGAAGACTTCAAGCAGGCCAAGGATCTCGATCCCTCTTTGCTCAATGCTCGCCTCTATCTCGCCACCGCATACGCCAGCCAGTACATTCCCGGCGCTCCTTCTGAGCAGAACAAGAATATCGGCAGGCAGGCCATCGCCGAATTCAAGGAAATTCTCGAATCCAATCCTGACAGCCTCAGTGCCATTGATGGTGTCGGCTCCATTCTTTTCCAGATGGCCGGCACTCCTTACGACCCAAAGCTTTTTGAAGAGTCCAAGACATACCACCAGAAGCACATTCAGTTAAAGCCCGAGGATCCAGAACCGTATTACTGGATCGGCGTCATTGATTGGACCCTCGCATTCCGGGCCAACGGCGAGATGCGAAAGGAATACAACGAGAAAAATATCAAGAAGCAGGTCAGAGATACCGATGCGCTGCCCGCCGCGATCCGCACTGATTATCTTGCCAAGTACGGCACGCTGATCGACGAGGGCATCAGCGACCTGCAAAAAGCCATCACCCTGCGCCCCGATTACGATGACGCCATGGCTTACCTCAACCTGCTGTACCGCCGCAAAGCGGACACCGTCGAGAGCGCTTCCGAGCGCGCCTCGCTCCAGAAGCAGGCTGACGACCTGGTGGACAAGGTCAAGGAAGTGAAGCAGCGCCGCGCTTCGCAGCCCGCACCAACCACCTAACCGGGCACAAGATTTGCACTGAAGTGACTTGCAACGGGACATCTCAACGATGTCCCGTTCGTCTTTTGACCCTCTCCTCTCTCTTCACTCGCCCTTCCCGGCCTTCCGGCGTAAAATGAGTAGATGTCCGGGTCGGCAAATCTCCCTCTCAACTTCAATCGGGACCGCACCGAGCGCCTGCTGGACGCGCGTCTTGCCGAGCTTCTCGAAAAGCTAAAGAAGTATCGTCCGTCCGACGATCCTTGGCTGGTTCGCCGCGCCTACGACATCGCAGCCGAGCGTCACCGCGACCAGCTCCGCCGCTCTGGCGATCCCTATCTCACCCATTTGCTGGAAGTCGCTCACATCCTCGCCGACATGCGCATGGATGCCACCACCCTCGCTGCGGCCCTTCTTCATGACGTAATCGAGGACACCGAATTTCCGGTGTCCCGCATTCAGGAACGCTTCGGAGAAGAGACTGCCCGGCTGGTGGAAGGCGTCACAAAAATTGGCCGCCTCAACATGCTTGCTCCCGAAGCGCGCCAGGCCGAGAACGTCCGCAAAATGGTTCTGGCAATGGTCCACGACGTCCGCGTGGTGGTGGTCAAACTGGCCGATCGCCTGCACAATATGCGGACCATCGAATATCTCGATCCCGCCAAACAGCAGCGCATCGCCCGCGAAACTCTGGAAATCTACGCTCCCATCGCCCACCGTCTCGGCATGGGCCTCATTCGCAACGAACTCGAGGATCTTTCGTTCCGCGTTCTCGAACCGGAATCCTTTCTTGCTTTGCAAAAGGAAGTCAGCGAAAAATTTCCGCAGTACCAGAAATTTCTGGAGGAAGTGCAAGCCGAGATTCGGTCAAAGCTCGTGGAAAGCGGCATTCCCGCCGAGCTCGAAGCCCGCGTCAAGGGTTTGTGCTCGCTGCATCGCAAGCTGCAGCGCCAGCAGCGGGGCCTTGAACAGGTCTACGACCTGCTCGCCGTTCGCGTCATCACCGATTCCGAACGAAGCTGCTACGCCGCACTCGGCGTAGTCCATCATATCTGGCGCCCCGTGCCCGGCCGTTTCAAGGATTACATCGCCATGCCGCGGCCGAACCTCTATCAGTCGCTGCATACCACCGTCATCCACTCTGGCCAGTCGTTTGAAGTACAAATCCGCACTCAGGAGATGCATCGCATCGCCGAAGAAGGCGTCGCTGCCCACTGGAAATATAAGGACGGCAAGCCTTCCACCGACGACGATCAGCGCATCATCTGGATGCGCCAGTTGATCGAGTGGTCGCAGGACCTGCAGGAACCCGGCGAATTTCTCACAACTCTAAAAGTCGATCTCGCGCCGAACGAAGTGTATGCCTTCACTCCCAAAGGCCGCGTGCTCGAACTTCCTGCCGGCGCCACTCCGGTCGATTTCGCTTATGCGGTGCACACCGAAGTCGGCCACCATTGTGTCGGCGCCAAAGTAAATGGCCAAATGGTGGCTCTTCGTCACGAGGTTTCCAGTGGCGACGTCGTCGAAATTCTCACCCAGAAGGGCCACAGTCCCAGCCGCGATTGGCTCAGCTTCGTCAAATCGTCCCACGCCAAAAGCAAAATCCGCCATTGGATTAATCTCCACGAACGCGAAGAGGCCACCGACATGGGCCGGCGCCTGCTCGAAAAGGAATCGCGCGCGTTTGGCCGCAGCCTGAAAAAAATTCCCGAGAGCGATTTGCAAAAGGCTGCTTCCGAGTGGGGTCTCTCCAAAATTGAGGATCTCTACGCTGCGGTCGGCTTCGGAAAATATTCCGCCCGGCAGGTACTGACCAAGGTGCTCGGTGAAGCGGCCCAGCCCGCGCAATCCGATGTGGACGACACCAAGCCCACGCTGGTCAAGACCGTCAAGCGCATGCTCGGGTTTGGCGAAGCCCCGCTGGTCGTCAAGGGCCACGATGACCTCCTGGTATTTCGCGCCAAGTGCTGCAATCCGATTCCGGGCGATGAAATTGTCGGCTATATTACCCGCGGGCGCGGCGTCGCCGTTCACACCCGCACTTGCCCCAATGTGCAGAATCTGATGTATCAGGTGGAGCGCCGCATCGCCGTCGAGTGGGGCGGCGAGAGCGCCGCCACCTTCCCGGTACAACTGGCAATTCGCGCCAAGGATCGTGCCGGTCTGCTCGCCGAAATTACAGCGGTCATCAGCGGGGCCGGCTCCAACATCCGCAATTTGGAAAGCCGCCCCGACAAACTCAACGCTCGCATCGAAGCTAGCCTGGAAATTGCCGATCGCCGCCAATTGGAAAGTATCCTCAACAATATCCGCAAGATCTCGGGCGTTCACGGCGTCGACCGCGTCTACCAGCCCTCCGGCGACTGACCGCCACCTGTACTTTCAGCCGGTATCCCCGAAAGCACACCTTCTTTCCGCATCTGTCACAGCCCTTACACTAAAGGTATGCGGAAACCGTCGCTACTCGCCGTACTCTCGCTGCTTCCGGTCATCGCGATCGGCTGCAATAGCCATCCTTTGACCGACTACCGTCCCCTCGATAAGGCCGGCATGTGGTCCAGCGGCATCGAAGAATTGCGAAAGCTCAATACCAGCGACGCTGAAATCGCTCAAATACTCATTTTGAAACATGTAGGCGTTAGCGACGATATGTGCGTTGCATTGGTCACTACTGCCCACGCACATCACCATCCTTTCGCCAGCGCGGAATCCGCCAAGAGCCTTAACGGCGCAGGTTTTACCGACGATCAGATTCTGGCTTTCGCAAGGAATGATCAGCTCGACACCCTTAGTCCGGACGCCGTCATGCTTCGCCTGATTGGTCTTTCCGATTCCACCGTTCAAAAACTCCTGCAGCGCCGCATGCAAGGTCTGCCGACTCTATCGAGCGCAGAAATTGGCCGCTTGAAGAACACTGGTCTCTCAGAAAAAGAAATCATGGCCCGCGTCGAGAATGGCATGACCGACGCGCAAGCTGACGCCGAAGCCTCTTCCCGCGAAAAATTCCGCGCTCACAACGGTACGGGTTTTATGCACGTTCGCGGCCGTCGCCGCTGAATCTTCGATATTCCGCCACCTCCCTTTATTGCAAAATCTCGTCCTTTTCAGGTGTTCCGTGCGCCGTTACAATGAGCAGGCAGTGCCACCATCTTTTACAACTTTCTTCCTATCCGTCGCCCTTATGTTTTGCGCGGCGTTCTGGCTTGTTGCCTGTGCCGCTCCACTCGGGCCGGGTTACATCGTCGAACATCAGGAAATTCGAGTTTCCTTCACTGCACAGCCGGCCCCGCTCATTCACGTCGCCGCCGAGTATCACTTGAAGAACACCGGCAACCAGAACCTTTCCTCGCTCGATGTCCGTCTGCCCGGCCGGCGCTTCCATCCTGCCGGCATGGCGATCTGCTGGGACGGCGGAGCCCTTGGTCACGATATTTCTCCCAATAATTCTCGCAATGTTCAGCTCCGATTCCCGCAAACCTGGACCATTGGCGCGGGCCATACACTGCAATTTTCCTACGACATTTCCTCGGCTGATGCTCCCGAAGGCTCGCTCAGCTTTTCCTCCGATGCTTTCTACCTGCCAGCCGAGAGCTGGACTCCCGAACTTCCCCAGGCTCGCGGCGTTTTCGGATTTGGCGGCGTTCCCCCGAAGAAATGGGTGCTGGTGGTTGATGCCCCTCAGGGGTTTCTGGTGCACGCCGGTGGTGGAAAGGAACTCCTGTCGAGTGAGAAATCAGATAAGCAGTTTCGATTTACCCAGACCGCCTCGGACTTGAATCCATTCGTCATTGCCGGACGATATCGGGAAACTCGACAAGAACTTCCGCAGCATCAAACCATCCGCATCTGGAGTCGTGCCGAATTGGATTCCTCTCAAATGCGTCAGGCCAACGATTCGCTTTCGCGCACGCTTGCGGCGTACGAATCTCTGTTCGGTGTTCGCGGTAAATCCGGGGCGCCACTTTGGATTGTCGAGTGTCCCGCAAACGCAAGCTGTTTTACCCACAGGGGTTCGAGCTACTCGGCGTTACTCAATGGAGAAAACGCCGAACCCGAGGCAGAGATGATTTCCAACGATACTGTTGTCGTGGATTCGCGGATTTCTCGCGGTAATGCTGAGGCGCTGCTCGCGCCGGCGCTTGCCGAGAGTTGGCTCGGCTATGGCCAGAATCCGGGCTTCTATCAACAAGAGCCGCCGATGTCAGCGCTCCCCGCGTTTACCGCGGCCCTCGCCCGCGAGAGCTCTTCAGGTCCGGGCGTCCGTTCTGAAATCGTCAATCGCGCGCTTGCGCAAATTCCTGCCCAATCCACGCTCGAGTCGAACAAACAGCCCAACGTCACCCGAGCCAAGAGCTTGCTGCTTTTTTACGCATTGCGCGATCGCGTCGGTCCCGACGCCTTCCAGAAAGCCTTGCAGCACATGCTCGCGGCCCGACATGGCCGCGGTTTTGAACTAGCCGATCTGATTTCCGCCCTTGAGCAGGAATCCCACCAGCCCGTCGGCGCCTATGTCCGCCAGTGGATCAAGCGCCCCGGCATTCCCGAAGATTTTCGTTTGAAGTATTCTCAGGCTGCCGCTTCGCAAACTTCTCTCGCTCAGGAGGCCACACAATGAAAGACGTCGTGCTGACAGATAAAGGACCTAAGCCTATCGGCCCATATTCTCAGGCCATCAAGTCCAATGGTTTTCTGTTCGCCTCCGGCCAGGTTGCGCTGGATCCTCGTTCCAACGAATTTTTCGGCGGCGATATCCGTCAGCAGACCGAACGCGTCATGGAAAACATAAAATTCATTCTAGAAGCCGGCGGTTCCAATCTGCATCACGTGGTTAAGACCACGGTGTTTCTCAAGGACATGAACGACTTTGCCGCGATGAACGAGACCTACGCAAAATATTTCACCGCTGCTCCTCCGGCCCGCTCGACGGTTCAAGTCGCGCGGCTGCCCAAAGACGCTCTCGTGGAAATAGAAGTCATCGCCTCGCTCTGAGTGGACGTTCTTAGTCGGATGGAATTAGTGATCGACCAGCACGAAGTTTCTGTCGAGTATTGGGAAAGTTCGTGGAATTCTAACCGGGGATTAAGCGACGTGAAGCTGCTCGCTGTTCGCTGCTATCTTTCTTACGGCTTGTCCGGACTCTGCAACGCTTCGTAGAGCGCAACGCCGGTAACCACGCCAGTCACGATAATCGCAATCAACAGAAATCTGCTGCGTCCCGCTTTGCGTGGCCCTTTGCGGCCCTTGGCCCCTGCGCCTGCAGGGCCTTGCGGACTCTCGGTCGTGTAGTACGAATCCGGGTCCAGAATCACCCGGTAAGCCGTGCCCTCGGGCACGATCTGCGTTTCGTCTTCCACCGTAATGGCCAGCGCGCCGCGCGTCGCCCGGACTCGCAATTCCTTGTCGTTGACATAAGTCACTTGCGCGACGGTAGGTAGGTCGCTTTTGGGCCGGATGTCCGCGCTGGACGCATGCAGCAAGAATGCCTTGGCGTTCGCTGTGGAGAACACTGCCGTCCCGCTCAGTAACGTCGCTGCAGGCACTCCGTCTTTCTCTCCCAGAGCAGCCGAACTCGCGCCGGAAAGCAGAAATCGTGCCGCTCCCGCTCGAATCTGAAGACTACCTAATTTTTCTGTGCTGAGGTGATCCCCGCCGAAAACCGTCGACCCGGTGGACGCCGCTGTCGCTCCAACGTGCGCACTGCTTGCCGCGGTAATTGTGCCCATCGGCACGGCCGTCGAACCATTCACTGACATCAAGAACAGCGAGTACGAAAGCAATACTGCCAGTACCGCTCGTGGGCGATGCATCTTCCCTCCCGCAGGGCTACACAGAGAATACTCACTCCGCCGTGTAACCGTCAATTCCTATTCGCGTCCGCCCCGCACGGTTATTTGAATGCAATCGATTCGCCTTTGCTGGCCGTTCGGTACCTCTCGCTGTTACAATGCTCCCAGAAAATGGCGGATTGGAAACAAATTACGAGCAGGGATCCCGGCGGTCAGCTCACCCTGCTCTATGAAAAAACCAGCGACGCTATGGTTGCGTTCGAACTCGGCCGTCATTTTGAAATTGCCAAGGATTCCGCGCAGTCACTCCAGTGGTACCTAACCGCCGCCACCAAATTTCGCCGTGGCGAGTGGAAGACCAAAGCTCGCGAAGCGGTGGTTCGCCTCGGTGGCGAGCTGCCTCCCGATTTAGACCCCGCCCCCTCCCCGATTTCAGAAACTCTTTCTACTCAAGAATCTACCGATGCTGCTCTCACCATTCCCGATCCCGCTCTTTCATTCGAAGCTGCCTAGTCCGCTTCTGAATCACTCGCTGCTGTCGGTGCGGAAAGTCTCCCGCGATCCGAACTGCTCGCCGACGCAAATTCGGCTGCGGACAAAAAACATCGGCATCGTGGTCGTCGTGGCGGACGCAATCGCCGCAAATCCGCCGCCTCACAGCCAGCCAGCGAATCCCGCGTCGCCGAACGCGTTTCGACTCGCACTCGTCACACTGAGCCGCCTCCAGAAAACGAGCCTGCCGAAATTCTCCCGCCGCGCGTCGTTGATAGCCGTTCCATTCCACGCCTCCCCGTCGAACAAATTCCCGATTCAGGCATGCCCGGCGTCAAAGGACGTTTCGGTGACCCCGGACTCGCTTCCCGTCTTTCGCTCCTGGAGATGCAACTCCGTCGCCTTCTTACTTGCGCGCCCATCAAACTCGAGGACGGCGCTCACGCTCCTGCCGGTCCCGGTGTTTTTGTTCTCACCGACGACGACATGACCACTTACTATTACGTCGAAGCCTGCGACACTCTGCGCATCGCCATCAGCAGTCTCGCGCGCTCCGGCATGTCCCGCCGCGGAAACACCAACCTCAAGTCTCTTCTCGCCGATCATCTTGGCATTCCGGAAACCCGCGTAACCAAATACCTCAGCGACCATTGCGTGGTGCGCTGGTTGCAACTCGACGAGGGCTCCATCAACTTCCAGCACTTTGCGATCGCCGTCCTTCGCCCTACGCTCAACGAATAGGCTCTATGCTTTAAAACTCCATCCGCTTGCCGAAATTGGGAAATTCTCATCATTTTGCGCCCTATCTATCACCCCCTCTTTCCGTCCCTCTCTCCCCGTTTAATCCTCCTAATCCCCGTTCAACCCCCGTTTTTCCCCATTCGCTGCAACTTCCTAGCTTCACTCCCCTCCCTCCGGCAAACTATACATGCCGAAAGACTTAGGCCCGTAATACAGGGCGTGTTACGGTAATTATGGCCTCCAGGGGGCAGTCAGCGTTCAGGGTTTCAGGGTACTTACGAACCCTGCACTCAAACGAGGCCGGTTAGCATCAAAATGTCGTTCCTATATTTAAAGTACTCGCGGCCCCATGTTTGGTTCATGCCGAATACAGTAGGCACGCAGATCGCAAGGTCAATCGATTGGGTTCTATGCAAGACCGCAGCTGTGACCTTCAACACCATCCAGCATTTCAACAAGCGCAATCCCAACCCATCCGTCACACCTCAGTGGTCCGATAAGCCGCTTCTGAAATCCTGGGAGAAGTCCAAGCCCACACTCGGCTTCCCGCGCCAGACAGACTCGCTCTGTCCCGGTTGCGTCAAGGAAGCACGCGAAGCCATCATCGCCGGCAAAAAAGACTGGCGCGACTTGATGAGCGAAAAGGTCGGCGAAATTAAAGCTCAAATCATCGAGCGCGACGGCCAGGTCTGGATGATCAAGGACTGCCCGCTGCACGGCCACTACGAAGACATGATGGCCATCGATTCCAAATGGCTCAGCTGGATCGAAAAGCAATATCCCGGCCGCGACATTCCCGCCCACAACGACGAAGACCTGCACAAGCACGGCTCCTCGACCGTTCTCTATGGCCGCGGGTCAGTGCTCACAGTGGATCTCACCAACCGCTGCAACATGATGTGCGATCCCTGCTTCATGGACGCCAACCAGGTTGGCTACGTTCACGAACTCGGCTGGGACGAAATCAAGGAAATTCTCGATAACGCGCTCAAGATCAAGCCGCGCCGCCAGATGTCGGTGCAGTTCTCCGGCGGCGAACCGACCATGAGCCCCAACTTCCTCGCAGCCGTCTCCTACGCGCGCAAGATCGGCTACAACTCGGTTCAAGCTGCAACCAACGGAATCGAGTTCGCCAAGTCCAAGGAGTTCTGCAAGAAAGCGTTCGAAGCGGGCATGCGCTACGCCTACCTGCAATTCGACGGCATCGGTAACGACGCCAACGGCCATCGCCAGATCGGCAACCTCTTCGACGTGAAGCTTCGCGCCATTGAAAACATGCACGAAGCCGGCATCGAAATCGTTCTGGTCGTCACCATCGTCAACAACGTCAACAACGATCAGGTCGGCACCGTCGTCAAGTTCGCGATGGAAAACCCCAAGAAAATTTCCTTCGTCAGCTTCCAGCCGGTTTCTTTTACCGGCCGCGACGAAGACATTACTCCGGAGCGCCGTCTCCGCCAGCGCTACACTCTTTCGCACCTCGCGAAGGACGTCAGCGCGCAGGTCGGCAAAGTCGAACCGACGCGCGACTGGTTCCCCATCTCCTTCATTTCCACCTTTGCCGGCTTCGCCGACATGGTCAAGGGCAACGAATCCCAGTGGGGTTCGCTCTCCTGCGGCTGCCACCCGAACTGCGGCGTCGGCACCGCTCTCATGATCAACAAGGAAACCAAGGAATGGGCGCCGGTTCCGCGCTTCCTGGATGCCGAACAGTTGACGAGGGACGTCACCGCCATCACCGACGCGGCTCGCGGCAAGACCTTCTCCAACTTCATGATGGCTATGGCTCTGCTCAAGAACTATCACCCGTTCCGCGGACCCAAGGGCCTCAAGCTCTACGATCTCTTCAAGAAATTCGACAAGACCTGGGCGCTCACGAAGAAATCCACCACCAAGTACGGCCGCACTTCACCTGAGCGCACCTTTGACGACGCCATGAAGCGCCGCCAGACTGACCCGTGGAACTTCCTCTTTATCGCTGGCATGTGGTTCCAGGATCTTTTCAACTACGATTTCCGCCGCACCGAAATGTGCATCATTCCCTATGCCACCCAGCAGGGCGAAATCAGCTTCTGCGCCTACAACACCGGTGTGGGCTGGCGCCAGATCATCGAAAACATGCACAAGAACGCGACCGTCGCCGAGTGGTACAAGACCCACGGCAAACACGAAATCTACGCCAAGGGCAAAGCCGTCAATCTCGAAAACTTCGAACACTCGCTGGTGATCGACGCCAATGACGCCGCTCGCGTTCGCCATCTCGAACATGACGTGCCACTCACCGCCGCCGAAGAAGATCGCGCGCGCCGCAAGAAGGCCTACGAAGAACAAGCCAAAGTCCGCGCCATCTACGAAGAACTCGTTCTCAAGAAGCCCCAGCCGACCGTCGTCCAGATCGGCTCTCTAACCGACATCAAGCAAGCCACCCCGGCCAACTTCGCCAACGCCAACAAGCCGGTCAACATCGCCCCAGCGAACGGCAACGAAAACGGTCATTCGAACGATAACGGCCACCCCGCTCCGGCCAACACCGAAGCCGCCGCCGAAGCCGTAGCCGGCGACTAACTTTTCACCTTCTCTTGTAGGGGCACGATATATCGGCGATATATCGTGCCCTCTTTTTTCGCGCCCAATTTTGTTTCGCCCGCTCGTCTCTCGCGTGATAGATTCCGAAAATCCAAGTATGCGCTTCGCAGATTGGGCCATCGATTTGGTTTTCCTAGGGCTCCCACCAGTGAGTTGCGCGTGGGCGTGGTAGCTTCGGATTTGCAGGCCTCAAACCTGCCGCCGTTTCGCGCTGGCGTCAGCCAGGAACGACATTCTGCCTTACACTCAGTATTTTTCTAGGAGCATTTGCTTTGATTTATTGGCGTCGAGTTCCGGGTGAATATCCGGGCCCACCCGAGCCCACGCGCATCGCAACGTTCGTAGGATTTTCCATCGCGGCCTTGGCAACGCCTTTCTCCGTTTTGTTAACTCCATGGACCTGTGCCGCGACCTTTCTTTGTTCGGTGACGTTGCTCGGCTTTTACCTCATCATGTTCATCTCCCCATAGTCCACTCTCACACCGGGTGCGGGTTTTCTCCGATATCCCGTGATTCGTTCCTTCGCTTGCCTTACTATTTTCCCGGAGATCCTTACGTGCCCACTTTACAAGACCACGTCGCCCTTATCACCGGAGCCAGTCGCGGCATTGGCAAAGCAATCGCTCTGGCCCTCGCCGCGGAAGGCGCCGACATCGCCGTCAATTTCCACAAACAATCCGCAGCCGCGGATTCCGTCGCCGCCGAAATCGAAAAACTCGGCCGCCGCTCAATCACCGTCCAGGCCGACGTCTCCGAATCCGCCCAAGTCGAACGCCTCTTCTCCGAAATCGAAAACTCGCTCGGCTCCGTCGACATCCTCGTCAACAACGCCGGCATCGGCCGCGCCCTCTCCCCGTCCCAAGTCAGCGAAGCCGACTGGCACGAAACCATTCGTATCAATCTCACCTCCGTCTTTCTCGTCACCCAACGCGCGCTTCCCAACATGCGCGCGAAAAAATGGGGACGCATCATCAACCTCTCTTCCGTCGCCGCGCAATATGGCGGCATCGTCGGCCCTCACTACTCCGCATCCAAAGCCGGCATCCTCGGCCTCACCCGCTCCTACGCCTATTTCCTCGCCAAAGAACGCATCACCGTCAACGCCATCGCCCCCGCTCTGATCGCCACCGACATGCTCGCCGGCCTTCCTAACCTCACCCCCGACCGCCTCCCCATGGGCTTCGTCGGCTCCGTCGACGAGTGCGCCCGCATTGCCGTCCTCCTAGCCCAGAGCGACTTCATCACCGGCCAAACCATCAACCCCAACGCCGGCCTCTACTTCTCCTGATCACCGGCACCGCCTCACAGTCTCCGTGCTTTTCCGATGCCTTCCCTCCCGGCCCTCCATCCCACGCCACTCGCCAAAAATTGCTATAATTAATCCATCCAAAAAAGGAACCACCAATGCCCATTTACGAGTACATCTGCGACGACTGCAAGTCCCAATTTGAAAAGATTGTCATCAACCGCCAGCAGGAAATCTCCTGCCCCAAGTGCTCCAGCAAAAAAGCCACCATCCAGCTCTCGGTCTTCAGTTCCGCGGTCGCCGGCGGCTCGACAAAATCCTCCTCCGGCTCATCCGGCGGCGGAGGCTGCTGCGGCGGTGGTTGCGGCTGCCATTAACTTTCACTGATGGGCGTTTGTGGAGTGCGGGAGCCGGCTCCCGCTTTTGCGGCCTCGCCTATTCCTTTGGCATCAAACAGCGGCAGCCGGGCGTGCCGCACTCCACGGGATCGCGCTAAACTGCTGCAATGCCCGCCTCCGAAGCCATCCCCATCCTCGAAACCGACCGCCTAAAACTTCGCCCTCATCGTCTCGACGATTTCCCAAATTGCGCCGCACTTTGGGCCGACCCCCTCGTCACCAAATACATCGGTGGAAAACCACTCACCGAAGAGGAGGCGTGGGTGCGACTGTTGCGCTACGTGGGTCACTGGTCGCTGATGGGCTTCGGCTATTGGGCGATCGAAGAAAAAGCGAGCGGGAAGTTCTTGGGTGAAGGCGGATTCCAGGAAAACCAGCGCGACATCGCGCCGTCGCTGAAAGGAATGCTGGAGACCGGCTGGGTGTTCGCTCCGCACGCGCATGGGAAGGGCTACGCGACCGAAGCGGTGCTGGCCATGCACGCGTGGAAAGACGCAAACCTTCCGGAGAAAAAAGTGTGCTGCATCATCGACACGCCAAATCTGGCGTCGTTTCGGGTCGCCGCAAAATGCAGCTATCGCGAATTTGGCCGTGCCACTTACAAGGGAGCGTCAGTCGCCCTGTTTATTCGCGAATCTCGCGCCTGACCGCTGCTCGTCTTTCGCAGCCGTTCGCCAGGTCTTCCGGTGTCCTTTCCGCGTCTCTCTCCTGTATACTCGGCCCAGCTCAATCTAGGAGGGCTAGCCATGTCCGCCTCCCCGCAATCCATCACCACCCTCGAGCAAAACAAGCAACTCGCCGTCCGCTGGTTCGAAGAAGTCTGGAACCAGGGCAATCGCGACGCCATCGCCAAGCTCTTCGCGCCCGACGGTGTGCTCTACGACGGCTCTACGGTCATTCGTGGCCCCGCCGAATTCGAAGCCTTCTACGATCGCCTGCGCGCCCAATTCTCGGACTTCCGCATCTCCCCGGTAATCCTCGTCGCCGAAGGCGACCTCGCCTGCATCCATTGGAACGCCAGCTTCAAGCAAACTTCCAGCGACAAACCCGCCCACGTCACCGGCACATCCATCGTCCGCATCAAGGACGGCCGCTTCGTCGAAGCCTGGCAAAACTGGGATGCCGCCAGCCTCGCCGCCCAACTAGCCACCTAACTACCGCCAATTGCAAAACTTTTTAGCTGATTTTCTTGACATCTGTTAACTTCTGTGATACTGTCCGCATTGGATAAATGTGCGTCCAGCGACGACAGCCGCTGTTTTTCCAACTGGCTTCCGAAGAATCGCACTCTTGCCAAAATCACGTTCCTAACTCCCGTGTTTTGATACTCTTCCGTTTCTCCTAGAATCGTCGCTCTTTAGAATCAATAGCTTTGGGACAGGGAGTAGGGGGATATTATTTACCTCTCTCGCCCATTCCTCGAATAGTGCGCGACATTCTCCGGCACCGCAATCCCCGCCTTCAACCGCGTGTCTGGAATCGGCGCCGCTGGCACCACCGGCAGGGGCAGCACTCCCGCCCAGATCGGCAAGTCGTAATCCTCTTCATCATCTTTCGGATCGCCCGAACGGACTTTCGCCGAAACTTCTTCAATCGGCAGCGCCAGCACCGTCGTGCCCTTTAATTCCAATTCGGTCGGCCAGCGAATTTGGTCCCAACGCCCTTTCATGATGTGCTCGGTAAACAGCCGCAGTGCTTCCATCTTCTCGGTTGGGTCTTCCACCAGCCGCGCCGTTCCCAAGATCACCACCGACCGGTAATTCGCCGAATGATGAAAAGCCGATCTCGCCAGCACCAGTCCATCTACCAGCGTCACCGTCACGCAAACCGGAATCCCTTCGCTTAACGTACGCAACATTCTGCTGGCTGCCGATCCATGCAAATAAAGCGTCTCGCCAACACGCCCGAAATTAGTCGGAATCACGTACGGCTGCCCATCCCCCACAAACCCCACATGGCACACAAACGCCTCATCCAATATCTTGAATACCGTCTCGTGGTCGTACATCCCGCGCTTCGGCAATCTTTTCACTTGCGTCCGTTCCGTCGGTGTAAATGAGCTCATACCACTCCTCTAAATTGCGTCCGGTGAATTGCTTCCTGCGAATGCGTACCGCGAATTGCGCTTTCTCGTGTCGTAGCGCCGGCATCCTGCCGGCTCCCGGTTTTACACTTGTAGTGGCCGGTCTTTAGACCGGTTCTTTTACCTTGCGGCAGCTATGTAGCCATCCGTCCGATGCTAGCCAGCCATCCAGTCAGCCACAAGAGCCAATCTGGATGCCTGACTCGACGGCCTGCAATCCTCAAGCAACAGCATTCCGCACGGGCAATTTGCCCACAAAACGCACAACTATGTGGAGTGCGGAGCCCAGCTCCCGCTTTTGCGAATGCTGCATAGCATCAACCGAAACAGCGGCAGCCCGGCTGGCGCACTCCACAAGAGTCCGCTGCGAGATGTGTCTACGGTTTTGCCGCCGGCTTCGCCTCGCCCCGCACCACCCGGAACCCAACATACTCCGGCGCAGGCGTGCAATTCGACTTCGCATCCGCCGGACAATCCGCGCTTCCACCGATCACTTTTCCTTTTCCGTCGCGGGTCATCACCCACTCCGCCACGTTGCCGCCCAGATCGTAAATCGGCTCCTCATCCTCTTTGCCTTGTCCGTGGAAGCTGCCCACTTCTTTCAGCAGCGGTGCCGTCCCGTTCAATTTTTTCGCCGCTTCGCGCAACCGTGCCGCATCCTCCGGATTCGGCGCATACCCAGCCCAGTAGTCGAGTGTGTTTTCTCCTTCACGCTTCTCGTAGAGGCTCTTCACTTCATCCTCAAACGGCACACGCCACGTCTGCCCCGTTAGGCCGCTGAGCCAGGTTGCGTAGGCCTTTGCATCGTCGAGCGCAACTCCGCTGACCGGGGAATTGAACTCACTTCTGGAGCCGGACGGTAAGGGCCTTGGTTCGATGAATGTGTATTTGGTTCGACCCGAGCCAGTCTTTTCAGGCGGCACATTTCTAAGGCGGAGGTACTGCCAAGTTGTGACCTCGAACCGTCCGATCTCAAGGTCGCCTCGTTTGACGACCTCGGGAACGACGGCGGTCCCCTCTTTGGCGTTCACTCTCAAGCCGAAGATGCCCTGTGATTCCGCGAGGTTCTTGCGGCGCATCGAGTCTTCCAGCGGCGAGCCTTTTTTCACGGCTTCGTTGGCGGTCGGCGCGGTCTTGAAGAAATATTTGTCGAACCAGGCGACTTCGTCTTCGACTTTGCGCATCTGGTGGGTCAGTTTGCGCGGACCGTGCGGCTCGCCGGGGAACAGCACAAACTTTACCGGAACCTTGTCGTAGTACTGCAATGCGCGGAAAAACGACCAGCTTTGCGCTGTCGGCACATTGTTATCCGCGCTGCCATGGAAAATCAGCACCGGCGCTTTCACTTTATCCATTTTGAAAAATGGCGATTTGCGAATGTACAGCTCGGGATCTTCCATCGGCGATTTTCCGAAATAATACGAATCGAACGAATCGCCGAAGATCACGTTGCCCCAGTCGCTGATCCATTCCACATCGCCCGCGCCAACGCTGGCCACTTTGTAGCGCTCCGGATACGTGGTGATCAGGCTGATTGACAAAATTGAACCGTTCGACCAGCCCAGCGTCCCGACTTTGTCGGGATCAGCGAAACCTTTGTCAATCAAATAATCCACGCCGGCATTGATGTCCGGCGTTTCCAGGTCGTAATATTTTCCGCAGCAGATCGATTCCACCCACTGCAATCCGTAGTTTCCGCTGCCGTGATAATTTGGCCGCAAAATGAACGTCCCGCGTTGCGTCAATAAATTAATCGGATAAGCCCAGTTGTCTTCCCACAAATCGGAATCGTGTCCCGTCGGCCCGCCGTGAATCGCGGTGATCAGCGGATACTTTTTTCCGGCTTCATAATTTGTCGGGTAGTAGAGAATTCCTTCCACCTCTTCGTCGTTCGCGCCTTTCCAGCGAATCACTTCGGTCTTCGCGAACTCGCGCCCCTTCACCAATCCCTCATTTAGTTTCGTCAGTTGTACCGGCGAAATCATTTGCGTTCCATCCAATTGGGCGCGATAAATTTGCGGAAGCTTGCTCGCCGTGGAATGGAAATATACGATCGTCTTCCCGTCCTCGCTCACTTCGAAATATTGAATATTTCTGAGCTCCACGCATTACCCGATTTTGTCCGCGTGTAGCGCGCCATTTCATAGCGCGATCCCGCCGCCAGCCCCACCACAAACCCATCCTGCGTCGCCGCCAGATCCGACCCGATCCCGTTTTCCCAATCCAGCGGAATTTGTACGCTCTTTCCCGCAGCGACATCATAAAAATAAAGTTGAATGATCGTCGCGGTGAGAAACTTCGGATCAGTCGAGTACGGCGCCCACGCATAAAACCCGGAATTGTCCGGGGCCCATTCAAATCCATACGGCCGCACCCGTCCTTCGGTAAAAATCTGTTTTTCAGTTCCATCGCTCAGATTGTGCAGAATTGTTATTGGCGGAACTTTCTGGTCAAAAGTGTAGTGCAGGCTTTTTGCGTGCTCCGCGGCAACATATTTTCCATCTTTGGAAACTGACCAACTACCGATCCAATCGGTGTTGGTCGTCAGCCGCGTGATTTTCTTGTCTTTCACGATGATTTTGTACAGCCGCACCGGCGGCGCGTGTTCCGCATCATTCACGATTTCCGAATCGTCTTTCTTCTTTTTCAATTCCTGTTCATACAGCGCGGGATCTTCTTCCGCGCTGAAAACAATGGTGTCTTTATCCATCCATTCAAGATGACGCGGCGCCCGCGCCAGCTCCGTCAGCACCCAGGGCTCGCCACCGTGCGGATTGATCAGCCAAATTTGCACGGGCGCGGTATCTGGTTTTGCGCCATAGCGCGCGCGGCTACTGGTGAACGCTACAAGCTGGCTGTCGGGAGACCATTGTGGCTGGCCATTGTTATCGCTGCCGCGCGTCAGCTGAATTTCTTTGCTTTCCGTGAGGCTCGACAGCATCAAGTTGGAGACGCGCGCGTCTTTCTCTTTGTCGCCGGTGGACTTCACCCACAGCAGCCATTTCGCGTCCGGCGAAATGCGCGTCTGCGGATTCACCGTTTCCGCATAGATGATGTCTTCCGCTTTCCAGGGCTCGGTCTTTGCGGGCCGCTTCGTCTCGTCAGCGCGTGCGGTATTCAGAAAAGGAGTCATAAACACGCCAAAAATTAATAATGAAGCCAAAAACCTAAACGCAAGAGTTGGGTGCCGCATTCGCGCATCCTTTATGAGACCGATAAGAGGTAGCCAGTCGTAGCAGCAGCGCAAAAGCATAGTCGAATTGACGGGAATTGAAAATGCGCTACCCTGTTTTGCTGGTCGAAAGAGCCAGAGAGATAGCAGAAAGAGACCAACCGATGCCCACCGCAAAAGCAATCTTCAGCAAGGAGATTTTCCGGTTCTTCCGGGAACTTGGCCGCCACAACAAGAAGGTCTGGATGGATGCCAACCGCGCGCGCTACCAGGAAGTGGTGGTGAAGCCCTTTCGCGCGCTGCTGGAAGAATTGTCGCAGCCGGTGTTGAAACTGGATGCGCGTTTCGATGTGGCGGCGCGCAGCGGCAAGAATTTCTCCCGCATCAACCGCGACATCCGCTTTGCGAAAGACAAAACGCCCTACCACCCGTACATGTATCTCAAGTTTTCCGTGCCACTACCCGGCGAGATGAAAAGCGGGCAGCTTTACATCGGGATTTCCGTGGACTCAGTCACTGTTGGCTTCCGAGCCTACGCCGAACCAAAAAGAAAGTTGTCGTCCATAGCGCTTATCGCCGAACCGCGCATCGCCGAAAATCCGAAGTGGCTCGCTCAACAGAAAAAGCGTCTCAATAAAAAATACGACAGCTACTGGTACGCCTCGATAAGAGGTGAATGGACAAAGAACGACGGTTGGCCCACCGCCGCCAACTGGCCAAAACTCCAAGCCTGGATCGTCCGCAAAAAGCTTTCAACCGCCGCCGCAACCCGTGGCGCCTTCCCGACCGAAGCCAGCAAGATCTTCCGCGACGTCTACCCACTGCTGAAATTCACTTCACTCTAAAAATAATTTAGAGCGTCGCATTTTTGTTGCAATACATCTCACAACAGCGTAAATGTTTTTTGCAGCTTCGCGTCGCGAAAAAGATGTGAGCCAACAGGAGAAACAAAACAGAATTAGATGAATATCGTCGGCGTCGGATTTCATCTTTTTCTCATGCTTTTTGCCCTCGGCGTCTGGAAGTTCAGCTTTTTCCCGTCAAACTTTCTGCATACAAATCGCAGGGCGTTGCTATCGTGGCTGGCTCTGATGTTTGCGTGCGAGTGTCTGATTTATTTGCTTCTCGTAAAGTGGTCGGCCCCTTCCGTTCATGAAGATGCGGGCGAGATCACGTTCTATCTTGTCTTTTCGATGATTTGGATTGTCCTTACACAGGGATTATTTGCTTTCCTTGGCGTAAGTGTTCGAGACGATGTTGCAGAGCGACGGAACCTTGCTGCTGGTTTCGCGGCGGCCGGCCTTACCATCGCCGCGACTGGCTGCGCTGCTGGCAGCAACATCGGGGACGGCCCGGGATTCGAAGTGATGTTCTTCTGTGCAGGTATCTCGACGGCTAGTCTTCTTATTCTGTGGGCCATGGTTGCCCAAGTCTCGGGGATCGCTGAGGCCATCACAATAGATCGAAACGTTGGCGCAGGCATCCGTGCTGCGGGATGGCTGGCCGGAACTGGAATGGTGCTGGGCACCTGCGTGGCCGGAGACTGGATTTCATACGCCGCGACTCTGAAGGACCTTTTAAGATTCGGCTGGCCTGTCGCGGTGAGCGCTTTTCTATACATGTGGATGGAACGCGCTCTAAATCTTCGATCAACGGGTGCAAAGCTGAGCCGAACAGCTTCGATTTTGACTTCGGCGGTGATGTTCGCAACCGGCGCAGCCTACGCGCACTGGGTGGGACGACACTGACGACGAATCCTATCCGCGCGGGAGCAAACGCTTCGCTCTCAGATTGGAACGAGCTGCGGCTGCGCGCGATTTTCGACCATTGCAAATGGGACCCGCAATGCGGCGATCACCCAGTGCTTGCACCATTCCCGTTCATTCTGGACAGCCAATGCGTGTGTAATCTTGGGAATATGGCGGAGCGACTTGCACGCGAAGCGCTGGCGGCGGAGAACGAAATTCTCACCAAACCAGAACTGCTCATCCACCTGGGAATTGTGGATGCGATTCGCAACCGCCTTAGGAAAAAGACGCAGGCGATGGAGCCTGGACACATTCGCGTGATGCGTTTTGATTTTCACTTCACGCAATGTGGATGGTAGATTTCCGAGGTCAATGCTGATGTGCCTGGTGGCTATGTTGAAGCTTCAGGGTGGAACGAACTGTTTGCGGCGCACAGGGAAGGATTATCGGCGCCATGTAGTCCCACTAAAGCATATGCGGATGCGGTCTGCGAGTTGACGCCGCCAGGCAGTCTGGTCGCACTGGCGCACGCGACCGTTTACAGCGAAGACCGCCAAGTGATGATGCATTTGGGACGCGAACTTGAGTCGCGCGGGATGAAGGCGTGCCTTATCAGCCCGAGGAATTTGAGTTGGAGCAATGGCAGGGCGAAGCTTGACACCCGATTCGCAAATGCGGATCCCGCTGTGGTGATACGGCTCTCTCCAGCGGAGTGGCTGCCAAGCATGTGCGAGGGAACGAGTTGGGAGCCTTGGTTTCATGGCAGCGTGACGCCGTTAAGTAATCCGGGTCGCGCGCTTGTATTGCAGTCGAAAAGATTTCCTTTGCTATGGAGCGAATTGAAAACCGACTTGTCGACGTGGCGACAGCTTCTACCACGGTCATATTGCCCGTCCGAAGTAAAGAATCTGGATCGACAGGATCTCGTCCTGAAGCCTGCGTTTGGACGCGTTGGCGAAGATGTTGGAATTCGCGGCGTGACTCCCGCAGAGAAGTATCGTGAAATCGTACGCGCCGCCCGAAAAAACGAAAATGTTTGGATCGCGCAGCAGCGATTCGAAGTTGTGCCGGTTGCTACTGAGGATGGCGAGATATTCCCATCCATTGGCGTTTACACGGTGAATGGAAAAATGGCTGGGCTCTACGGCCGAGCAGCGCGCACCGCCTTGATCGATCAGGACGCCCTTGATGTTGCTGTGCTCACGCGCCAAGAAAATTCAGGGAGGCCGCAATGAAGCCAGAAGAAGTGTACTTGGCGTGGGCGCCACCCGATTCCATCTGGTCGCCATGGGCAATCCCCGTTCCGTTTGCACAAATCGATTGTGTCCCATTCGACCTTGAGAAAGAACTCGTAGGCATCGATGCCCTCGCCAATGGTTTAGCGCTGGAGTCCGATCTGGCCGTGGTAGTAGACCTTCCAGGAGCAGACGCGATTCGGATGGGACTTGCGGTGGCGTTACGGGGATTGCGGCCGGTGCCGGTAATCGATGGGTCGCCTGGGCCGGACATTCTTGGCACTTTGCAGCCGATGTTCGCGGGGGCTTCGCCCGCAACTATATCCGGATCGACAGCGGTTGACATGAGGCAGACGATGCGCTGGCTGTGCATTGGAGCAGGGTTGTTGCCGACGCTGAAGATCGCAGCAAATGCGGCTCCGGTTTTCTTGCTGGACGGGTCGCGGACCGGCCGTGCGCCATCGACTGGCGCAGACGTCTTCGATAATCGATGGAAAACGTTTCCTCAGGATTTTCCGTCCGCTCGATTCTTGACGGAACACGGAATCCGGAAAATCCTTTTAATTCAGGATATTTACGGTCAGCCTTGCGAAGACTTGGCGCACGTGCTGTTGCGCTGGCAGGAGGAAGGAATTTCGATCTATGTGTCTAGTGCCACGGCGCTGACTGAAATGGAATTGATTCGCACAAATCGGCCCTCACGATTCCGAACTCTATGGCAGCGCGCACTGGCGCTGATTGGCTTAAGCCGTGGCGCGGCGGGCGGATTCGGCGCGTGGCCACAAGGTACAAGCGGCGGGTGAACCATGCTCGGCCGCAAAGACGCACACAATCCGTGGCGCAAACGATCGTGGCTTCTACCAGCGAGGGAAGGCTTTCGGCCTCGGCGCGGAGTTGGATGCGCCGCTTGCCGGGGCCGAAAGATATTTGCGGGGACTGCGAGGATCGTTGACTGGCTAACCGCGGCGAGCGGCGTCGGCGTCCTCAGCGAGATCTTTCATCAGGGCAAAGAATCCCGCTGACTGACCGATGAACAGCCCCATGTCAGTAAGAAACTTTAGTGCTCCCATCGCGACGCCCTTGGTTTCGGTGGGGCGAATGATGGAGACCACTGGAAGCTTGCGGCTCAGGAACGGGCACGGCTCCGGCATGATCAAGTTAGTCTGAAAATCCTCACCACCAAACGGCGAAGAATTCAGATCGGGAAAAGTCACGGACACGCCGGTCACCGGATCCACGGCGGTCAACGGAGGCGCGTTTCCGGCCTTGTCCTGCCAGGTTTGAAAGTGCATGGTCTCGGTAGGGCCGATGCTGATCAGGATGCGCAAAACTTCGGAATGCGTTGCGCGCTGCGCCATGGAAGGATACAGACTGTTGCCACCCTGCTCGATGGTCGGAAAATGAAAACCCGCGGTGTTGGCGATGGCTTGCAGAAAATTGGGATCACTGGTATCGGCATCGGTCCGGGGAATCGCCGTATGCTGACCTTTGTTCAAATCCGGGATGGCTTGCGGGAAAGTGAAATTTGGATCGAGGTCGGGATTGTGGGTGCTGCTCCGATAACGGGTCCACCAACTGGTATCCAAGGTGAGTTGCATTAGGTTGGTGAGACGCGGCTTTCCGCTGGAGCCGGTGGCAGTGCTTCCGGGCAAAGTGCGGAAGGCCTCAAGACTTACGGGGCTGGCGCCCTTCGACTCAAGATAGGCGTTGAGGAAATTTTGATGGGTGAATTCGTCATCGGTGTTGTCGTGGATGTATTGCGCCATGTCCGAATCGAGAACGGAGAGTGCGGCAGTGTAAGCGGAATTGCCACTGCCGCCGGGAACTTCGCTGGTGTTGGGTACGCCGCCCAATTCGTTGTACTGCACCCAAAAATCGGTTTCGAGGATTTCCGCCGCCGCCGCGAATCGGAGCAGCGCGGCATCTCCTGGAGTTAGCCGCCCACTCTTTTCGTCTTCCGCAAAAACGGAAGAATTGCCGGCCAACAAGCCAGCGCCAACCGTGGCGGCGCCTGCGGCCACGCCTTTCTTCAGGAAGGACCTGCGGCTCGATCCGGATTTTGAAGCCTCGCGCGATTCTTGCATGGTGAGTCTCCTTATTTATTTGTGGCCGTTGTGCTTCACGGTTTTGGAATCACTGGGGAGTATCAGTGTAGAAAAATTCTCAGGGATGCGTGTCTCCGCCGGGTAAAAAGTTTGTCGCAATTGTGCCTCCAGGGCGTCTGAGATACCCTTCGAGACGACTGCTGGCGTGACGTGCGGGCACTGAAAAATCGACAAATTGACGCTCCGCGGAGAGTCGCATAGGATGCGGAGCTGCAGCCTCAAGCGGTTTCAAAGGACAGACTCGATGCGACGACTAGCCTTGTCGATGATTGCCGGAGCTGTGGTGATGTTTGCAGCGGCGCGATGCGGCGCGCAGAAGCCGGAGGAAAAACCGGCGGAGAAAACTGCCGAAAAGCCGAAGGACGAAAAGAAGCCGCCTACACCGGAAGAAAAAGTTGTGCAGACCAAGCACAGTATCAAGATTGGCGGGCAGGAAATCAAATACAGCGCGACTGCAGGAACGCTTTTGCTGAAGCTCGAAGACGGCACGGCAAAAGCCAGTGTCTTCTATGTCGCGTACACCAAAGACGATGTGAGCGACACTACCAAGCGCCCGGTGACATTCACGTTTAATGGCGGGCCGGGCGCCGCCTCGATCTGGCTGCACCTCGGAGCGTTTGGTCCGCGGCGCGTGGAGATGGGCGATGTCGGTTCGCTGTTGCCGCCGCCATACAAACTTGTCGACAACGAATATTCGCTGCTGGACTTGACCGATCTGGTGTTCATCGATCCGGTCTCGACCGGTTACAGCCGCGCCGTCCCCGGCGAAGCTCCGAAACAGTTTCACGGAGTCCAGGAAGATATCGAGTCGGTCGGCGATTTTATCCGGCTGTATGCCACGCGCAACAAGCGGTGGACTTCGCCAAAATTTCTGGCTGGCGAAAGCTACGGCACGACGCGAGCCGCGGGGCTTTCCGGCTACTTGCAGCAGCGCTACGGAATGTATCTTAATGGAATTATTCTGATCTCGTCGATCCTGAACTTTCAAACGGCGGAATTTGATACCGGCAACGACCTTCCGTACATCCTTTACCTGCCTACTTACACCGCAATCGCCTGGTATCACAAAAGATTGCCGGCGGATTTGCAAGCTGATCTGCAAAAGGCGGTGCAGGAGTCGCGCAACTTTGCGGCGCATGAATACGCGGATGCGTTGATGGCTGGGGACATTCTGCCCAGCGGGCGTCGAACGGAAATCGCGCAGAAACTATCGCGGCTGACGGGACTTTCGCCGGAATACGTTGAACGCAGCAACCTGCGCATCGAGATCAGTCGTTTCGACAAGGAATTGTTGCGCGACCAGCGCCGCACGGTGGGCCGCCTCGACGGTCGCTTTACCGGAATCGACGAGGACGCAGCCGGAATGCGGCCGGAGTACGACCCGAGCCTCGCGGCGATTGTTGGGCCGTACACTGCGACGTTTCACGATTACGTGCGCGGCGATCTGAAATTCGAAAGCGATCTTTTCTACGAATATCTGACTGGACGCGTCCAGCCGTGGAATTACGAGCCGTATGAAAATCGCTATATCAATGTGGCCGAGACGCTGCGGCGGGCGATGACTCAGAATCCGTTTCTGCGGGTGTTTGTCGGAAAGGGTTATTACGACCTGGCGACGCCATTCTATGCGGCGGAATATACCTTCGATCATTTGAGTCTCGACGATTCGCTGCGCGGGCATCTCTCGGGCGGCTACTACGAGGGCGGGCACATGATGTATGTAAACCTGCCTTCACTGGCAAAATTGAAAACCGATCTGGCGCAATTTATCCAGAACAGCACCGAGCAGAAAACCGCGGCACCCAAAGGCGCGGCGAAGTGAAGCGACTGCTTACGGTCGGTGCATGGACTGCAATCACTATCGGCGGCGCAGTGGCGCTGGGAAAAATCGCGTTGTACCGCGGCGAAGCAATCAGCGCGACGTGGTTCGTGGTAGCGGCAATCTGTTGCTACCTGGTGGCGTACCGGCTGTACTCGGCATTTATCGCGGCGAAATTATTGGCGCTGGATGATACTCGCGCGACGCCGGCAGAACGTCTCGACGATGGCCGCGATTTTGTTCCTACCAACAAATGGGTGCTGTTCGGGCATCACTTCGCCGCGATTGCCGGACCCGGACCGCTGGTCGGGCCGACGCTTGCGGCGCAATTCGGATATTTACCGGGAACACTGTGGCTAATTGCGGGCTGCGCATTCGCAGGGTGCGTGCAGGATTTCATAATCTTGTTTTGTTCGATTCGCCGCGACGGAAAAACACTGGGCGAAATGGCGCGCGACGAGGTCAGCAAGCGCGGCGGCTTTATCGCGCAGATCGCGGTACTGGCGATCATGGTGATTTTGCTGGGCGTGGTGGCGCTGGTAATTGTGAACGCGCTCAAGTCTTCGCCATGGGCAACATTTACGCTGGCGATGACGATTCCTATCGCACTGCTGCTCGGATTGTATTTGCGGTTCATGCGGCCGGGACGAGTGCTCGAAGCTTCGGTGATCGGCGTGGCGCTGGTGATGTTCGCGGTGGTGGCGGGGCAGTGGGTGGCGGATTCGCCGGCCTGGGCGCATGTATTTACGTTTAGCGGCGTAGCGCTGGCATTCATTTTGATGG
>WNFM01087566.1_pt1 | contig 37429 bp, 13 predicted proteins | sample 5400271 | NCBI WGS metagenome assembly WNFM01 (sample SAMN13153352, study PRJNA577476) | soil metagenome | isolation source: 60 cm saprolite on Douglas fir-dominated hillslope | place: USA:California | collected 2013-09-17 | reverse complement strand
CCCCGCCACAGCCAATCCGCAACGCTCGTGCCCGGTGACGGATGATTCGGCTGCACCGCTTCGACCGAGACCGCCATCAGCTCGAGCTTCGACACCTTGGCGACGGTGCTGCGGACGCCTGGCAGGGTCGTGGTGATCAGCGACTGCTCCAGCGCGGGGTCGAACGTGCTGCGGGTCTTCAGCCATTCGTATGCGCCATGGTGCAACTGCAGCAGCACCGCGTTCCGCAGCAACATGTAGAGCAGCGCGGCGGGCTTCGCGCCGGGGAACCGCTCCTCGACGATCTTCCGGGTGTCCTCGGCCGTCGCCAGCCACTCCACGTAGTTGACCGTCAGCGTCGCGGTTTCCGACGGCGGCTTGTTCTCGACCAGGTTGGGCACATCGAGCGCGGTGATGTAGTGCTGCCACAGCACGTGCATGGCTACGGTCTTCTCGATCTCGGCGAGGTGGGGGTCCAGGCCCAGATCGCGCAGGTACCGGCGAACCATCGTCGGCATCGAGAAGAGCAATGACGCGAGCTCGTTGGAGTAGGCCTTCTTCGCCACGAAGCTGTCGAGCGTGCGCAGGTACTCGGAGCTGAAGCCGACTCGCTGGAAGAGCTCGACGGATGCCGGATGCATCCCGAGCACATCGATCAGGACCTTGGACACATCGGTGCCGGGCTTGCCGACATAGAGCGCTCCGGCCGCATGGTTGCTCCAGTTCTTCTCCAGTTGCGCGAGCAGCGCGTGCAGTTGACGCAGGTACGGGGTCAGCTCGTCGAAGAGCGCAACCCTCACGAACTGGTCGTCGGGGACTGGATACTTCCACCGCGACATGTCGCTCGTCACCAACACGCCGTAGGGCTGATTGCCGACGCGCACAGCGGGCAGCGGACCACGGCCGGTCACGAATTCGGAGAAGAACGCGCGTGTCAGCCGCGCGGTATCGGCAGTGATCACCGGCGCCATCCACCGCGTCAGCCAATAGCCGAGCGTGGAGGGAAAGAGCGCCGTGTTCATCGCGCGCCCTTCGAGGACATCGGTCTGGTCCGCATGACGCACCGTCTGCAGTGTCGGATAGCCGATGCCGAGCGCATCGGCGAGCAGGCGGCCATCCGTGTGGCTCTTCAACGGATCGGTCGCGTCCGGATCGAAGGCCGACGCATCCGTCCCGGAGTAGAACGCCAGGTCGTCGTACGGATCGTTGTCCGAATAGCCGGTGCCGTTGCGCTCGGTGTTGTTCGTCGGCGTGCCTTGGGGCACCAGACTGAAACCCTCGGGACTGAAGGAGTGGCTGGCGATCAACTCCTCGAGCATCGCGCTGCCATGCTCGGCGCGTGCGGAAAGGCGCAGGCCCAGGACGATGACTCGGGCGAAGCCGCCGATGGCTTCCTGTTCGGACAGGGGTACGCGGAAGCCCAGTCCCTGCGCCACGGCGGTGTCGAAGTCGGACATCCATTCGCAGGCGCCGCCCAGCGTGCGCGCGTCGCCCTTCTTGACGATGGTGGCCGTCGGATCCAGCGGGTCTGGGCCGAGGAAGACCGTGTCGGGCACCTGTGCGCCGGTGACCTCACGCGGCGCGGCGCCTTCGGTCGCGTAGAGAAGGAGCACGAATCGATCCGGCAGCACCGTCGTGCGCGGCGCCCGGCTCCACGCGTCTGTCTTTGTGAGATCGGCGGCAGGGAAGCCGGTGATCCGCGTGCGCGCCGCCGTGTTGACGCGCTCGCCCCACACCTGCCGTTCGACCAGGCGGATGAGCGCATCACCGTCCTGCGCCGTCACCGCCGCGGTCACCGCGTCGCGCACGGAACGGCTCAACGGTAGCGCGAGCAGCGTGGTGAAGAAAGTCGCATCGGCGGCCTGCAGAAAGCCGATCAGCGTCTGTATCTCGGCCGCGGTGGCCAGCGTGTCCCAGTCGGATGGCTTCGTCGTACGCGCGACAAACGCCGCACGCTGACCGCCGAAGAGGTCGACCACGTGCCGCCACGCGGCGGCCTGGCGGCGCGCGCGCTCCGCGCGCAGATGCGCGGCGACGACCAGCTCGACCCAATACAGCTGTCCGGCGTCGACCTCACGATCCGTCAGCGTTGCTTCGTGCGTATGCACGACGACGTGGTCCGGGTAGACACGCACGCGCAGTTCCGTGCCGGCGGCACCGCGCGCCGACGTCTGCGGAGCAAAGATGGTCTCGATGCGCACCGGGAACAGCAGAAACGGAATCTGATCGTCCAGCCGCGCGAGGGGCAGGCGTGGATGCGGGTCAACCGCGTAGAGCCCGGCGATCGCGGCCTCCAGATCCTTCTTCACGCGAACCGCGCTGGCGCCGCTTCGGTCCGCCGTGGCCTGCAGCGCCTTCGCGCGCGAGCGGATCGCATCGGCATCCTCGAACTCGGGTCTCTGCCGATCGGTGACCTCCTGCTGGACACCTTGTAGATCCGCCCGGAGACTCTCCATCTCACGGTCGTTGGTGGCCTGCCGATCGCGGAGCTGCCGCGCGCGCCGCTCCAGTTCGTGCGACCGCTCGGTGGCGGCGGCGATGGCTTATCCGGTCGATCTCGTCCTGCGGCACCGGGCGCTGCTGTTGCAGTTCCCGGAGGCGCGCGCGCAGCGCGTCCGCGCGCCGCTGCGCGGCCGCGATGTTCTGCTGCAGATGCGCCAGGAGCCGTTGCTGCTCGTCAATCGCGTCGAGCTCCCGGCCGATCTCGCGTGCCTCCTCGCGCAACTGCCCGAGCCGCGCATTGAGGGTGGCCAGCTCGGCGCGCAGCCCGGAGACGTCGCGGTCCCTGTCTGGTGCGGTCACCGTCTGCTGACGCGCCGCGCGTCCCAGCCGCCGATTGACCTGTTGCAGGCGCACGCGCGCCGCATAGACCGCTTCGTCGTGCTCGCGCGCCTCGGCGCGCAGCCGGGCGATCGCGTCGAGTTGTTCGGTGAAATCAGACATCGTGGTCCACGCTCATGTGCCGGTGTTCTCGAGCATCTCGGTGGCGTGCACGGCCACCATGACCGGCGCCTGGAAGAGGATGTAGGCCATCTGGGCGCTGTTCGTGCCCCAGCCGTGCGCGCTCAGCTCCGCGGTATCGGGCCGCGGGAAGGACGGCGCCGGAGAGCGGGTGACAAACGCCGGTTCGCCGGCCCCAAACGAGTTCCAGGCCAGGTTGTTCCAGGTGTCGCGCGGATCGTTCTTCGGATCGTTGTCGGGATCGCGGGTCGGCTCGTACTCGATGTCCATGCCGAAGCGCGGCTCGCCTGGGACTTCCTGGATGACGAAGAACCATCCGAGCTTGTCGTTCTTGAAATCGTGGCTCTCGACGAGCCCGCGTGCCTTGTCGATGGTGAGATCGAAGCCGAAGAACCGCAGGTCCGGCTCGATCTCTGCGCGGAAGAGCGGAAACTTCAACTGGATGTCGAACTGCTCCGGCGTCATGTCCTTGTCGAAGATCTTCGAATTGCCGTGGCCGTCGTCGATCGCCTTCTGCGCGTAGATGACCGTGTTCGGGTAGCGCTTCAGCAGCTCGCCGCGAATGACCAGCACCAGCTGCTTCTCGCCCGGCTGGACGTCCGCCTTGGGCCCGGGCGCTGGCTTGTGCGAACCGAGCAGGCTCGTCCGCTGCCATGTGTGCAGCTTGGTCACGTCCTTCAACAATTCGGCGTCGCCGGGTGTGTCGGGATTGCTGACGCCTTTCACTTCCCAGAACTGCCGGAAGTAGCTGCCGCGGAGGTCGGTGGGATATTCGCGCCACAGCAGCTCGCGTGCCATCTCGTGGTTGAGTCCGACCAGGTACGATTCGATGAACTTGGGATTGGTCTCGAGGAGCGAGATCGTGTTGGGCGGAATCAGATCGAGATTCGGGATCAGCAGCTCTTTGCTGATGTCACGCAGATAGCCGTACATCGCGTCTTCGAAGTCCGGATGCGCCATCGCGTCGACAATTTCCTCCGGCCGATCGAGGCTCAGGTTGGGAAGCTTGACCAGCGCCGACAGGCGGAGCGGGAACGACACCCGCGGATCGATCGCGCGAGCCAGTTTCGCGTGGCCGTTGGTCATGTCGAAGGCCAGCAGCGGCTCGCGATCCGGCAGGCGAATGGCCAGACGCTGTTCGAGTTGCACGGCCGCGCCGCGGAAACGGGACGCCTCGACGCTGTCGGCCGCGGGCGCGGAACCGGGCGTCGCGGCCGGCGCGCCGGTCTCGTCGTCCAGCAGGATGTTGAAGACGGGGCGCGGCGGCGTGGCGGCGATGATTTCCTTCGCCGTCGCCGGATCGGTGAGCAGCGCGGCACTTTCCGCCTGCCGTTCACGCTCACGGCCCGTGAACACGAGGAATCCGCCTGCCCCGACGACGACGACGGCCGCGATGGCGACGAGGGCCCACGCGCCGGTGATGATGCCGATGGCCAAAAGCACCGCCAGCACCACGAGCACGGCCCACGGCACATAGCGGAGCAGGAACTGCAGCCAGCCCGGAAGTGCGCGAGGTCCAATGGCGCTGGCGATGTCGTCAACCGACGGCAGTCCGGCGGGAACCTGGCGCGGCGGCGCGGGATCGATCTCACCGCTGTTCACCGCCTCGACCAGCCGTTCATAGTGCAGCGGCATTCCCTGCGCGTTCAGGCGCTGCGCGAGTTTGCCGGCGGGGCGCGCAAGACGACGGAACGCGCTGCCGAATACCGGCGCGCGCAACCGGCTCACAAACAGCTGCTGCCGGATTGTCGTCGGGCTGCCCAGGACCTTGGCATGGATCGCCGAGGTGACTGCGAGCAACCGCGCCGGCGGCAGGACTGAGAAGAACTGGTCGTGGTAACGCGTGCACACCTGCAGCACGAATTGGACGCTGCGAATCGTCCGGTTGGCTTCGTAGACCTTCTGCACCTGTTGCCAGGCGCGCTGCATGAAGGCTTCCTGATTCTTCTGGATGACCATCGTGCCGAAGCCGGCCGGCACGCGCGTCCGCGGATCGCGATTGAGATCGTGATACCAACCGGACCTGGTCACGTCGAGCAGCACGGTGTCGGTCTTGTGCTGACGGGCATGGTTCTGCCCGTAGAAGGGCAGTGTGACCACCGGATCGTTCAGGAAATCTTCCGCGGAGCCCGGCGCCGCGCCCGTGTCGGTCTGAATCGTCTCGGGGAGATTGACCAGAAGCTGCAACTCGTCCTGGAACGCGTTCGGCGTGAGCGCCAGGGGCAGGGATTTGGTTCGATCCGTCTTCAGCGCGCCTTCAAGCCCCTGCACCGGCGGCGCCGCGGCGGGCAGCCCATCGCTACCCGGTGGCACGGCCCGCGCGCGACCGTCGGGATCGACGAGCACGAACCCCGGCTTCGCGCAGTCCATCGAACGGATGCCGATGCGCTTGTCCAGAACACGGGGCTCGAGCAACTCGACGAGTGATTCGAAGTCCGCTTTCTCGCCGGTCGCGAACTCCCAGTCGTAGTAGACCGGCAGTTCCACGCCCGCGCTGGCATCCCACGCCGGCTTCTGTGCCGGCACCCCCGCGGTGGGTTTGTGCAGGCCGGCGAGGCGTCCGACTTCGAACGCGGGCACGAGGAAGGCGTGGTACGACGTATTGGCCTCGAGATGCCGCGGCGACATCAGCCGGCTGTACATCTTGTCCGGGTCGGTGGTGATCGTGGCTTGGAGCGATTTGAGATACCGCTCGAGATCCGACAGCTCGCTGTCCGGAATGGCCTGCTCGAGGTGCCCGTGCGCGAACAGCCACGTCTCGTCGGCGCGCGGCAGCGCGTCTTTTCTCTTCACGGTGACAACCGGCAGCGGCAGCCGATGATCGTCGCGGACGAACTCGTCCTTCTTCAGCACCAGCAGCAGAATCCACGGCCGCAGCCTGTCGCCGTCGGGCCGCGCCGGGCTGTAGCGCCAGGGGAAGTCCTCGTCGTAGAACTCGATGAACACGAGATAGTTCGGCTCGAAGTTGATCGCCGCGCCGCGGGGCTCGGTGCGCACGATCATGTCGCGGTGGATGCCGATGATGTCGCCGGGGCCAATCAGGTCAAAGGCTTTGGGATCGATGGGCGTCGCGTTGACCGACACGCCAATCGGCACGGAGGCGCGCTCGTTCGGCGGCAGGGCCGCGCCGGCGGCGCCGAGCCCGTCCTGCTCGCTGATCTGCGTCGCGATGCCCTTGCGCACCCACGACTGGAACTGATACCTCGCGACCTCAACCGCCATCACGTTCCCTTCAGCTCGCGAGCTCGAAATGCGAGACCACCTGGATCTGTCCGGCCAGGGCCGGGTCGCGGCGTACGAGCTCCTGATGATGCTGGTAGGCCTCGGCCTGGGTCGAAAACCGCCGCGGGCTCGTGCCGGCCGTCGCGTAAGCCGTCAGATCCGTGACGGTGGCGACGGCGAACTGTTCGTCTTCGAGCACGACCTTCGGCGGTGCATTCATCGATGTCCGCACCTGCTGCTGCGCGAGCACGGATTGCCGCACCGCGCTGCCTTTCACCAGCCGCTCGTAGGCCCGTACCGCCAGCTTGACGACGCCGGAAAATGTCGTGCGCACCGGTTTGCGCCGCAAATAGCTCAGCTCGTAGTCGACATCGCGCGTCACCGGCAGCGTCGCTTTCAGGTTGGAGGTGCCGGTGAGGGTGAAGCCGCTCGGCAACCGCTCAAACGAGCGGCGCGACAGCTTGTCGCTGTCAGTCAGGTCGCTGAACTGACTGGTGGCGAACTGCTCGCGGACATTCTGATAGTCCGCGGGAATGGGCAGACCGCCGGCGTTGGCGCCCGACAGTTTGAAATGGTTCTCGTTCAGCGGCTTGCGCGCCCCGAACTTGTCGATCTGGAAATCCTCGAGCGGCATCGCCCGCTCGCTGAACGTCAGGACGCCCGCCGGATGAATCACCAGCGGCGCGGCCTCCCCTTCAGGCGCCTCGATCGTGCGCAGGGTGACGTGCAGGTGATTCTGCGGCGGCAGGTCGGCGCGCCAGTTGCGGGTGTCGGCAATCTCGCGCTTGAGCAGCGCCAGCAGATCTTCGGTCTGCGCGGCGATCGCCGGCGGCGGATCGCCCCACGTGACGTGAAAGTCGATGTCGATGTCGAAGAACAGGATGGTGAGCGTCGCCGTCCCGCGCGCATCCCACGGCGTCGGACCCGCGAGCTGCGCGGTGATATTGATTCCGGCGATGACGTCGTCGCCTTCGCGCAATGCGATGCCACCGTACAACTTCGCGATGAAGCGGAACGGATCGAACTGGAACAGCACGTCGTAGCCGAGGAACCCGTAGACGTTGAAGCCGGCGGCCGCGGCGTAGAGCTCCGCGCGCGCGCCGAACTGCACCGTGTTCGAGGTGACGGCGAAGTACGACTCGACCTTGAGGCGCGGATTGTCGTCGGACAGCAGACTGATGCCGATGCGCGCCATGCCGCGGAATCCATCCGGCAGCGCCGGAATGGCGGGAATGTCGCGAAAGTCCGGATGAAATCCGCCGACGCTCAACGCGAACGTCTGCTGCTCGCCCCAGGAGACGAGGAACGCCAGGCTGCCGGTGATCGCGAACACCTGGAGGCGCAGGATCGCGGCGTCTTCTGTCGGCAGTACCGCCCGCAGCACGCCGACGATGGCGAACATCGGCGTGGGGAGATCGAGCAGGAGCCCGAGCTCCGCGGTGATGATCGACGGCGTGCCCCACCCAAGCTTCGCCATCGGGCCGACCACGAAGTGGTCCGGCTGCGGCGGGAAAAACTGTTTGATGTCGCTGATGATGCGCGTGATGTTGGCAATCACGTCCTGGGGAAACAGGATGCTCTTGATCGCATTGGTGCGAACGCCTTCGGCGAGGGCGTTGACGAAGATGGTGCGGTTCAGGCCGAAAATCCCGCCGACGCCGTTCAGCGTGAAGCCGAAGCTCAGTTGGATCGGCGTGAACTCCGCCGTGATCAGGATCAGCAGGGAGAAGCCCGGCGATCCGTCCGGCATCTTGGTATTGATGATGCCGATGGCCTTGACCGAGAACAGGCCCATGAAATCGAGCTCGAGGGCGCCGGCATATTCGCCGCGTGCCGCGTCGAAGCGCAGGAAACCGCCGCCCTTGAAGCCGCCGGCATCGAGCGACAGGCCGACGCCGTTCGGCGGCATGAACGACACGTCGAGATCGGCCGGGCCGACGTTGCCGGGCGTGAACCGGAGCGCCGAGCGGATGCCGATGTTCTCGACCACCGCCTTCATCGGGCCGAGAGCGAATTGGAGCACCGCGCCAGCCTCGAGCACGAGCGCCGTCGATGTCGGCTGCAGCGCAAGCCGCAGCGAGTCCACCTTCACCGCGCCGACGTCCAGGTGGGTGGCGATGTCCAGCGCCAGCTTGCCGCCGCCGCGGAACGTGAAGCCGGAGGAGAGCGACAGGCCGAAGGCGAGCGCCGCCTGCGCTTCGACGTGCACGCCAGAGAGAATCTTCTGCAGGAAGCCGTCGCCCTCGCCCGCGGCGATTACCAGGCGCAGCGCATCGATCTCGGCCTCAACCCCGAGATCGAGCTTCTCGCGCGAGCCGTCCACGAACCAGTTGATGCCGAGCCCCTGCAGCGACAATCGCGTGCCGCCACGCGAGCCGACAAGGATGATTTCCTTCGCCGCTTGCGGCTTCTCGCGCACGTGGATCGCCGCGTGGAACGCGCCGACCAGGTTGAGCAATCCCTGCGCATCAAACGGCGGGCGGATGACTATGCCGACGCCGCGGATGTCGGTAGTCGATTCGAAGGTGAGCTGGCCGCGATCGCAGACCTCGAAGTCGAATGTGGTGCCGCCGGTGATGAACGGCAGCAACGCAAGGCCCGCCTTCTGGCCCCCTTGCGCGGGGGCCGGCGAAAACGTGATGCCGAACTGGCTGAAGGTCGCCGGCGTCAACCCCTTCGAGAGCAGGGGCAGACGTAATTCCGGCAGAGCCGTGCCCGCGCCCAACGCCGCCTGCACCGCCGCCGACTGGGGATATATTCCGCCGGGCAACCCCGCCACGTGCATGACGCCAGCCAGCCGGCTGAGCGCCTTCGCAGAGTCGAACGCGGTGTCCCAGCCGTAGACGTCGTTGAAGATGCGGCCCGGTTCCTGGAGGAATTGGCCGAAGCGGTTCCAGTTGATCAGCCGGGCAGGCTGTCCGGGTGCCGCGGCGGGCTCGTGTTCGATCAGCCCGAGCAGGTGCAGCACTTCGTGCGTGTCGGCACTCTGCGTGGCGACGTAATCGAGGATCAGGAAATCGGTGAGCCGTCGCGGCAGCTCCGCGATGTTGGGCACCGCGCCGGCGGCGCCCTGCAGCTGTGATCGCAACGCCTCGATGGCCTGGATGACCGCGCGCAGCTGCGTCATCAGGTTCAGGGACGCGGTCGCGGTGACGGTGCCGTCGCTGGCAATCGCCAGCGTTCCGACGCTTCCGGTCAGGCCGCCTGCGGCGGCGGCGAGCGCCGGGAGCGCAGGGCCGAAAGAGGCCGGGGGGAGCTCATACCCGAGCTGACGAAAGAATTCGACTCCCTGCTGTGGCGTCTTCACGGAGCCGAGGCGCGCGATCGCGAGGCCGACTGCGGTGAGCGCCGATTGAAGGATGTCGGGCATCGGACTCTATGGCAGCGCAGCCATGTAGGATGTGAAGGTGTCGTTGATAGTTTGAGCGATGCCGTCGAACCCGGTGGGCGGCAGTCCGACCAGGTTCTGCCAGGAGATGGCAAGTTTGCCAGTGAAATTGAGCGCATCCAGGCGCGCGCGCTGACCTTTCCACTCGACGATCAATCCCTCCGAACGGACCTCGGGCCCGCGCTTCAGATTGGCGAGGCCAATCTTGTCGTGCCGGACGTCGAACTTTGGGACCACATTGATCAGCCGGCGCGGATTATTCCCGGGGTCGACCCAGGAAACGTCAGCCCGCCCGGGCTTCGGCTCAACGAGTAACGTCCGCATCTTCATGCAGCCATCGGGGACCGGCAGCCCCGACCCGGGGTCCACCAACATTCTGGTATCAGCGTTCGGCACCCCGCCGAGCTCGATGAGTGCGAACAGGTTCGACATGCGCCGTGTCGTCGAGATTTGGCCCACGCCACAATTCTGGATTCCGTTGACGATCGCACAGTCGTTGTCGCAGTCGATGCGTACGTAGGGAATGTGGGTCGCATCGTTGAACTGCGGCGTGTTCTTGTCGCCGAGGTAATCGGCGGCGAGCCAGATGCCGTTTGGCGGCGTTAGGTCCGGGTCGAAAAACCCACCATGGATCAGAGCGGCATTGATGTAGGCATAACTCAGCTTGCGCACGCAGCGAGACGCGCCCTCATTGGTGCCGAGCGCAATCATGCTGCGGAGGTCGCTGGCGAAGCCCGGCGTGAACTCAACGTCGGGCTCATTGGCGACGCCCGTGTTGGTGACACTGAAGATCAAGTCGTACTTCGGTACGGGACCCATCAATGCGGGGTCAGTGACCAGGTTGCGGATCGCCGGAACCGCAGCCGCAGTGATCTGCGCGTCGAACGAGGATGCGAGCGCGGCGAGAAAGGCTGGCGCGTCGGCGAAGCCCTTGCGCCGGGCGAGCCGGCGCGCCGCAGCCAGCAGCTCGTGCGCGGCATACATTGCCGCGACTTTCACGAGACTGGCCGAAAAATGCATCTCCTCGTCGAACCGGCCGGCATATTTGTGATCGCCGGTCTTCGAGATCACGATAAGAGAGAAGGCCACATGAGAGTTGGCACCGAACCGGCCCAAGGCCTTCTGGGCATTCAGCGCGGCGTCAAGCTTCGCCTGCAGCACCGTGTCGGGCGTCGATACCGTGGGATAGCGCAGGGGGGAAAACGGCAGATCGGGTTGCTTGGCGCTACCCGTACCGGGTGGGTCCACCGTGCCAACGATCTGGATCGGGCCGCCGGCAAAGGTCGTGGGCGGCGAGCTGCTCGAACACATGGTCTCTTCAGCTCCTCACCAGTGGGCCTTCCCGGTAATGACGCGCGATCCAGTGAGCGCGCGTGCCCGAGAGTCCAGTGAGCACGTCGTCGAACTTCGTGCCGGCGAAATAGCGGTCGCGCAACGCTTCCAGGATGCGTCCGCAGGCGGCGATGTTGCTCTTGGGAAAGCGCGTCAGGTTGAAGAGATCGATGCGGGCATCCTTGCTCAGCGCGGCCAGTTTCTTCCGCAGCTCTTCGTCCGCAACGGCGTGCTTGGGAGCCAACTCGGGCAACTCCGTCCACGGCAGCAACGGTGTGGCGCCGCCCGACGTTGCCGACTGCGTCATCGCCAACAGCGCGAGACGAACACTGGCGACACCGGCGCCCGTCGCTGCGAGACGTACAAATTCCTCTGGCTGGTCGACCGCCGCGATGGCCAGTTGCTGGAGGTGGCGCCTGCGTTCGGCCGCCGTCCTTCGGGCGACGCCATCCAGCACCAGGCTGAACACGAAGCGCCTGAATCCGTCGCCGGCTTCGGGCACACGTAGCGCGGCTTGCTGGTAGTAGGCGCAATGCTGGTTGACGAGCTCTCTCAGGACGGCTGGCTCCCCGGCACCGGGCCCGGGCTTGTTCTGCGCGTCGGCGACTATGGTCTCGATTTCGGCGCTCGGCAGCACTACCTCTTGATCGAGCGATAGTGTGGCCTGCCCTGCGTTGCTTGCGTCCAGCACCTGGACGCGAACGGAAAGAGCGCCCAAGCTGGAAGGCCGGTATTGAGTCTCTCCGACAACGGTGGAATCGGTGCGCGCGATGGTGCCGTTCTCGCTGAAGGTCCATTCGAACGACTGGGCCACCGATGCGAGCGTCGCATCCGTGATGAACAGCACGTATTCGTTGTCGCGGGCGACGACCACCGGCGCGGTCGCGAACGAGACCAGCACGCAACGACCGTCTGCCGCTACGGCGGATTGCCCCAAGTCGGCGGCCGCCAAACCTGACGGCATTCGGCGTTCGGTTTCGCGTACAGGCATGCGGCCCCCGGTGCCCCAGTGCTAGAGTGGCAAGCACTGTGGTTGGAGCCTAACACGTTATCGCTTCGGTTCACGGCCGACATCGACGTCTAAATCGTTACGGTTGCTTGCCCGCAAGCAAGTGATACCGAGTCGGTTCAATACACTGACTAGCCGTAGACGTGCACTATGGGCAGTAAGGGAACGCAAGCGTTAGCGCCTCATCCGGGCTTGCTGCTGGCATTCGACGTGTCGCCGCCGGGCAGTGAAGTCACGGTTCCCGGCACGATTACGCTGGTACGTGTCGAGTATCAGTCCGCGCACTTCTGTGTTTACGACCGCGACGATGACGATCTCTCTCGCCCTGCCGAAGGTGAGAGCAAGATCCCCATTGCCGATGAGTTGCCGGCTCGCCCGGAGACACTCCCGTTCAGCATCGTGCATACCCGCGGCACTCCATTGCGACTTCGCGCAACGTTCAGGGTCGATGCCGCGAACCAACAGGCGATCAATGTCGGCACGCTCCATTGCATCGTGAGCGCGGTTCGCCACAAGACTTGATGTCTGCACTGCATGGTAAATGGTAGAGACGGGCACGCTATCGAGATCGAATGCGACCAGGGCGAATGCTCTGCCGTGGGGGATCGTCAGCCGGACAAGGCAGAAGGCGGCGTCCTCCGTCAGATCTGCCCGCCAGATGCCGCGGCCGACGATCGGCAGCGCGGCAACGCGCGCGTTCGCCGGCAGTCCCGCGGCGTACGGCGGACGACCGACGAAGGGGTTCGATTTCGCCGTAGCGCCATAAGGGCGTTCACCTTGATCAAGGCGGGCATCGGCCACGGCCAGTTTGCTCATTCATCACCATCGTTGGATCGACACGCGGTAGCTGAACCATCAGGGAGCGATCGCGGCAGCCCGAACCAGGCGAGGTCGTTCGTTGTGCGGATAGAGGGCGCGTCCCTCCGCTGAAAGCTACAGCGGTTTAGACACCAGGTACGGACCCAACGCCAGATAGTCGATGCCTGTCTTCATGAACGTCTTGATCGCGTCGTGCGGAGAGCACACGATGGGCTCCGAGTCGTTGAACGAAGTGTTGAGGAGCAGGGGCACGCCGGTGATCGCCTCGAACTCGGAGAGGAGGTCGTAATAGAGAGGATTGTCGGCGCGGTTGACCAGCTGCGCCCGCACGGTCCCATCTTCGTGGATCACCGCGGGAACGAGGTCACGCTTGGCCGGACGCGCGATCGATGTGGTCAGCATGTATTTGTTGGCGTCGACGTCGCCGCCGGCGTCGAACCACTCTCCGGCCTTGTCCGCCAGGATGCTCGGGCAGAACGGCCGGAAGCTTTCCCGGTGCTTCACCTTCACGTTCAACGACGCCCGGATCTCTTTGTGGCGCGGGTCCGCCAAGAGGCTGCGGTTGCCAAGTGCGCGGGGCCCCCACTCCATCCGCCCCTGAAACCAGCCGACGATCTTCCCCGCCGCGAGGAGGCGGGCGACCTCCCTGGTGATCTGGACCTTCTCGTACCTCAATGAGGTGCGCCTCAGAATGCTCTCCACTTCCCCGTCGGAGTACTCCGGCCCCAGATAGGCGTGGGTGAACACGTAGCTGCGCTCGTGGCCCAGGATCCCGTTCCAGATAAGAAACGCGGCGCCGAGCGCTGTCCCCGCGTCGTGGGCCGCCGGCTGCACGAAGACGTCATCGAAGCGGTAGCTCCGCACGAGCGCGCCGTTGGCGGCACAGTTGAGCGCCACGCCGCCCGCCATGCAGAGACGGCGATCGTCCCTCGGATCGAAGTGCGCGACGAGTTGAAGCAGCGCCCGCTGGGTCAGATGCTGCAAGCCGGCGGCGACGTCGACGTAGGCTTGCCAGTTGTCCATGCCGAAATCCACGGGCTCGCTGCGACGCGGCAAGCCAAACAGCTTCTCGATGCTCGAGAAGTCGGGGGACTCGTGCCTGAGCACGTCGGGATCGACCCGCAGCGTGGCGACGTCCGTCACGACGCGCGAGAACGCCTCGCTGGTCTTCGACGCGTCCCCGTAGGCGGCGAGCCCCATGACCTTGGAGGCGTCGTAGCGGCTGAAACCGAGATAGCGGCACACCTTCTCCCACACAAAGCCCAGGGAGTTGGGAAACGTGAGCTCCCGGATCTTGTGCAGGTGCCGCCCTTCGCCGCGATAGAGCGACGTGCTCGCCCATTCGCCGATGCCGTCGACCACGAGCACCGCCGCCCTGTCAAAGGGGGAGACGTTGAACGCGCTCGCCGCGTGACAGGCGTGATGCGACAGGAAATGAAATTCCCCGCGAAAGCCGGACTTCTCGGCGAGCTGCTTCTTCGCCGACAGCACGCCTTCGACAAACGTCAGTCCGCCGTGCCGACCCTGATAGCTGGTTTCGTCGAGTGGCCAGTCGCGTTGGCGGGTATTGTCCCGCCGCCATGCTTCGACCCCGGCTTGCAGCGCATACGGATCGAACGAGTATCCAACGTGCGCCACTTCCGCGAGGCCGATGCCTTCATGGTCCAGGCAGGCCTTGATCGCGCGCCACGGCAGGATCATGGCGCTCTCGGGCGTCGAGAGCTTGCCGTGCTTCCGCCGGTTGAGCCGCTCTTCCTCGATGGCCACGCGGACCTGCCCGTCCTCGATCAGGCAGGCGGCCGATTCGTGGTACGCCGCGTTCAGGCCAAGTATGTACACACCGGACCCCACACCATCTGATTCAATCGAACACGAAGCCGGGCTACGCGCGCGCGTGCCCGCTTGCGTGTCTCGTCAACAACTGCTCGAGATGCTCGACGGTCGGCTCCTGGTAGAACGCGCGCAGGTCCACGTCCGACCCGTAACGGTCATTGATCTCGGAAATCAGCTCGATCGCCATCAGGGATTGTCCTCCCAGCACGAGGAAATCGTCCTTCACGCCAATCTCGGCCTTCGTCCCCAAGATCTGCTGCATGAGCGCCGTGAGCTGCTTCTGCATTTCGGTCTCCGCCGCCTGGCGTTCGACGCCCGCACGGACGTCGACGTGCGGCAGTCTCTTCTCATCGACCTTCCCGCTCTCCGTCATGGGGATCGAAGGAAGGAAGTGCACACTCTCGGGAATCATGTAGGCAGGCAGCGACGCCTTCAGGAACTCCCGCACGCTCGCCCGGCTGAGAGGTGAACGCCGGTGACTCGAAAGAGGGAGCCGCTCGATCTGCGACTCGCCCGGCGCGCCGAGCGGATCACGGGCGTAGACGATCCACTCGAGTCCATGGGCAGTGGCCAACTCTCGTTGCCGGTCGAGCAGGATGGCCCCATCATCGCCACCCTCGAAGGCGGGGGCCCAGGCTCCGGCAAAGACATACAACGCGTTGGGCCGGCAGTCCGCTCCCTGCCGGGCAAAGGCGCGGCGAAGGGCTTCACTCCAACCAGGCGCGAGCCCGGCCGGGGACACATCCTGCGCCACCTCTGTCACGCACAGCGGCACGGCGTGACCCACCATGTCGATGTGGTCCGCCTCGTCGGTCAGGACGAATTGCAGGTCCGGGAATTCGCGGATCAGCCGTGGCCACAGCCGCATCATCTGGGGGTCGGCGCCGACGAACTCTGGCCTTCGTCTTTGATCCCACGCTTCGGCGGCCTCGACGAGCTCCGGCCGTTGCTCCAACGTGAACGAATAGCGGGGGCCGGCGGCGGTGACCAGCCGGTTTCTGGACGGATCCTGCTCGACGTAGGCAACCAGTCTTCCGCCTGCGGCCTCGTCTTTCACGCATCGAATGGCGGCGACCGCAATGTCGGGATGGGACGTGAGGGCGCTGACGATTTCATCGATCTCGACGCGATTGCCGCGAACCTTGATCTGCCGGTCCTTCCGGCCGTGAAAGTGCAGGACTCCGCTGCCGTCGTAGCTGCCGAGATCGCCCGTCCTGAACAGCCGTTGGCGGGTGCCGTCGATCGCCAGCTCCACGAAGAGCTCCCCGGTCCGCGTCGGGTCGTTGACGTAGCCGCGCGCCAGGCCGGGAGAGGCCACGTGGATTTCGCCGATGATCCCGCGCGGCACTCGCTCCCCCACGGCATTCAGTACGACGATCCGCGTGTTGGCGATGGGACGGCCGATCGGCGTGGACTCTCCGACAAACGGCTGCCGGCAGTCGAAGCGGGCCGCGTCTACGGTGACTTCGGTGGGACCGTAGTGATTGGCGAGCGGCGCAGCGAAAGCCTCGCGGAACCCCTGGTTGGGCGGCCGCGACAGGCCCGCGCCGCCACAGATCACCTGCCGCAGCGACGGCAGGCCGGAGACAACGCCCTTTCGCCGGGCATCCACCAGCGCTTCCAGCATCACCGGAACGAACTGCGCAACCGTCACCGCTTGCCGCTCGATGAGCGACGCGATCTGTCGCGCCCCCTTGAGCAGCGATCCGGGAGCCACCACCACCGTCGCGCCGACGGCCAACGGCCAGAAGATCTCCTGCACCGACACGTCGAAGGTCAGCGGCGTGTGGAACAGGACGCGATCGTCTTCGCCGAGCGCGTACTCGTGCTGCACCGCCGCGAACATGTGGGCCACGCCACGGTGCCTGATTTCGATGCCACGCGGTTGGCCCGTCGTCCCGGACGTGTACAAGACATAGGCGAGCGCACTCGGGTCTGTCGCGGGCAGGTTGTCGTACACATAGCAGGCGAGCAATTCGGCCAGGTCGTCGACCAGGATCAGGTCGGCCTCGACGTTCGCGAATCGAGGCTCGCACGCGGTCGTCGTCAACACCGCCCGGGCAGCCACATCCTTCAAGATCGCGTCCACCCGGCTCTGAGGGAAATCGGCTGCGATGGGAACGTAGCAACAACCCGACTTGAGGACTGCGTAGAGAGAGACAATCATGTCGATCGACGGTTCGTGCAACACCGCGATCGCCTGCCCGGGCTCGATGCCTCGGGAGCGGATGTATTGGGCCAGTCGATTCGCCCGTTGATTCAGCTGCTCGTAGGTGCAGCTCTCGTCACCCGCAAGGACGGCCAGCCGGTGGGGCGTCCTGGCTGCCTGTGCTTCGAAGCCGCTGTGCATCGTGGCTTGCGCCTCGACCAGCACGGAGGGACCAGCTTCCGCGTCATGGTTGGTCTCTGCATGCGAGCAGAGGTCGCCGTAGCGGAGCAGCGGCTTGTCGGGATCGTCCATGGCGACCTCGAGCAACCCCGTCATGTTCTCGAGCATCAATGCCACGGTATCCGCGGTAAAGAGGTCCGTATTGTAGATGCAGCCGAACTTGACGTCGCTCCCGAACTGATCCACCACGAAGTTCAGATCGAATCGCGAAGACTTGTTCTCGGTATCGACCACCGCTTCGAAGGTGAGCTCGAGGTCGCGGAACGACAGGTCATTGACGACATCGGTCTTGTCGTTCTGCACGCCGAACATCACGGAAAAGAGCTTCGGGCGGGACAGGTCCTTCTGGTGGGAGAGCTGTTCGATCAGGTGATTGCAGGGGTACACGGAATGGTCGAACGCATCCAGGGTGCGCGCCGAGACGTGCTGCAGGAGCGTGCGGAACGTCATGCCCGCCTCGATGTTGCATCGAATCGGCAGCGGGGTCGCAAACAGGCCCAACAGCGGCTTGAGCTCGGGCTGAAACCGTCCGGCGGTGGGACAGCCGATCACGAAGTCGTCCTGCCCCGTCATCAAGTGAATGTAGCCGTCCAGAACCGCCAGCGTCAGCATGAAGAGCGTGACGTCGTTGCGCTTCAGGAACGACTGCAGCTTGCGGACGATCCGGCGTGGAAGCCAGGTCTCGAGCGCGTCGCCGCGGTAGGACATGATGTCCGGCCGCGGGTAGTCGGTCGGGAGGTCCAGGGGTGGCGGCACCGTCCGATAGAGATCCAGCCAGTACTGTCTCGAGGCGTCGAGCGCGCCTGACGACAGCGACTCGTGCATCCACTGCACGTAGTCGAAATAGCTTGCCTGCAACTCGGGCAGTGCGGCTTCCCGCTCATCCAGGGCGGCGTTGTAGAGCTCGCTCAGCTCCACAGTGAGGTTGATGAGCGAGGTCTCGTCCCAAATGATGTGGTGAACGACGAAGATCAACTGGTGCCTGTTCGATCCGTAGGTGACCAGGTGAAGCCTGAAGAGCGGCCCGCCCTCGAAATCGAAAGGCGCGGAACCGAGCTCGCCGGATAGGCGGTTGGCTTCGGCCAGCACTTCGTCATCGGTCGCGAGGTGAGGGCGCTCCCAGAACACGTCCTGCCCGGTCAGTACCACGCGTTCATCGATCCGCTGAAAGGGCTTTCCGTCCCGATAACCAAACCGTACGTGCAGGACGTCGTGCCGATCCAGGATGCGCTGCCAGGCGCGAAGAAACGCACGCTTGTCGAGATGGCCGCGCAGGAAGAGATCGGAAATGCAGATGTTGTAGACCGGACTCGCCGGATCGAACTGGTAGGCATACCACTCCGGGATCTGACAGGGTGCGAGCTCGTACCTCGCCTGCACCGGATAGCGCTTGAGGGGCGGCGGCGGCGAAGCCGCCTGGCCTTTGTGGCCATCGATCAGCGCGGCAAGATCGCGCACGTTCGGTTGCCTGAAAAACTCCTTGAGCGAGACGTCGATGCCGAAGCGATGGCGCACCTTGATCATGAGCTCGGCGGCCAGGAGGGAATGGCCACCCAGCTCGAAGAAGCCGTCGAGGACGCCGACGCGGTCCACCTCCAGCAGGGACGTCCACAGCCTCGCCAACTCCCGCTCCGTGCCGGTGCCCGGCGGCGTGTAGGCGTGGCGGTTGAACAGCTGCTCGTCCGACACCGTCGGCAGGTTCCGGCGATCCACCTTGCCGTTGTCGTTCAACGGGAAGTCATCCATGAACACGAAGGCGGAGGGCACCATGTGCTCGGCGAGGCGGGCCCGAACGAACGTCTTCAGCTCCTGGGCGGTCGGGGCTGGATGCCGCTCCGGCGCCACATAGGCCACCAGGGAGAGGCCGCCGTGTTGCGCGCGGATGGCCGAGACCAGCACATCGCGCACGTTGTCGTGCGCGCCAAGCGTGGCCTCGATCTCACCCAGCTCGACCCGTTGGCCGCGGATCTTGACCTGAAAGTCGGCGCGACCGAGGAACTCGAGGACGCCGCCGGAGCGGAAACGGGCGATGTCCCCGGTCTTGTAGAACCGCTGTCCCGGTTCGGAGGCAAAGCGATCGGGCACGAACGCGAGCGCCGTGCGCACCGGGTCGTTGGCGTAGCCGCGCCCCACACCAATGCCGCCGAGATAAACCTCGCCGGGCACGCCGACCGGCGTCGGCTGCAGCCACTCGTCCAGCACGTAGGTGGTGAGGTTCGGCAACGTGCCATGAATCGGCATGTAGGGAAGCTCGTCCGACGGCGGAACGTCGATGATCAGGTGACTGGTATCGTCGGCGCACTCCGTCGCGCCGTAGGTGTTGACGATCGACACGTGCGGCAGGCGGCGCAGCCAGCGGCGGCACAGCTCCGGGGTGAGCGCTTCGGCGTTGCTGATGTAGGTCCGAAGACGGGGTAGCGCCTGACTGTCCGGCCGGGACTCGAGCTCGTCGAGGATCACCTTCATGTGAGAGGGCACCGATTCGACGATCGTGACCCCCTCCCGCTCCAGCTCGGCCAACAACTCTTTGGGGAACCAGGCGGCGTCTCCCTGGATGACCGCGGTGCGCCCGCCGACGAGAAGGGCGACGAGGTACTGCCAGATCGAGACATCGAAGGTGGCGGCCGCCATCTCGGCGACGACATCGTTGCCGGACAGGGCGAGACCGTCGACCTTGCTCAACAAGTGATTGAGCATGCCGCGGTGCTCGATCATCGCCCCCTTCGGCTCGCCAGTGGAGCCGGACGTATGGATCACATAGGCCAGCGACTGCCCGGTCAGCGAGACGACGGGATTGAGGGCGTGAGGATCGTCGGCGCTGACCGCGGTCGCCAAAGTCTGTTGCAGGTCGACGACCGGCAGATCGACGCCGAGCTCGTCGATCTGCTGTCGATGGCTCGATCCAGAGATGACGAAGCGAGGGGCCGCGGTCCGAACGAGCGAGATTCGCTTGTGGGCCGGGTGGTTCGGATCCATCGGCACGAAGGCCGTGCCCGACTTGAGGCACGCAAGGAGCGCGACGAGATAGGAGGCATCCCGGTCCAGGAGGAGTACCACGCGGTCTTCGCGGCGCGCTCCCAGATCGAGGAGCTCGTGCGCGACGCGGTTCGCTCTCTGATTGAGCTCGGCGTAAGTGAGTCGTTCGCTGCCGCACGTCACCGCGAGGCGTTCGGGATGCGCGGCAACCTGCTGCTCGACGAGTTGATGAACCAGGGTGTCCGGCGGCAAGGGCCGGATCGACCCGTGCTGGTGAACCAGCTCGTCGTACTCCTCACGGCCCAGGAGCTGCAGCTGCGCAACGGCACATGAGGGGTTGGCGGCGATCGACCCGAGGAGATTTTGGAAGTTCCCCACCATCCGGTCGATGGTGGGGGGGGCAAAGAGATCGGTGCGGAATTCGATCGCACCGACCAGTCCCTCGCCGGTCGTCCACGTTGACAGGTAGAGATCGAACTTGGACGTTCGATGGGGGAACTCGAAGTTGCTGACCCGCAGTCCGCGGAGGTCCTCTGCACCCGTGCGCTCCCCTTCATGGAAGGAGAACATGGTCTGGAAGATCTCGCTTCGCCCGACGCGCCGCGGGGCATTGGCTCGAGCGGCGATGTCTTCGAGCGGGATGTCCTGGTGATCGAATGCGTCGAGGCAGCTGTGTCTGACCTGCTCGAGGAGATCCAGAAAGGACATGCCCTGATGGATGCGGCAACGCACCACCAGGGTGTTGACGAAGAAGCCGATCACGCCTTCGAGCTCCGGCCGGTTGCGGCCGTGCGCTGGGATCCCGGCCAGGAGGTCGGACTGGTTGGAGTAACGGTGCAGCAGACAGAAATAGGCGCTCAGCAGGACCATGAAGAGCGACACTCGTCGCTCCTGTCCCAATGACGACAGGCGCGCCGCGAGCGCATCGTCGATTCGAAACGATCGGACATCGCCTCGATCGCTCGGCTGCGGGGACCGCACGAAGTCGGTCGGCAAATCCAGGGCAGGCAGCACCCCTCCGAGAACTTCGCCCCAGTAGGCCAACTGTCGATCCCGCTCGCCGCCCTCCAGGAGCCGCCGTTGCCATTCCGAGAAATCGCGGTACTGCAGCACCCGTTCGGCCGTGTCGGACGAGGCACGGCCTTCACCACGCCACTGATCGTCGTAGGCGCGCGTGAGGCATTGATTCCACAACACGACCGACCAGCCGTCGATCGCGATGTGGTGGAAGATCGCCACAAGTACGTGAAGCTCGGGCTCGATCCGCAGCAGGTGGAAGCGACAGAGAGGTCCCTGTTCGAGATCGAAGGGCTGTTCGAGAAGCGCGCGTGCCAGCTCGGAGACCCGACCCATCGCTTCGGAGATCGCCATGTCGGTGAAATCGTGCTGGTGGAGCTCGACGTCGATGTCGGTCAGCACGACCTGCATCGGCGCGTCGCCGCGCACCTGGAACACGGTGCGCAGGGATTCGTGCCCGGCGATCGCCGTGCGAATCGCCGCCAACAGCGTGTCCGGCTGCAGAGGCCCCTCGAGACGCAGGCAGTTCGGCACATGGTAGGCGGAGCTCTGCCTGTCGAGTTGCTGCAAGTACCAGAGCCGCGCCTGCGCCGCCGACAACGCAACCTCGGTGCGATCGATCCGCGGGATCGAGGAAAGGGTGCGCGTCGCGCTCGCCCGGTGCCGGTCGACGAGCTGTGCCTGCCCGCGGACCGTGGGATGCTCGAAGACATCGCGCACCGTCAGACGGACGCCGGTCTGCACCTCGATGCCGGTGATCAGCCGGATCACCAGGATCGACCCGGCTCCCAGCGAAAACAAGTCGTCGGTCACGCCGAAGTCCCTGCCGGGCAGCAGCTCACGCCAGATGAAAAGGAGGAGTTGCTCGGCCTCGGTCGCGGCCGCGGCGCGCCCGCGCGGCACGGGCACTCGATCGCTCAGCGCCGCGCGATCGATCTTCTTGTTCGCGGTCAGCGGAAACTCGTCGAGCACGTGCAGCGCCGCCGGCACCATGTACGAAGGCAACCTGCCGCGGAGGTCGGCGAGAAGCGCGTCGGGAGTCGCTGCAGCCGACCCCTCCAGGATCACGTACGCGACGAGGTGATTGTCCGCTGTGCCGATGCGCTCTGCGAGAACGACCGCTTTGCTGACCGCGGGATGTCTCTCGAGCGCCGACTCCACTTCCCCGGGCTCCACGCGGACGCCGTCGATCTTCACCTGGAAGTCCGACCGCCCCAGGAACTGCATCGCGCCGTCATGGTCCACGCGCACGATGTCGCCCGTCCGGTAGAGGCGGTCGCCCGGTTTGCCGAAGGGATCGGGGATGAACTTCTCTGCGGTGAGCGCCGGGCGCCGATGGTAGCCATGGGCGAGACCGACTCCTCCCACGTAGACTTCTCCATCCACGCCGGGTGGCACCGGATCGAGATGTTCGTCGAGCACGTGCACGTCGACGTGCGTGACGGGATGCCGCAGCGGGATGAAGTCTTTGCCGTCGAACGCCCCGGCATCTTCCATTCGATCCACCACACACCCGATCGAGCACTCGCTCGGCCCGTAGACATTCCAGAGCTCGATGCGGCCGCCCGTCACATCGCGCCAATTCTTCACCGTGGACAGCGGCGCTTTCTCACCGCCGACGCTGATCAGGCGAACGGTCGTGAGCACGGACGCGCCAACCGTCGCGATGTGCTCGGCCAGGAGCCGCCAGTAGGCGGTGGGCAGCGTCAGGACGGTGATCTCCGCCCGACGACAGAGCTCGACGAGCGCCGGCACCGAGCTCTTGCTCTCCGGCGCGCTGACGTGCAGGGACGCACCGGAACAGAGCGAGACGAAGATCTCCTCCAGCGAGGCGTCGAAACTCATTGGCGCGAACAGGAGAAACCGGTCTTCGGGCGTGATCCGAAAGCGTTCCCGCACGGTGCTCACGTAGTTGCTGATCCCGCGATGACTGAGGACCGACGCCTTCGGCTCTCCCGTCGTGCCCGAGGTGTAGGCCAGATACACGGGAGACTCCGGGATCACCGCTGTACCCAGCAGATGGCGAGGGAAGGCGCGCCACCGCTCGCGGTCCATGGAGACCACCTGCCCCGCGAAGCCCGGAATCGTTGCGGGAGAGAGCGCGAGCAGGTACTTGCAGCCTGCATCGGCGAGCATTCCCCGCAAGCGCTCACCGGGCAGGCCGAGATCAATCGACACGTAGGACGCACCGACTTTCATGACCGCGATGACGGCCAGGATGCTCTCCAGGCAGTGACGCGCTTGGACCCCCACCGCCGCGCCGGGTCGAATACCTTGCGCCCACAGGTAGTGGGCGATCTGGTTGGTCGCCAGCTCCAGCTCGATGAAGCTGAAACTCTCCCCCTCGCTCGTCAGTGCCGGACGGAAAGGACACGTCGCAACCTGGCGCGCGAGCTGCACGATCAGGGTCTCGTCCAGGCGCGTTTCACTCGCGGTTTCCCGCGCGACCGGCGCTCCCGGCTGTCTGGCCTTTCTCAGCGGAAGGTTGCGGATCGGCCGCTGGGCGTCCTCGAGGACGCTCTCGATCAGAACCCGGAATGTCTCGCCCCAACTCTCCACCATGTCCGCAGAAAAGAGCTCCGGGCGACAAGTGCAGGACCAGGTCAGACCGTCGTCGCTGTCCGCCAGGGTGACGGCGACGTCGGCGAGAGGCGCATCGACATGCTGCGCGAGCGTCTTCACCGACAGGTTACCGAGCTGTGCCTCGAAGGGGCGCTCCTGCCGGAGGTCGAACAGCGTCTGATAGACGGGGGCTTCACCCGTCCCCGCGTGTTCGGCAATGCGGTCGAACGGCAACTCGTGGTGCGCATAGACCCTCGTCAGATTGCTCTGCACCTCCTCGAGCACTTGCCGGAAACTCCAGGAGCGGGAGAACCGGCTGCGCACCGGAAGGATGTTGACGAAGAACCCCGCGAGGTTCTTGAGCTCGGGACGGCCTCGCTCGTGGAAGGGGATGCCGACGATCAGATCGGTGCTGCGCGTCAGTTGATACAGCCAGACCACATGGGCGGCGAGAAGGAGCTCGAACAACGAGGCGCGGTGATCTCTGGCGAGCGCGCAAAGGCGCGCGGATGTCTCCTCGCCCAACGCGAACGACCAGGTCTGGCCTTTTCTCGTCTCCGCCACCGGACAGGGCAGGCTCGGAAGGTGCGCGGTGGGTGGTCGATCGCGCAGGTAGCCGCTCCAAAACGAGAGGAGCTCCTGCTCCTTGACCCTCACGCGCGCTGCAGCCCAGACACTGTAGTCCGTGTATTCCACCGGCAGATCGGCAAGATCGGGTGCACGCCCATCCACCACCGATCGATAGAGCTCGAAAAGATCGCGCAGCAGTATCTGCACCGACCAGTCGTCGACCACGATGTGATGCACGGAGACCGACAGGACCGCCCTGGAATCCTCGAGCTGCAGGCCGCCCAGCCGGAACAGCGGACCGTGCTGCAAGTCGTACGCTTGGCGCCCGAGCGCCGCGATCGTCTCCGCGAGGTGAGTCTCCTGCTCGCGTCGGGAACACGAGCGCAGATCGTCCCAGGTGAAGACGCGGGCGAGAAAAGCCTCGTCCACGCTGGCCGCGCTCCGTACCTCCTGGCAGGGCTCGCCATCGACCGTATCGATCCGCGTGCGGAGAACGGCGTGCCGTTCGACCAACCGACTCACCGCTCGCCGCAAGCACGCAGGATCGATGACGCCGTTCAGCTCGATGGCGCCCACGACGTTGTAGTCGGGATTTTCGGGAGAGAATTGCTGAACCAGCCACAGCCGGCGTTGCAGCGGCGAGAGCGGACGCGGCTGTCCGGGCGTCGCTTTCGGGATTGGCAGGTACTCCCGCCCTGCGTCCACGTTCCGGGCCAGTTCCGCCAGCGTCGGCGACGCGATGAACTCCTGCAGCGCGCATTCCCGCGCCAGCTCGCTCTCGATCGCCGCGACGGCCCTGGCGGCGAGAAGCGAATGGCCTCCAAGCGCAAAGAAATTGGCCTCGGCATCCTCCACCGGCGTGCCAAGGAGGCTCGACCAGATCGCCCCGATGGCCCGCTCCGTTGGCGTCGAGAGCGGCCGGCTCACCGTTTTGCTATCCCAGCTCGGTGCGGGCAAGCGAGCCCAATCCACTTTGCCGTTGCTCGTCAGAGGAAATGCATTGAGCACGAACAGGAAGCTGGGCATCATGAAAGCGGGCAGGACCCTCGCCAGTTCTCTCTCGAGACCCGTCGCCTCGGTCGTGGCTCCGGGCCGGAGGACCAGATAGGCGGCCAGGTGCAGACCAGTGACCGGGTGCTCGACGGGCCTGACCACAGCGCTCTGCACGCTCGGGTGCGCGCACAACACCTGCACGATTTCGCCCGGTTCGATGCGGACGCCGCGGATCTTGATCTGGTCGTCGGTCCGTCCCAGGTACTCGAGCGCGTTGTCTTCGTTCCAATAAACCCGATCGCCCGTTCGGTACATCCGGGCACCGTCTGCCGCGAAAGGATTGGCGACCCGCTTCTGTTCCGTCGATGCCGGATCGTTGCGATACCCGCTCAAGAGACTGCGGCCGGCGAGGTACAACTCGCCCGCGATCCCTGCGGGAAGAAGCTGTCGGTCGCGGTCGAGAACCAACGCCTGGACGTTGTCGATGGGCCTCCCGATGGACGGCGTGCGCACGCCTTCCGGCAGAACGGGACCGGCCGTGGCAACGACCGCCGCTTCCGAAGGTCCATAGTGGTTGATCAATCGATACGTGGCGTCGCCGAGCGCCCGCATGGTGAGCCGATCGCCGCCGGTGAGCAGGAACTCCAAATCGGACGAGCCCCGCCAATCCGCCGCGAGCAGTTCATGCGCCAGAGGCGTCGAGAGAAAAACGTGGGTGATGCGGGTCTCGGTCAACCACCGCGCCATCTCCGGTGAAGACGTTCGCGCCTTGCCGGGGGCGAACCAGACGCTCGCACCCGCCAGAAGGTAGGGCCAGATCTCCCACACCGCCGCGTCGAAGCCGATACCTGCGGTCTGGCCGGCGCGGATCATGTCCCCCCGGCCTTCGAGGCCATACGCGTGCGCGTGCCACTGGCAGAGATTGACCAATCCTCTTTCGGGAATGACGACGCCCTTGGGCGTACCCGTGGTGCCCGAGGTGAACACGACGTAGACCGGATCGTCGGGGGTGGTGTGGACCTCGAGGTTCGCGTCGGAACCCTCGTCGACGCGTTCGGCAAGCGCGGACCAGGCCAACTCTGTGAGAGACGACGAAGCACCGCGCGGCAAGGCCTCGTCGTCGGTGATCAGCACCCGGGGCTGGCAAGCGTCGAGGATGGCGTTGCGGCGCTGGACGGGGTATCTCGGGTCGATGGGTGCGTACGCGGCGCCGGCCTTGAGGATCGCCAACGCCGACACGACAAAGGACGGGCCGGGAGCCACGCAGACGGCCCCGACGTCTCCCGGGGCGAGGCTTGCCTCACGCAGGACGTGCGCCAGCCGGTTGGCTCTCGCGTTCAGGAATCCGTAGGTCAACCGCTCCGCTTCGCCGTCGTCATCTGAGGCGACCAACGCAACGCGCTGCGGATGCATGCGAGCGACGGTCTCGAACCGCTGAACGACGGAACCGGACGGCAACTCACGCCTGGGGCCCGCCCCCTTTTGGAGAAGGCTGGCAGCGGTCGCGTCATCGACAAGGCGCAGGCCTGCGAGTGGCGCCGCAGACCCCGTGATGATTTGCCGGAGCAGGACGATGTAGGAAGAGAGGAGGCGCTCGATGACGAGGCGGTCGTACTTCTGCCTTCGGTAGTTGAAGCCGATCGTCGCCTCATTCGACCCGAGGCGGCAACGCAAGGTGAGATCGAACTTGGCGCTGGTGTCGGCTCTCGGCGCCAGCGCGGTTTCGGCGGGGTCGAGCGCGAGGCGCTCAGACGTGAGTGGCTCGAAGTCGAACATCGCCTGGATCACGTCACGCTCTGCACCCTCGCCACGCGGCCGAATGCCATGAACGATGTCGTCGTAGCTCGCGTGACTGTGCTCGATCGCGTGCTGGCAGCGGGCGCGGAGGACGTCGAGCAACCCCCGAAAGTCCCCGTTCCACGGCACTTCCACAAGAATGGGCAGGACATTGACGAAGAAGCCGACTACGCCCTGCAACTCCGGGAGGTTGCGCCCTTCGAAGGCGACGCCGATCAAGAACCTCTGCTCACCGCTGGTCTTGCCGAGCAGGACGGCAAGCGTCGCCAGATACACCGAGAATTCGGTCGTCTTCCATTTCATGGAGAGACTGCGAACGGCGTCGACCAAGGAAGCCGGCAGCGGCAGCCGGATCTCATCGCCCCGGACCTCCGCGCCGATCGTCACCGCGGGAGGAAGGGATGGAATCGAGAGCTTCGACGGTAAGGCCGCCAGGTGCTCCTTCCAGTAGCGCAGATCGGCGGCTGCCTTCTCCAGGAATTCGTCGGTGAGGCACGACAGGGTGTAGTCCACGTACTGCAGGACCGGGGACCGTTCGCTCGCCTGCTCCCCGATGCTCGCGCCTCGGTAGAACTCGGAAACCTCGCGCAACAGGATCTGCAGCGAGCGCCCGTCGGCGACGATGTGGTGGATGGCGATGAAGAGGAGAACGTCGTCGCTCGCCGTTCGCAGCAGGCGGGTCCTGAGCAAGGGACCTTCTTCGAGCGAGAAGGGCTCGGCCTCCCACGCCTGCAGAGTGCGATGCACGGCCTCGTCGCGTGTCTCGCCGCTCGACAGGTCGAGCGTCACCGTCTGCAGGGGAATGACCAGCGAAGGACTCACGGCCTGACAGGGGGTCCCTTCGCGTTCGGGAAAACGGGTGCGAAGCGCTTCATGCCTGGCCACCACCTGCTGAAAGGCGGAGCTCAGGGCGAGGAGATCGACTGCGCCGCGAATGTGGACGACGCCGCTTATGTTGTAGTCGGTCGATTGCGGGTTCAGGCGCTGCAGGAACCACAGGCGCTTCTGCGCGGAGCTGAGCGGAATGAAGGCCGGTCGCGGACGCGGCACCAGGCGGTGGGCAACCGGATCGTGCTCACGTGCGCGAAGAAAGGCGGCCAGCTCGTGGACCCGCGGATACGCAAAGACGTTCGCCATGGCCATGGGAACGCCGAAGCGCTCCCGGACCCGCTGCACCAACTTGCCAGCCAGCAACGAATGACCGCCCAGCGCGAAGAAGTCGTCATCTCGGCCGACGTCCGCGGCGCCCATGATCTCGCCGTACAGTTGCGCAACCTCCTGCTCGAGCGGCGCGGCAAACGGCGTCGTGACCCGTTGGTGGCTCGCCGGGGCGTCGAAGGCAGGCAGTTGCCCTCTGTCGATCTTTCCGTTGGCGTCCACCGGCAGCTCGCCCAACCATTGGAAGCCGCCTGGCACCATATAGCTGGGGAGGCGCTCCTCTAACCAACTCCGCAACGCGGCATCGGTGTCGGGTCCATCGGCCTCGCGGGTTCCGCTCAAATAGGCCGCGATCCACGTTCCCACCGCGGGCGACTCCTGCAGCACGACCTTGCTTTGTCGTACCGCTGGATGACGCATCAGGACCGCTTCGATTTCTCCGAGCTCGACGCGGTGTCCACGGATCTTCACCTGGTCGTCGTTCCGCGCCACGAAGTGAATGCGGCCGTCCTCAGCCAGGCGCACGAGATCGCCGCTCGCGTACAATCGGCCGCCCGGTTCATCACCGAAGGGATTCGGAACGAAACGCTCCGCGGTGCGGGCGGGTCGGTTATGGTACTCGCGCGCCAAACCCTGGTGTAGAGATCCTGGTTGCTGATGGGCTCGCCGATATCCGGCAAGCCACTCCCGGCGGTGGACACGGCGGGACCTGCGGTGGTGATCACCGAGTTCTCCGTGGGTCCATACGCATTGATCAACTGAAACGAACTGTCGGGATGGGACGCTACTCGCAGGCGGTCGCCCGCGGTCAGCAGATACCGTAGCAGCCCGAGGTCGGGCCGCTCGTCCTGCTCCAGGAGCAGCTCTACCATCGCGGTCGGAATGAAGCTGTGAGTCAATCGCTCATCCCGTACCCAGCGGGCAAGATCGGCCGCCACGGTCTTGACCGCGGCCGGTGGCTCGACCAACGTGCCGCCCGCGCACAGATAGGGCCAGACTTCCCACACCGCCACGTCGAAGGCGGCGCCGGCAATGAGGGATGCGCGCGCGGATGGATTCACATCGAACGCCTCCACGTGCCAGTCCACGAGATTCCGCAGCCCGCGATGAGGGACGGAGACTCCCTTGGGTACGCCGGTGGAGCCGCTGGTGTAGATGCAGTAGGCGATCGCGTCGCCCCGAGCCGCCGGCGGCAACGAAGGCGCGAGCGCCGCCGGTTTCGGCGTGGTGCCCAGCTCGCGCAGAAAAAGAATAGCCGCGCCTTCCCGTCCGGCGATCGGCTCCACGCGCGCCGGCAAGCGATCATCGACGAGAACCCACCGGGCCTGGGAGTCGCGCAGGCAAAAGGACAATCGCTCCGAAGGATGTCCAAGATCGAGAGGGACGAAGATGCCCGCCGCCTTCAGGACCGACAAAGCAGCAATGGTCTGAGCGGTTCGATCCGCGAAGGCGAGCGCGACTCGAGCCCCGCGTTGCAGGCCGCGCTCGACGAGCGCCTGCGCGATGCGGTCGGACTCGTCGTCCAACTCGGCGTAGGTTCGTGTCAATGCCGGGCCTGAGAGGGCGATGCGCCCTCCGTGCCGCGAGGCCGCTCTGCGAAACAACTCCACGACGGTCGCGCCGGACGCCGCGCCGGAAGGGCCGTCCGCCGACGAGCGCCGCAGATGCTGGCGAAGCAGTCGCCGTTCGTTCTCGCTGACCACGGAGATCACGTGGGTCTTGCTGCGCTTGCACCGGACCACGGTGTGGAGCAACGAGCGAACCCGTCCCGAACCTCCATGTAGCCATGGAGCTCTTCTCCGTCCTCGATGACCGTGCAACCGAGATCGAATTGGGCCTGCCGACGCTGGTGCTGGCACGAATGAAGCACCGCCGATCCCAACTGGAGACGTCCCCCCACCGTCCCCAGGACGAAAGGCGCCAGGCCAGGCTGGCCGGTCAGTTGGGACGACACCATGGAGAATGTCGTCTGGACCCAGCTGTCACCGCCGCCGGGTCCCCACTCCTCCACCAGGCTGGCGAACGGGATCGCCTGGTGCCGCTGGGCATTTTCGAGCGCCTGCCGCGTCCGTTTCATGAGGCCGAGAACATCGGTGTCATCGATGCCGCGGAGCCGCACCGGCGCCATGTTGGCGAAGTAACCGAGCTCGCGAAGCGAATCGCGATGGACCCGGCCAAGAAGGGGAATCCCGATCACGAGGTCGTCCTGGCCGGAGTACTTGTTCAACAGCAGGAAGAACCCGCTCAGTAACACCTGCGAGAGCGTGAGGTTCTCGGTCCGCGCAAGCTCTCTCAGTTCCGCCAGCGCGGGCCCGGAGATGATGAATCGATGGCGCCTGGCGGCGCGATGCTCCGGCCGAGGTGAGGTGGATGGCGGGAAGCGCGAGGTGACCGCGGCGCCGGCAAGCGCCTCCCGCCAGTACGCGAGGTCCCGTTGTCCTGCCTTGGACGACGAGGCGTGGTCCTTCTGTGCGCGCGCGCGTTCGAGCCAGACGGCTCCTTGTTCGATCGCCGGAAACGGCAGCGGCCCGTCCTCGAGGAGCGCGCGGTAGGTGGCCGTCAGCTCGTCGAGAAAGATCCCGAACGACCACATGTCGAAGATGCCGTGGTGGACGGCAAACGCCAGATACTGACTGTCGGGACCCTCGATCAGCCGGCAGCGCCACGTTTCGCGCGCGAGTTCGAACGGTGAGTCGATGACGGCTCGGGCCGCGGCGAGCGCCTGCTCCGTCGACTCCGCGGATTCGGAGCGCAGTCGAAAAGCCATTGCGGGCGCCACGTCCTGCCACAGCAGCCCGTCGCTCTCCCGAAACGTGGTGCGCAAGGCAGGGTGACGCTCGACCAGGACCTGCACGCTCTTCTGCAGACGAGCGACGTCGAGCGGGCCCTCGATCCGCGCGAGGACGCCTTCGTTGTACGACGTGGCACCTGGGTCTCGCTGCTGGAGGGCCCACAACGCCACCTGCCCGACGGTCGCCGGAAACGCACCGCCGCCGGTTGTTCGCCGTCGTGGCGCAGAGGATCGACGTGGCCCCGTCTTCCACAATCGCAGGACCTCGTCGGCGAGCGTCTCCACCGTCCTGTCGGCAAACAGCAGTTCCGCCGGCAGCTCCACGGGGAGCTCGGCCTCGACCCGTTGCTTGAGATGAATCAGGGCCATGGAATCCAGGCCGAACGCGGCCACGCTCTTCTGGCGCGACAGTCGATAGAAGGGCACCCTGAGCTGCTCGGCCAGCAGGCTTAGTAGGAATCCCGCTAGGATCTCCGGCCATGCGCGCTCGCCTGCCTCTTCGAGCAGGCGTTGCAGCTCAGACGTTTCAGATCTTCCGGACTCGCTCGCAACAACGGTCGCGCGGATGACGTGAAGGGAATCCTGTTCCAGGGCGTGCCTGGTCGCCATTCGCTGGATCTTGCCGCTCGACGTTCTTGGCAGAGTGCTCTCCCTGACCAGCACCACTCTTTTCACCGACAGATCGTAGGCCGTGGACACGGCGCCCACGATCGCATCTTCGATGTCGCCCACGAGCGACGCGTCCTTCTGCACCTCCGCGACCACACAGAGCTCTCCCGCGGTAGTCAGAAACGCGGCGCACCCGCTCGAGACGAGTTGGGGATGCGCGGCGGAGGACGTCTCCTCGATGTCGTTCGGGTAGTAGTTGACGCCGCGAATGATGATGAGATCGTTGAGGCGCCCGCTCACTACGATCTCGCCCTCGTGCAGCAGTCCCAGATCACCCGTGCGCAGGAACGGACCCGTTCCATCGGCGGCGATCGCGCCGAAGGTCTCCTCGGATGCGGACGGGTTGTGCCAGTAGCCCGAGGCGACGTTGGCGCCCTTCACCCAGATCTCGCCAACCTGGCCGGCAGCGCAGTCCCGGCCCTGTTCATCGACGATCCGCACGTCACAACCGCCGGCCGGTCGCCCGCAGGCGACCCGCTCCACTTCGTAGCGGCGTCCGCCAGGTCCCGGCAACGTCTGCGCGACCACTCGCGGCGCGCCCTGTGGCCGGCGGCCGGACACCAGGAGGGTCGCTTCGGCCAGGCCATAGGACGGATAGAAGGCCTCCCGGCGGAAACCACAGCGCGCGAAGCGTGTCGCGAACGCGTTCAAGCTCTCGGGCGAGACGGGCTCCGAGCCGTTGATCGCCGTCGCGAGGCTCGACAGATCCAGCCGGGCCAACTGCTCGTCCGTGATCTGCTTGACGCATAGACGATAGGCAAAGTCCGGCGCGGCGGTGGCTGTCGCTCTCAGTTCCGAAATGGTCTCGAGCCAACGGTGCGGACGGGTCACGAAGTCCAGAGGGCTCATCAGGTGAGATGAGAAGCCGGCATAGACGCTCTGGAACACTCCCACCAGCCCCATGTCGTGGAACAAGGGGATCCACAGCACGGAAATCGTGTCCGTGTGATGGCGGAAGGCGTCCTTGATCATCTCCTGGTTGGCGATCAGGTTCCGGTGGGACACCATCACGCCCCTGGGCGCCCTGACCGAGCCCGAGGTGTATTGGAGAAGGGCAAGCTGCCCGGGCTCGAGCGACGGCGCCACCCAGGCGCCGGGATCGACGGCCGCATCGCGGTCGTCGCTCGCCGGGTCGTCGACGACGACCCAGCGAATCGAGGAGAGCAGGCCGCTCTTGCCGGCGAGATTGCGCACCGACCGGCGCTGCGCGCTGGTGAGCAAGACCACCCTGGCCTCCGCGTCGTGCACAATCGTCTGCAGTCGTTCGAGGTGATGAGTGTTTCTCGGGGCGTAGGCGGGAACCGCCACGAGGCCGCTGTAGAGGCATCCCCACAAGGCACGGATGTAACTCATGCTCTGCGGACAGATGATCAGCGCACGGTCGCCCGGCTCGCCCATTCCTTGCAGTCGCGCCGCCAGCGCAATGGCGTCGGCTCGCAAGGCGGAGAAGCTGAGAGATTGGTCCGCGCCGGTCCTGTGAGCGTAGCGGTAAGCGAGCCGGGGCCCATTGCGCGCGCAACTGGACTCGCAGACTTCGATGAAGTTCTTGTAGCCGGTCATCAATCGACCCAGGTTACTGCCTACGGTGATTCCGTGGAGACGATGGATCGAATCGCGGCCGCCACCGCATCGACCTCATCGTCGCTGATCATGTAGTGCACGACGGCGCGCACCACGCCTTCGCTCAACGTGCTCATTCGCACCCCGCGCCGGGACAGCGCCGACAGGAAGTCCGCGGTCGACAAGCCGTCCCGCTCGACACGGAAGAAGACCATGTTGGTCTCGACGACCGCGTGCGAAAGGCGGATCCCGGGAATGGTGCGGATCTTCTCCGCCAACCGCGACGCGCGTCGATGATCCTCTTCCAGGCGCTCGACCATGGTTTGAAGGGCAACGATCCCCGCGCTGGCCATGATGCCGGCCTGGCGAAGACCGCCGCCGAGCAGCTTCCGATAGCGCTTGACCTCCTCGATGAAGGACCGGCTGCCGCAGACCATGGAACCGAACGGCGCCGCGAGCCCCTTGGACAGGCAGAACTGGACCGAGTCCACGTCGGTGACCAATTCCGCCGGCGTCCGCTTCGAAGCCACCGCTGCGTTGAAGAGGCGAGCGCCATCGAGGTGAATCGGCAGCGCGTGCTCATCGGCCAGCGCCCGCACGTCCTTCACGTACGACGAGGACAACACGCGGCCACCCGTCTGGCAGTGGGGGTTCTCGAGAACGATGACCCCGGCCGGCGCATATTGGTGATCGGACGTGTCGCGGATGGCCGACCGGAGATTGGCCAGCGACAGCGTTCCGTCGGCTTCCGTGGCAACGGCGCCGAGCATCAGACCGCCCACCAGCGAAACGCTACCAGCCTCGAAGTGCCACAGATCGGAGCGGTCGCCGGCGATCACCGCATGGCCGCGCGGGCAATGCGCAAGGAGCGCGGTCAGGTTCCCCTGCGTCCCGCTGCACACGAAAGCGGCGGCGTCCTTGCCGACGGTGGCCGCGGCCAACGCTTCCAGCCGTGTGACTGTCGGATCTTCACCATAGCAGTCGTCGCCCACTTCCGCAGCGGACATCGCCTGCCGCATGGCCTGGGTGGGAAGAGTTACGGTGTCGCTGAGCAGGTCGATCATCGCTCTTACCTGTGGCATTTGCGCAACTGAGGCGGTCAGGAAGCGCTCTCGACGATCAAGGCCCGGATCGCCGACCGTCGAAGGCGTTCGGCGTCGATCCACGGGAGGGTCCGACGATGGAAGTCGTCGGAATCGCGCTGCAACTCGGCTTGCGATCCGGAGAGTCGCTCAGCGACGACACCCGGTCCTCCGCCGTACCTCAACGCCTGACTCGCAGCCCCCAGATCGTCCAGTGGACGCTCGGTCAACTCCCGCAATGGCTGCGACGGTTCCCGTCCTGCTTCGAACGCCTCGGCGATGCGCATTCCGACCAACCGGTGAGCCTGGTGAAAGGACATGTTCCTTTCGCGGACCAGCGCATTGGCCACCTGAGTCGCGATGACCGCACCTGTGCGGGCAGCGTGCTCGCTCCTGCCCGTCTGCGGTACCAGCGCCTCGACGATCAGGCGAAGGAGATCGCAGCTCTCCGAGAATGCGACCGCCGCCTCCGGGCAAGCAGACACGCCCTCGGCACCCACCTCGATGGAATTGCTGAATGGCGTCTTCTGCATGGCGTGCAGCGAGAATCCCAGCGCACTGGGCAGCGACACCAGCTTTCCTTTGGCGATCTCCAGGAGGTAGGGATTCTTTTTCTGAGGCATCATCGACGACCCGCCGACAAGATCGTCCGGCAGCTCGAAGAAGCCCACATCCGCCATCGTCCAGATCTGCAGGTCCTGCGCCAACCGGCTCAATACGGTGCTGCAGACCGCCCAGGCGCTGAGCAATCGCAAGGCGAGGTCGCGGCTCGCGATGGCGTCGAGCGCACTCTCGTTGGAAGTCGAGAAGCCGAGCAATTCCGCCGTGAGTTGCGGCCGAATGGGAAAATCGGTCCCGGCGCCGGCGCCGGCTCCCATGGGGCACACCTGGAAGTCGTCGAGGAGGTTGAGAAGCGCGCGTTGGTCGCGCCTGAGCGCAGTGTCGAGCGACCACAGGTAGTAGGCCACCGTCCCGGGCTGGCCGGGCTGGAACTGACTGTAGACGGGCAGGATCGCGCCCGTCGTGTCAACGGCTTTGGCCAGCAGCGCAGCCCGCAAACGCCACAACGATCGAAACGTCGTCGTCAGCCAGTCACGCGCCTCCAGCTTGAAGAGGCACGCGTTGATGTCGTTGCGCGAGCGGGCGACATGCACGACGCCACCCCCGCGTTCGCCAAGGCGAGCAATGAGGAGTTGCTCGTAGAGCGCGTAGAGGCCGCGTGGAGCTCGTCGCTCGGCGATTTCCGAGTAGCGATCGGCTCGCTGCACCTCGATCTCCGCGAGGACGGACACGACCTCCGTGGTGCCGAGGATGCCGGCCTGCGACAGCATGATCAGGTGGGCCTCGTCGATGGCGGCGAGTCGATCGAGCCGGGCGATCCGCTCCTTCGACGAAGGTAGCTTACTCACGATCTCCTGAGCTTCCGGGCGGAGAAGCTTGCGCGCGCCTCCGGTGCCCTTGGCGGAGGAGCCGTCCTGCCCCTCCGCCATCTGCACGACGCTTTGCTGCATCATGGAGCTCAGCGCGTCGTCCAACTCGGCGACCCGGTCGCTCGCAGCGATGACATAGGCGAGGCGGTCGCGAAAGTCGCCCTGCGGTTCCACGTGAGCGCCGACGGGCTTGATCGGAACGAAGCTCGCCTCGACGCCGTTGGCCCGCGGCGGCCCGACGGGAGAATGAAAAGCCTCGATCGTTCCGGCGCGCTCCGCAACGAAGAAGCGGATCTGGGCAAAGCGATCGTGCGACGGAACCAAGTCCACCGATCGGCCGGCGAAGAAATCGACCAGCGCTCCGATGAGGTCGATGCCCGTGGCCATCTCGATCGCGCGTGGAATCATCCCGCCGGCCAGTCTCGGGTTCACTTCGATGATCGACGGACGACCGTCGCGTCCCCAGCGGCACTCGACATGGGAGGGACCCGTTCGATAGCCCACTGCGCATAGCGCCCGCAAGACTTCGCTGCGTATCTCCTGTTCGACGGAAGGGCTGAGCCGTGCGGGAAAATCGTGGCCCGTCTCGATGAAGAACGGCGCCCGTCCGAGGTGCTTCCGAGTGCAACCAACGATGTGGTCGCGTCCATGAATACTAAACACTTCGACTGAGTACTCCTCTCCGGGCACATACCGCTGCACCAGGATGTCCGATGCCACCGGTAGGCCCCGTTCATTGCGGCTCTGGGACAGCAACCGTCTCCCGGCGGCCAACAGGTCGGCCTCATCCGAAACCAGCCGCACACCCACGCTGCCTGAACCGCAGACCGGTTTGACCACGACCGGAAAGCGCAGCGTGGGTGCCAACCGCTCGAGTGCGGGAAGCGAGGCCACCTCGAAAGTCTCCGGTACGTTCACACCGGAGCGTTCGAGCGCCCGAGCGAAGCGCCCCTTGTGACGGCAGGTGCACACGGCCTCGGGGTCGGAGCCTGGCAGCGACAGACGAGAGGCCACCTGCGCAGCGATTTCGATGAAGTAGTCCGACGTGGACATCACCCCGTCGACGTTTCCCATCTTGTCGAGCAGCGAGCAGACCGCATCCACGTCCGTCGTGTCGATCACTTGCGGGACGATCAGCTCGGCCGACAGGAACGGATAGAGCTCGGGTCGCGACGTGAGGAACACGACCGGCAGTCCTTTCTGGCGGGCCCGCTGCACGCACAGGTGACCGGTGCCGGTCGTATTGCTTTCGATGAAGACAAGGCTCACGGCAGCCCGCCCCCCGAGCCGACCTGCTCCATCACGGGGATTGCGCGATGGGGGCGACCGGTCACCTCCGCCAGTGTCCGTCGCTGCCAATCGATGCAGGCCCACGGTTCTCGCGATTCTGCCGGTCGTGTCACGAGGCAGGGCGCCTGGGTCGGCGCCGCCTGCTCGAACCCGTTCTCGACGATCCAGCGGTTGTCGTAGACCGTATCCATGTAGCGGTGCCCCTCGTCCGGCGCCAGGAAGACCACGGTCTTTCCCGGGCACGTCAACCAGCGGGCCACCTGATAGGCGGCACCGGACGTCGGTCCGAAAAAAAGACCGTACTTGCGATGGAGCTCCCTCGCGCAGGAGTACGCATCGCGCGCCGATACCCAGTGCACCTCGTCGAAGCAGGAATGATCGAGGTTGTTGGGAAAGATCGAGTTGCCAAGACCGCGCAACCGGCGTTCGCCGACCGGCAGCCCGAAGAGCACGCTACCGAACGTATCGACGCCGACCAGCTTGATCGACGGATCCACTTCGCGCAACGTCTGGATGGTCCCGCACGTGGAGCCGCCCGAGCCGACCGTGCCGACGACCACGATGTCAGTGCCGAAAGCGCTCCGAAGCTGTTCGGCAAACTC
>WNFM01180721.1_pt1 | contig 37530 bp, 37 predicted proteins | sample 5400271 | NCBI WGS metagenome assembly WNFM01 (sample SAMN13153352, study PRJNA577476) | soil metagenome | isolation source: 60 cm saprolite on Douglas fir-dominated hillslope | place: USA:California | collected 2013-09-17 | reverse complement strand
AGTAGGATTTGTGAACGGTATAGAAAATTACTCCAGATATTTTGATGGAAGAAAGCCTGGTGAGGCACCTTATTCACTTTTAAATTATTTTGAACATAACGCCAAAGACTGGCTCCTTATGGTAGATGAATCTCATATGACAATTCCCCAAATTAGAGGCATGTACAATGGCGACAGAGCTCGAAAAGAGACGCTGATAGATTATGGATTTCGCCTCCCATCAGCACTCGACAATAGACCACTCAAATTTGAAGAATTTATGAGCAAAACACATCAAATTGTGTATGTTTCAGCAACGCCAAATGAATATGAGCTTTCTTTGGCAAAAACAGAAAGTGACAATGGTGTTGTTGAGCAGCTTATCCGCCCAACAGGCATTATCGATCCTGAAGTTGTTGTCAAGCCGACAACCGGTCAAATTCAGGATTTAATACAAGAAATAGAAAAAAGAGTAAAAAAACACCAACGAGTACTTGTTACAACACTTACTAAAAGAATGTCTGAAGAATTGGCAAGTTATCTTGAAGAAAGAGAAATAAAAGTTGCCTATCTTCATTCAGATATTGTGACCCTTGAGAGACAAGATGTTTTGGATACACTTAGACGTGGCGACGTTGACGTCTTAGTTGGCATAAATCTTCTTCGAGAGGGATTGGACTTACCAGAAGTTGCTTTAGTTGCTATTTTAGACGCAGATAAAGAGGGATTTTTACGATCCCGCACGTCTCTTATTCAGACCATGGGAAGAGCGGCGAGAAATATTGATAGCGAAGTTATTTTATATGCAGATACTATTACTAAATCTATGGATGCTGCAATGAAAGAAGTCAAAAGACGCCGGGCAGTACAACTTGCATATAATAAAAAGCACGGCATTACTCCACAAAAAATAGAAAAAAGTATCAGAGCGAGACTTATTGAAGAAGAACAGGAAAATACCTATATCAATCACTCTAGTGAAGCAGAAGTCTTAAAACTTGCTGAAAAAGAAGTTATTCTACCAGATGAAAGGGAAGCTGTAATAAAAAAGTTGCGAGTACATATGCGGGAAGCTGCCAAAAATTTGGATTTTGAACGTGCTGCACAAATTCGAGACAGAATTAAGACATTACAGAATAATGAATAAAGAATTAGGAATTATGGACGAATTTTTTGCATAACTCATTATTCATACTTCGTAATTCATTTTCAGAAGCCGCTAATATTTTCCATATGCTCGATTTTCTCTGCATGCATATTTGCGTCTAGTAAAATAGCAATTGCATCAATTCTCATAGCATCTGGAAGATTTTTGTGTGACATTTTATACAACTCTGCAGTCTTCATAAGTGATTTCAATTTAAAATACGTGACTGCTTCAAAAGGAGTTCCATATTTTATTGATGTTCTTGTCTTTACCTCAATGAATACTAAAACTCCATTTTGTAAAGCGACTATGTCTATTTCCCCATTTCTCTTTCTAAAATTCCTCTCAAGTATTTTGTACCCTTTTTCTATTAAATATTGCACAGCCAAATCCTCACCCTTTTTCCCAACGGGATTTACTATCTTCATAAAATAAGATTAGCACGAATTCATGTAAATATATATGCGGCCGAAGGACGTTCATTTTGAAGACGAATGACTGCTGTGACTTGGTAATATAACAGAGAGAAGGTAATTATGGAGTACCTAAAAGTAGCCGTAGAACTTCATAAGGTAGGATGAGCGGAAAAATGAATGTCTGAGGGAGCCACCAAGGCAATAAAATTAATTAACTATTGGTCGAGGCTTTTGCAGATTGAATAACTTTGCTCTTTTGACCCTTTTCTTTGCATGTGCTTTTACTTCTACTTTTTCTACAAGTGGTGAGCTTATTGGCCAAATTCTTTCAACAGCAATGTCTCCTACCATTTTTTGTACCATAAAAGTCTTATTTTCATCTCGTCCTCTTATAGAAAGCACAACACCCTCAAAAATCTGTGTACGTGTCTTATCTCCTTCTTGAATTTTCTGATAAACCTTTACAATATCTCCTGGAGCAAAGGTTATAGCTGTTATCATGGGTATATTATAGCGCAAATCATATGAATTCTCAATAAGGAAGTGATTTTGATTTAAGAAGCGAAGCACATAAAATTTTTTTGTTTTACATCTGAGCTAGAAACGGCAAGGTTGTCTTAATTAGTATTTATCGAGGTACGGTAGTCAGGAAGAAAAGAACCTATTCATCCGGTATTAGCGCAACTGGAAAACACTAAAAAATTTCTGTGTGCGAGCGAATTATACTATCGTGACTTCATTGCTTCAAGGAATGCCACAAAAAGTGGATGTGGATGAAGTGGTCTACTTTTATACTCAGGATGTCCCTGTGTGCCTAAATAGAATGGATGGACACTTTCTGGAAGCTCTATTATTTCTGCCAATTTCTCCTTCACAGATCGTGCGCTTATGATAAGTCCTGCTTTTTCAAAGTCTTTGGAAAATTTATCATTGAATTCATATCTGTGTCTATGCCTCTCGCTTGTGAGACCGGTCTTTTCATCAATTGGTCCACCATATTTTTTGTAGAATTCAAAAGCTCTGGTGCCTTTTTTGACAATTGCATCCCAATTCCCAAGACGCATTGTCCCGCCGTATGCCCGATTTTTCATGAATTTTTCCTGGGCCGGCATAAGGTGGATTACGTCATGAGGAGTCTTTGGATCGTTTTCCGTCGTATTTCCATCCTTCCAACCAATAACCCACCTCGCATATGCAACACAGGCAAGTTGCATACCATAGCATAGTCCCAAATAAGGAATTTTCATTTCCCTGGCATAATTTGCAGCAGTTATCATGCCCTCCGCACCTCGCTCACCCCATCCAATCGGCACGATAATGCCATCGGGTGTCCCTATAATTTTTGCAGGGCCTTCTAATTCTACTTTTTGCGCACTCACCCAACGTGTTTTTACGTGTACTCCCACTTTCCAACTTGCATGGTCAATTGCATCAAAAAGTGCTGCGTAGCTATCTCGCAGTTGATAGTCTCCTGTACCAAAATACTTCCCGACAATGGCAATTTCGATTGTCTTGCTTTTGGGTGCTTTTATTTTTTCGACTAAATGCCTCCATTCAGTAAGCTTTGCTTGTTTTACCGGCAATCCTAATTTATGAAGAATTTTTTCTTCCACTTTCTGGTCATGAAGCACCAGTGGAATTTCATAGGCACTCCCAAGGTCTGGATTGGAAATAATATCCCCTTCATGCATGTTACAAAAGAGCGCAAATCTATCTCGTCGTCTTTGGTCTAAGAATTTCTCAGACCTGGCAACAATTAAATCTGGCTGAATTCCCATGGAATTTAAAGTCCTCACAGAAAGCTGAGTTGGTTTGGTCTTTGGCTCTCCTAAATGCGCTGGTGTTGGGACATAACTGACATGAATATGAATAACATCTCCTGGATTCTTGAGTGTCATTATGCGGGATGCTTCGTAGTAAAAAATATTTTGATACTCTCCTGCTGTCCCGCCAAGCTCAACAATGACAATATCTGCTTTTCTCACTTTCGCAACATGCTTTATTCTCTTTGCTATTTCATCGGTTATGTGTGGGATTGCTTCGACATCCTCACCGTTATATTCAAATCGTCTTTCTTTATCGATAACTGTTTGGTAAATTCTCCCCATGGTGACGAAGTTCTCTTTTCCCATGTCTTTATTGAGGAATTTTTCATAGGTACCAATGTCCATGTCACCTTCAGTACCATCTTCACAAAGAAATGGATCTCCATGCTCAATGGGATTTATAGTACCTGCATCTAAATTAAGATAGTTTTCAAATTTTATAGGGGCAATAGTATATCCTGCTGATTGAAGAAGGAGGGCGATGGAAGAGGCGGTAGTCCCTTTTCCTATTCCGGAAATAAGACCCCCACTTACAAATATATATTTAACTTTTTTAGATTTTGCTCGGGGCACGATTTATACTATCACTTAAATTTTTATAAGTCAACAGGACAATTTACAGTAAAGGAGCTGAATCAGAAACGTCTTGCTGGCCCGGAAAATCTTGGTCTAATTTTTCAACGTCCTCCTTTTCCATTTCCCAACCAATTGCTCCTAAATTTTCTTCTAAATGCTCTTCGCTTCCCATTTTAGAAAGTGTGACCACATTTTTCTGAGAAGTAAGCCAATTTATTGCAATTTGAGAAGGAATCTTTTGATATTTTTTGCACAGCTCATTCATTAATTCATTATTTGAACTTGTCAGCAAACCTTTCTGCACAGGACGATAAGCAACAAGCATGATGTCATTTTCTTGACAATATTTGAGCACTCCCTTTCTTTCTGGTTCTCGAAAAATAAGATTGTAATGCACTTGTGTTGCTACAATTTTATTTTTTGTATGCGTTTGTGCTTCTTTCATTCGCTCCACTGTAAAATTACTTACCGCGATATTTTTTATGAGTCCCTCTTCAAGAAGCTTATCCATTGCCTTCATTGTTTCTGCAATTGGAATATCTGGATTTGCTGAATGAATATAATAGAGATCAAGATAGGTTGTTTGTAAACGTTTGAGCGTTGCATCTAAGGATGTTAACACATCATCATAGCGCAAATGATACGGAGCAACTTTTGATGCGAGAAAAAGTTTTTCTCTTGGATATTTTTGCATTGCAACGCCAGCCAATGTTTCGGCATAGCCACCTGCATATCTCTCAGCTGTGTCTATGTGCGTGATTCCTGCTTCGATTGCTTGCTGAATTGCAAGAATATCAGCCTCATCATTATTTTCAGGATTACGGTCTTCTTTTCCACCCATCTGCCACGTCCCAAATCCAAAAACAGGCATTGAAAACCCAGTTGAAAGTGTTTTATTTGAAATGATCATACTGATGAGCGATGGACCGGATTTGAACCGGCGACCTCTTCCTTGGGAAGGAAGCATTCTACCACTGAACTACCATCGCAATTCCTTTAGATAATTCTCCATTCTTCTTTTGATATAACCTCTCCCAAATCCTGTTTTAAGTTGCATTTCTCTTATTAACGCATCTTTTTTGTTTAAACAAGCTTCATAATATACTAGCTCAATTTTATCAAATTTTTTAGTTGTCTTAACGCTTTTTGTGCCATGATCGATTGTTCTTTGGTCTAAATTTTTTGAAGAGCCGGTATAAAATTCAAAAATCTCGCTTTGTGAATTTGAACAAAGTAAAACATAAACATAATACATAACTGCTTCTCTACCTTGCCCGCCAAAAACAAGTATTTTTGCGGGTCCGCCATATTGCAAACATAGTTTGCTTTAGGCGGAGGAAGGAGGTATTCTACCAATGAACTACTCCCGCAGCAAAGAGATTATAACATGAAATATTCTGTTCAGCGAGGAATTATGAGGACGTTGCCTGAGAAAATAAGTCCTGGATTTGCAAGACTATTTGCTTTTGCAATGTCTACCCATCTATATCCATCTCCATATGCTCTCACAGAAATATCCCACAGACTATCACCATGGACAATTGTATAGGAATTACCGGTAATTGCATTTGTTGGCGGTGCATGTTGCATAGCTGTAGTAATTGTCGCTACTTTTGCTGTAACAGTTGGTATAGTCAGTTGCTGACCAGTAAAAAGCAGTCCAGGATTATCTAACTTATTTACAGCTGCAATATCTACCCAGTTATAGCCAGATTTATAAAACTTCTCAGCTATATGCCACAAATCATCTCCTTGTTGCACGATATAGGTCTTTGTTGCGTTTTTAAATTCTGAAGGCTGCTCTTGAGATGGTGTGACAGTCTTTACAGCCGTTGTTGGTGACGTACTCACAGATGATGTTTGTTGCAGTGGCTGGTGCTGCTGTCTTAAAAGAGACCCTATAAAAAGCGCTGCAATAATGACAGCAACGACTCCCATGAGAAGACTTGTGTAGGATTCTCCCCATTTAAAACTAGGAAAAGAAAAACGCTTCACAGGCTGAGTAACAATCTTTGTTTTTCTAATAGCTTTAACTCTTGTTTTCTTTACTTTCTTTCGCGGCATAAAAATATGGGGCAGGAGTGCATGGAGTATAGCAAAGCATTGATCAGAATACAAATATCTGTTAAAATGAACAAGCTCTGGGGTTGTAGCTCAGTTGGTTAGAGCGTCTCCCTGTCACGGAGAAGGTCGCGGGTTCGAGTCCCGTCAATCCCGCAAGGTACAATACTGCACCTTACTTTGCATGACAAATTCTGACATCGCTCATCTTCTTCGCCAGGTTGCTGCTGCCTATTCTATAAAAGATGAGAAGAAGCATTATTTCCAGATTGTTGCTTACCAAAAAGCAGCTGATGCCATAGAAAAATCCACAACTCAGGCAATTGATTTATATAACGAAGGAAAATTAGAAGACCTTCCGGGAGTTGGCCCATCGATAAAAGAGCATTTAGATGAGCTATTTAAAAAAGGGAAAGTTAAACATTTTGAGGCTGTTTTAAAAGGTATTTCTCCTGCAGTATTCCCGCTTTTAGACATTCCAAGCTTTGGCCCTAAAAAAGCAAATAGATTGGTAACTCATTTTCATTTGGAAAATCCTAAGACTGTCATTGCAGATGTTGCCAAGCTTGCAACCACGGGAAAAATTGCAGACCTTGAAGGATTTGGCGAAAAATCAGAGTCTGATATTCTCAGAGCAACAGAAGAATTTGCAAAAGGTGCTGGCAAAACAACCAGAATGCTTCTTCCCTTTGCCAATGATCTCGCACAAAAGCTCGTGGAATATCTTAAAAAATCTCCAGCAGTCAAAGAAGCGGAGCCTTTAGGGAGTCTGAGACGAAAAGTAGTCACAATTGGAGACATCGATATTGCAGTAAGTAGCAATAATCCAAAAGAAGTTATCGAACATTTTGTGAAGTATCCCTATATAAATAGAATTATAGAAAAAGGGCCTGTTTCAGCCTCGATTTTGGCCAATGGAGACAGACAAGTCGACCTTATGGTACAACCCGTTGCAGGATTTGGATCACTTCTCCAACACTTCACAGGGAGCAAACATCACAATGTACATCTGAGAGAATACGCTCTTAAAAAAGGACTTTCACTTTCAGAAAGAGGCATTAAAAAAGCAAAAAGTCCTGGAGAAGAAGGACGAGTGCAATACTCTACAGAAGAAAAATTCTATAATGCACTTGGTATGGACCTCATTGCGCCTGAAATGCGAGAAGATACTGGAGAGATAGAAAGAGCTCTTAAGCATGATTTGCCAAGATTAGTTGAGCTCAAAGATATCAAAGGCGACCTTCATATCCACTCAAGCTACGAAATACAGCCAAGTCATGATGCAGGACAACAACCAATGGAAGATATGTTAAAGAGAGCAAACGAATTAGGATATGAATACTTGGGATTTTCCGAGCACAACCCCAGTACTGGCAATCACACCTCATCACAAATTTATTCTATCTTAAAAAAGAGACAAGAAAAAATTGAACAATTAAAATCCAGCAATAAAAGTGTTCGAGTAATAAATTTACTTGAAACAGATATTTTACCAAGCGGTAATTTAGCAATCGATGAGAAAGCTCTTGAATTTCTCGATGCAACACTCGTTTCTGTACATAGTAGCTTTGCTATGAGTAAAGATGAGATGACCAAAAGAGTTTTGAAAGGGCTTTCCCATCCAAAAGCAAAAATTCTCACTCATCCAACAGGAAGACTTCTTAACCAAAGACAAGGATACCAACTTGACTGGGAAAAAATCTTTGCATTTTGTAAAGACAACAATAAAGCCTTGGAAATTAATGCCTGGCCTGAAAGAGCAGACTTGCCAGACAATCTTATTAGACAAGCAATTACATACGGTGTCAAGCTTGTTATTGATACTGACAGTCATGCGACATCACAAATGGATATTATGGAATATGGAGTCTATCAAGCTCGTCGCGGATGGGCCACAAAAGGTGACATCCTCAATACACTCAGCTATAATGAGTTTATAAAATGGATAAAGAGTTAGGAGAATATATTTTTATTTTATGATTATGTATATTATTTTAGGAGCTGTCGCATTAATCCTATTAGTTATCTGGACAACGTATAATTCCCTTATAACCGCAAAGGTCAGAATTGGCGAGGCTTTCTCACAAATCGATGTACAACTTAAGAGAAGAGCAGATCTTATTCCCAATCTTGTTGAGACAGTTAAAGGCTATGCAAAGCATGAGAAGACATTACTTGAAAATGTCACAAAAGCACGAAGTGCTCTCATGAATGCAAATGGACCAGAAGACAAAGCAAAAGCGAACAGCCAACTTGCACAAACTCTAAAATCTCTTTTTGCAATCTCAGAAAATTATCCCAAACTTCGAGCAAATGAGAATTTTCTAAGTCTACAGGAAGCACTAGCTGACACAGAAAATAAGATTGCGTATGCAAGACAGTTTTACAACAGCACGGTAATGGATTACAATACCAAATTGCAAGTTTTCCCAACTCTTGGTTTTGGGCAAATGTTACACTTTCAGCCAGCAGAATTCTTTGCCGCGTCAGAAGAGGAAAAGCGCGAAGTTAAAGTTAAATTTTAATTTCGTCATTGCGAGAACTCGAAGAGTTCGTGGCAATCTCGTATCAAATTGTCATATTGCTTCATTGACTCATTGTTAACAATGGAACCATGGAACTGTGAGACAATTACGTATATGAATATATATAATCAAATATCATCAAATAAATGGCGTACATGGCTTATCATGACGCTTTTTATTGTATTCATTACTACCATCGGCTTTGTCTTTGGAAAAGCTTCCGGCTATGGTCTTTCTTTTGCTGGTCTTGCTCTCATCCTTGCAGGCTTTATGAGCTTTTTTAGCTATTACTATTCTGACAAGTTAGTCTTAGCAAGTGTACGTGCGAAAGAAATTCACAAAAAAGATAACCCGCAACTTTTTAATATTGTCCAAAATCTTACCATTGGCGACGGACTTCCAATGCCAAAAATTTACATCATGGATACAGATGCTCCCAATGCTTTTGCAACTGGTAGAGATCCACAACACGGCATTGTGTGTGTCACCCGTGGACTTTTGGACAGACTAAATAAAGCAGAGCTTGAAGGGGTTTTGGCTCATGAATTATCTCATGTCAAAAATTTTGATACTAGACTTATGGGAATTGTAGCGATTCTTGTAGGATTTGTTGCAATCTTAGCCAATATATTCATGCAGCAATTATGGTGGGGTGGATTTAGGAGTCGGGATGAGAGAGATAATGGCGGAAATATTCAAGCAATATTTCTCGTAATTGGTGTTGTTTTTGCGATTCTCTCCCCTATTATTGCAACACTTATTCAGCTTGCCATTTCAAGAAAAAGAGAATTTTTGGCAGATGCATCAGGAGCACTTCTCACCCGCTATCCTGAAGGACTTGCTGAAGCTTTGGAAAAAATTGCAAAATACAAAGCGCCAATGCCACAAGTCAGTAATGCTACCGCACAACTATTTATTGAAAACCCTTTTACAGGAAAAGATTTTGGCGGATGGTTTAGCTCATTATTTGACACCCACCCTCCGATAGCAGAAAGGATAAAGATACTTCGATCAATGTAAGAAAAGTGCTATCATAGAGTTGTCACTGACAACAAAGATAAATTCCAACCAACAAGAAACAATCAACAAATATGTTTTGAGATTTGTTATTTTGAAAATTGTTTGTATCTTGTGATTTGTATCTTGTGATTTTCAACATATGTTTACAATATCTCTCATTCTCTTAGGCAAATTAATTTCTTATGTGAGCAAACTCACTAATCACGGTGCTGGGAGCACCTGGCCTGGACATATTGCGCTCTCAATACAGCCTAACTTTGTCAGAAATATTCTCAAGAATTCTCCAACAAAAGTCATTCTTGTCGTTGGCACCAATGGCAAGACAACAACCTCGAGAATGCTTGCGACAATTCTGAAAGAAAACCTGCCTGCCGGCAGGCAGGTTGGCAATACTGTTATGCAAAATGAATCTGGAGCAAATCTCCTCAATGGTATTGCATCGACATTATTACTCAACACGAATGCCCGTGGGAAAGTAACCGTTGATTTTGCAATCTTTGAAGTTGATGAAAATAATTTACCACTGGTCCTCAAACAAATAACTCCAACAACAATTATTGCTCTTGATTTATTTCGTGACCAATTAGATAGATATGGAGAATTGGATAGCATAGCAAAGAAATGGCAACATGCTTTCTCCGTCATTGCGAGGGAGCAGAGCCAAGTACCGTCCGGTACCTGGCAGAGCGACCGTGACAATCTTACTACCAAGCTGATTCTTAATGCCGATGACCCACTTATGGCATATTTAGGAATTATGTTAAAAAATGCACATGTTTTCTATTTTGGTCTCAATGACAAAAATAAAACTACTCTTGAACACGCTGCTGATTCTATTTACTGCCCACGCTGCAACCATCCTCTTTCATATACTTCCATTTCCTATTCCCATCTTGGTATCTGGCATTGTCCACACTGTAAATTGCAAAGACCCAGACCAAATATTTCAGAAAGCATGTATCCACTTCCCGGTACCTACAATAAATATAATACACTCGCTGCTGTTTTAGCAGCTTTGCAACTTGGTGTTGAGAATAATATAATTCAACATGCACTTCAAAAAGTTACTCCTGCTTTTGGCAGACAAGAAAAATTAAAAATAAACAATAAACATGTCCAGATTTTTCTTGCCAAAAATCCAACAGGTTTTAATGAAAATCTTCGGACAATTGCCGAGCTTGGAGCAAAAAATGTTTTATTTGTTTTAAATGATAGAATTCCAGATGGACGGGATATAAGCTGGATATGGGATATGGACATTGAGCAATTCATTAGCAAATTTAAAAAAATTACTGTCAGCGGGGACAGAAGTTATGATATGGCACTAAGAATGCAATATGCTCAAAACCTACAAGATACAACCAACAAGAAACAAACAAATAACAATTTTCAAATTTACGAAAAACTCGAGGATGGAATAAGAGAATGTTTAAAAGAATTACCGGATAATGAAACACTTTATATTCTCCCAACCTACACGGCCATGCTTGAAGTACGAAAAATTCTAACTGGGAGAAAAATTTTGTAAATTGTGGTTTGGGATTTATTTAGAAATTAGATATTAGAAATTTGCAGAGTAAATTTAAGAGATGAATAATTCGATGATGTAAACATTTATGAAAAAACCAAACTTTAAGCTTGTCTTGGGCTGGCTCTATCCAGACCTCATGAGTATTTATGGGGACAGAGGAAATATTATTGTCCTTCAGAGGCGTTGCGAATGGCGTGGAATCGATGTTGAGATTCGACGAATCGATCAAACTACTAGCTACAAACTACTAGCAATGTGTGACTTACTCTTTATGGGAGGCGCTCAGGACAGACAGCAGACAATCGTCGCAGAAGATTTACAAAAAAAGAAAGCAACACTTTCAGAAATGATTGAAGATGGTATTCCAGGACTTTATATTTGTGGTGGATTCCAATTCCTGGGCAAATATTACAAGGAGGCAGATGGCACGATTATAAAACAACTTGGAGTTTTAGATGTCTACACAGAAAATCCAGGAGGAAAAAGATTAATAGGCAATATTGCCATTAAACTGAATAAAGAATTAGGAATAAAGAATTATGCATTAAGCAACGACAAAAAAGCTGCCCATAATTCCAAATTCATAATTCATAATTCTGACGAAGTCTTTGTCGGTTTTGAGAATCACGGTGGTCGTACTCGTTTGGGTCCAGGAGTCCATCCTCTTGGCAAAGTCCTTAAAGGATATGGAAGTAATGCAGAAGACGGCACAGAAGGAGCAGTGTATAAAAATAGCATTGGAACTTACTTTCATGGCCCAATTCTTCCAAAAAATCCCGAGCTTGCAGATTGGCTTATCCAAAAAGCTTTAGAACACAAATATGGACAATCAGCCATGAGCAATAAGCCATTAGCAACGTTAGATGATTCTCTTGCCAATCAAGCTCGAAGCGCAATATTGAGGAGGCTGGGAGTCATGTAATAATCATCCTTTTAGGATAAGTGGGTCAATTCCTTCCTTCGCAAGCTGGTTCTTTATCTTTTCATAAAAAAATGCTTCTGACCAAACGCTACGGTAGTAAATCCCTTCCCTTTCTTCTTCAGATAATGCCTCCGCTCGTGCAATCATTTCTTCCCTATAAGAATCTTCAAGAAGTCTTTCTCTGCCAGTAATGACAAGATCCATATCTGGCCACGTGAAAACTTTTGTAGCACCTACAATTGCATCAGCAATATAGGTTTGCAACATATATTCATATACTTCGGGATGTTTTTGCTGTAGTTCTCTAAATAACTGGCATGCTCTTTTCATTGCCGCACCTTCTTCATCTTGAGGTGCGTATGCTATGTCATAATACTCACGCATTGACATATCTCGACCATAATTGCCTCTAACTGTTGCTTTAAAAATGCCTTTATCTATTAAAGCATCTACAACATCAGGAATTATAAACTTGAAGAAATTGTTAAAATTATTTACACCAAAATCAATGGTTTGCTGATAACCAGCGACTTCTGCCGGTAGAGGCTGCGCAAGATACGCTTGAAAATCAAAATAGTTTTGTCCCGGCTGATCTCCTTCTGTAAATACCATCTTAGTATTATAGTACTTTTAATCCACGCTTACAACTCAATCCGGTAATTTGTATTGACATATTAAGCTAATCGTCATATACTCTTTGTGCAATGACGCCTCCTGCCAGGAGGTTTTTTTGTAGATTGTTGAATTTCGTAACAAGATTTATAATACACATATGCCAAAATTAAATGTAAAACATGTTGCGATTCTTGCAAGTCTGCCACTCACAAAAAAAGATGAGGAAAAGTTAGAAGGACAGCTTGAGACAACGCTCAAGCATGTTGATAATTTGCAAACAATTAATACAGATAATATTCCGCCAACCAACCAAGTAACCAATTTACTCAATGTCATGCGCGAAGATGAAATCAAACCTTCTCTCACCCAGGAAGAGGCACTCAAAAATGCCAAGAAAACATACAATGGATTTTTTGTGGTTCCGGCAGTACTCGCAGAGTAGTTCTCGCATTCGCTCGAACAATATATATGAACTTACATGATTTAACAATAACATCAACAAAAAAAGCTTTGAAAGACAAGGAATTTTCCGCTGTTGAGCTTACAAAAGCATATTTAGAAAGAATTGAGAAATTAGACTCCAACCTCAATGCTTTCGTTACTGTTACAAAAGAAAAAGCTTTGGAAGACGCAAAAAAAGCAGATGAATTACTCGCTGACAAGCAGGATTTGCCACTTCTTGGAATCCCCTTTTCTATCAAAGAAAATTTTAGTACCAATGGGATTCGAACAACCGCATCAAGTAAAGTCCTGGATAATTACATCCCGCCATACAATGCAACAGTTGTACAAAGATTACAAAATGCGGGTATTGTACTTCTTGGCAAAACAAATATGGATGCATGGGCTCATGGGTCTAGTACAGAGACATCGGATTATGGAGTTACACATAATCCCTGGGATATAAAGAGACTTCCTGGCGGCTCATCAGGTGGCGCAGCGGCTTCACTTGCTGCAGACCAAACCCTTATTGCCATTGGCTCAGAAACAGCAGGATCTGTCAGAGGCCCAGCAAGCTGGTGTGGAACAGTTGGACTCAAACCAACCTATGGCAGAGTGAGTAGGTATGGTGTTATTGCCATGGGCTCATCTCTTGACTCTCCTGGTCCATTTACCAAAACAGTTGAAGACGCAGCAACGGTGTTACAAATTCTTGCAGGAAAAGATGAATATGATGCCACGACTTCCTCAAATCCAGTGCCAAATTATCTAGAGAATTTAAAAACACCAAGAAAAATGACTATTGGAATTTCTGATGATTATTTTACCGGTGTTGATAAAGAAACAGTAAAAGGAGTCGAGGAAGCAATCAAATTATTAGAAAAACAAGGTCACACAGTCAAAAAAGTCAATCTTTTTAATCCAAAATATGCCATTGATGTCTATACCATTATTCAGCGATCGGAAGTTTCTTCAAATTTAGCCAGAATGGATGGCATCCGTTTTGGGAATGATAGAAGCTTTTTTGGTGACGAAGCAAAAAGAAGAATAATGCTTGGGACGTATGCGCTTTCAACAGGCTATTACGACGCGTATTATAAAAAGGCACAACAAGTAAGGACACTTATTATTCGAGATTTTGCAAAAGCCTACGAGACAGTTGATGTTATCATTGGCCCCACTCTCCCAACAACAGCGCCAAAAATTGGTGAATCAGCAAAAAGTCCTATGTTTGGTGAGCTAATGGATATGCTGACCGAACCGTCATCTATTGCAGGGCTTTCCGGCATCAATATGCCAGTTGGATTTGATTCTCTGCATCTGCCCATTGGTATGCAAATCATTGGTCCACAATTTGGTGAAGAGACAATTTTAAATCTTGCCTATCAGTATGAAAAAGAGACTAATTGGAGAAAAGAAAAGCCAAAGCTATGAATACTTACAAACCTGTCATAGGACTTGAGGTCCATGTTGAATTAAAGACAAAATCCAAAATGTTTTGCTCATGCGCAAGTGAGTGGTTTGGCAAAGTACCTAATTCCAATACTTGTCCTGTGTGCTTGGGACTTCCTGGTGCGCTTCCAGTGCCAAATAGAAAAGCAATAGAGTGGTGTGTCATGATTGGCATGGCACTTGGATGTGAAATTCCTCTTTTATCGAAATTTGATAGAAAAAATTACTTTTATCCAGACTTGGCAAAAGGATATCAGATAAGTCAGTATGAAGAACCATTTGCAATACATGGAAAACTCACACTTTCTACTGGAAAAGTTATTAGAATTCGCAGGGCTCACATGGAAGAAGATACGGGCAAGCTTATTCATGAGACTCTCAATGGACAAAAAGTAAGTCTTATTGATTTTAATCGCTCAGGCGTCCCACTTGTTGAGATTGTCACTGAGCCGGATTTTGAAAATGCCAAAGAAGTCAAAGAATATCTTCAGAAATTGCAGCAAATAGTCCGCTATTTAGACGTTGCAAATGCTGACATGGATAAAGGAGAAATGAGACTCGAGCCAAATATTTCACTTCGAAAGAATGGTCAAGAGGATTTACCATCTTACAAAGTTGAGGTAAAAAATATTAATTCTTTTTCTTTTGTTGAAAAAGCAATTGAATATGAGATAAAAAGACAGACAGAGCTTTTAGATAAAAATGAAAAGCCAAAACAAGAGACTCGTGGATGGAATGAAGCAAAGAAAGCAACAATTTCTCAAAGAAGCAAAGAGGAAGCAGCAGACTATCGATATTTTCCAGAGCCTGATATACCTCCCATTACGTGGGAGCAAACTCAACTCTCAACACTCAATGCTCAATTACCAGAATTACCTGATGTTAAAACGAAACGATTCGTGAAAGAATTTGGCTTGTCAGAGTACAATGCAGAACAACTAACGCGTGAAAGAGAAATAGCAGATTATTTTGAACAAACCGTTTTAGATATGCAAAATACAAAATACCAAATACCAAATACTGACATTGCTAATTGGATTATTAATAAAAAAATAGACATTGCAACAACTGTCCCAGCAGAATTAATTCAACAGATTCTTAAGGCTTCTAGTGTCTCTGGAATTTCTGAAGAAGAGTTAGACAATATCTTAAAAAAGATTGTTGAACAGAATTCTCAGGTTGTTACTGATTATAAAAAAGGCAAGACAACTGCCATAATGTTTTTAGTGGGTCAGGCAATGAAAGAATTAAAAGGCAAAGAAAAAGCAGATAAAGTAAAGACAACACTAGAAAATTTATTGCAATAAGAGTACACTTACTGTATAAGGATCGCTTGCGATCGAAAAAAATACATGCCAACAGATTTTGTCCATCTTCACAACCATTCAGAATTTTCTCTCTTAGACGGCCTTCAAAAAATTAAAGATGTGCCAGAAATGGTAACACGTGCAAAAGAATTAGGCATGAAAGCACTTGCTATTACAGACCATGGTAATATGTATGGCGCCATCTATTTTTATAAAGCATGTCTTCAGGCTGGAATAAAACCAATTATTGGCTGTGAGATTTATGTCACATCGAGGAGTCGCTCTTCAAAAGATCCAAATCTCGATAAAGAATATAACCATCTTATTTTGCTTGCAGAAAATAACACTGGATACAAAAATCTGATGAAGATAGTCTCCCGCGCTTATTTGGAGGGCTATTATTACAAACCACGTACTGACATTGCATTATTACAAGAGCACCATGAAGGACTCATTTGTCTTTCTGCATGCGTCAATGGGTATGTTTCAGACCCACTGCTCCACAATCAAGAAGAAGAGGCAGAAAAACGCGCAAAAAATCTTTCAGAGATATTTGGACCAGACCATTTCTACCTTGAATTACAACACCATCTCAATGTCCCACCACAAGTGGAATTAAATCCCAAGCTCATCAAGCTTTCAGAGAAATTGGGCATCCCGCTTGTCGCAACAAATGACAATCACTACACCAGGGAGCAGGATGCAAGAGCTCAGGAAATTCTCCTTTGTATTCAAACTCAGACAACAATTGACACGCCGGGTAGAAAACTTTCCATGATTGAGTCTCCGGATTTTTATATGAAATCCCAGGAAGAAATGGAAAAGTTATTTCTTGAGACACCGAGTGCTATCACCAATGCTGGGAAAATTGCAGATATGTGCAACGTGGAAATTACACTTGGAAAATGGATAATGCCAAAATTTGAAGTCCCGGGAAAGCTCACGGCAGAGGAATTTCTCAGACTCCAAATTCAAGAAGGTGCAAAAAAAAGATACAAAGAAATAACAAAAGATATTTCGGAGAGAATAGAATATGAGCTTTCTATTATTCTCAAAAAAGGATATGAAACATACTTTCTCACAGTTGCAGATTTTGTGAATTGGGCAAAAGATAATGGTATTAGCGTTGGCCCGGGAAGAGGCTCTGCAGCAGGATCTGTTGTGTCATATTGTCTCAGCATTACTGATATAGATCCATTTTTCTTTAATTTACCATTTGAAAGATTTCTCAATCCAGATAGACCATCTGCGCCAGATATTGATTTGGATTTTGCAGACATTAGGCGTGAAGAAGTTATTGCCTATGTCACAAAAAAATATGGCGAGGATAAAGTTGCGCAAATTATTACCTTTGGTACCATGGAGGCAAGAGGATCTGTACGCGACACTGGACGTGCATTAGGAATGCCTTATTCTGGACCAGATAGAATTTCTAAAATGATTCCCCCTGGATGGCAGGGACACGCAATGACGCTGGATAATGCCCTTGACCAAAGCCCAGATTTAAAGTCTGCCTACCACACCGAGCCAGAAACACAAAAACTTATTGATCTTGCAAAAAAAGTCGAAGGCGTTGTGAGACATGCATCAGTGCATGCAGCAGGAGTCGTGATAGCTGACAAACCAATTACAGAGTATGCACCAGTACAGCTTGAGCCAAATGGCGAAAAAGTCGTCACGCAATATGATATGTACACTGTTGGTGAAGATGGTGTCGGTCTTTTGAAAATGGATTTCCTGGGTCTGAGGACTCTTACCGTTATTGAAGAGTCACTTCGATTTATCAAAGAGAATCAAGGCGTTACTATAGATATTTCAACGCTCGCTTATACAGACAAAAAAGCTTATGCACTCCTTGCATCTGCAGAGACAACAGGTATTTTTCAGTTTGAGTCTCCTGGCATGAGACGATATATTAAAGACCTCAAACCAACCACTATTTTTGATTTACAGGCAATGGCAGCACTGTACCGCCCAGGTCCTATGGCAAGTATTCCAGAATTTGTGTCCCGCAAACATGATGCAAAAAGAATCACCTATCCAGATGACAGACTCAAAGATATTCTCAAGCAGTCCTACGGCATGCTTGTGTACCAAGACGATGTGTTGCTTACTACCATAGCGCTTGCAGGGTATTCCTGGCTTGATGCTGATAAATTCCGCAAGGCAATGGGAAAGAAAATTCCTTCAGAGATGAAAAAGCAAAAAGATTTATTTATCATGGGTGCTGTTAAAAATGGCTTAGCTGAGAAAAAAGCATCGGAAATGTTTGACCTTATTGCGCCATTTGCAGGATATGGATTTAATAAAGCACATGCTGCATGCTATGCAACCATTGCCTATCGTACTGCATATTTGAAAGCAAATTACCCCGTAGAATTTATGACTGCGCTCATGACTGCTGAATCCCGTGGTACAACAGGACCGACAAAGAATGAAAAAATTGCACAGGCAGTTGCAGAATGTAAAAGACTTGGCATCCCAGTCCTTCCACCGGATTTAAATACCTCCGGTCCAGAATTTGAGATAGAAGAATCAACAAAAATTAGATTTGGACTTTCTGCAATCAAAAATGTTGGCGAAGCAGCAATTCATGCAATTTTAGAGGCACGTGAGAAAAAGCCATTTGCGTCATTTGAAGACTTTTGTCAACGAGTCGATCTTGGTCCGGTGAATAAAAAAACAATTGAAAGTCTTATAAAAGCTGGCGCGATGGATAGATTTGGTAATCGGGCAATGCTGCTTGCGAGTATGGGAGAGATTACAGAGAAGATCCAAAAAGCCAAAAAAGAAAAAGCAGATGGACAAGGCTCATTATTTGGCGACGACGAAGATGACTCTGCACCGCGCCTTGATATCAGTGGCATAGAAGACTTTTCAGAGGTAGAAAAATTAGCATTTGAAAAAGAATTTTTAGGATTTTACCTGACTGCGCATCCTCAGGCAAAAAATTTAGAAGAAGTAAAAAAACACATAAGTCACGAAATTGAATTAATCACGCACGAAAATGATGGACTTCTGGTAAAGGTAGGAGGACTTGTTGAGATGGTCAAAAAAATCTTTACAAAAAAAACAGGTGCAGAAATGGCATTCTTTAGCATTAGTGATGAAAAAGGCGTATCGATAGAATGCATTATTTTCCCAAAAATTTATGAGCTGTATAAAGATATTCTCTATAAAGATACAGTCCTTATCATAGAGGGAAAAGTTGATGTCAAAGATGAAAAACCAATTATTCTTGTGCAAAAAATTGAAAAGCCCAAAAGTTTGTAATTTTCTTCTTATTCTGCTAGGATACAGTACCATCTATGGAAGATACCGAAAGAATTTCAAATCAAATTGGAGCAAAAGCGACTTCGGAACACCAACCTAATTGGGAAACGGGCGCAAGACTTTTACAAGCGTTTGGAGAAATGTTGTATCGACAAAATTTAATTCCTCAGAATGCAACACCAACTCTCGACACCCCTGCAGTACAACAACTACTTTCAAGAATGAAATTCTCAATAAGAGAGGCGGCCAATTTATTACAAGTTGACGAAAAGACAGTATCTAATAGATTGGATAAAGCTGATATTTCACCCGAGATTGATCCGCTTGATAAAAGAAGATCTTTGATTACAGGAGAACAATTGGTGGCACTTGCAAAATCATCTGATGGCAGAAATGAAGGTATTAACGAGATTGATCCAGATGATAAATTGCCACAATTTAATCTTCAACAGTCAGCCGATGTGCTTGGCATAGATTTAAAAACATTACGAAAAAGAATTTCAGTATTAGGCATTCAACCAACTGTGAACCTAGAAGACCGTAGACAAATGTTATTGAGCAGCTCTCAAATTGCTTTTATCGCTCAGATGTCCCAAAGAAGAGCTGTAATATAACTATTTTCTCCTTGACCCCTCTATCTTAATAGGATACAATTTGAAACATTGTGTCAAAAGAAGATTTACCAGAAGATATAAAACTTTATTATCAACGACTTGCAAAAGAAGCACTCATTGAAGATATGCATCCAACAAGTGTCGAGCAAGAAGAATTTTTACGTGATAAACAGTTGCTCGATATGGAATATCTAGAAATTTTAGCGAAAATAAGAAACACACAACAGGAATAATTTTTCTCCTTGACCATTTGGGCATAGGCATGAGAAAATACATGTATAAAGAATTAAGATATGCCTACATTTTCCGCAGAAACACTTTTCACTTTTTGGCATTTTCCTGTCACCAATGCCATTCTTGATACGCTTTTTGTTGACGCACTTATTATTATCGCATTGCTTAATGTACGCAAACTCACTCTTGTCCCGGGCTTTTTTCAAAATGTCATGGAAATTATCATTGATGGATTTTATTCACTCACAGAGTCAATTTCTCCAAAAAATGCAATGCGAATTTTTCCTTATGTTGTGAGTTTTTTTCTTTTTATTCTCCTTGCCAATTGGTCAGGACTTATTCCTGGATTTAGTACTATTGGTATCAGAAGAGATGGTGAATTAATTCCTTTTTTCAGGGCTGCAACAAGCGATATTAATACTACACTTGCTTTAGCACTTGTCTCTGCAGTTGCAACACACGTTATGAGTGTTCAAGTTGTTGGCATAAAAGATTATTTGAGTCGATATTTTTCTCTCAATCCTTTATATCTTTTTATTGGACTTTTGGAAATTATTGGTGAAGTAACAAAAGTTATTTCACTTTCTTTCCGACTTTTTGGAAATGTATTTGCTGGAGAAGTGCTTATTTCGACAATTTCTAATATGTTTGCATTCATTCTCCCCTTGCCTTTTATGGCCCTAGAAATTATAGTAGGACTTGTACAGGCTTTAGTCTTTGGGATGTTAACCATGGCATTTATGGCAATTCTCACAACACCACATCATGAGGAGGAGCATGTCACAGAGCATTAAATCTATGAAATATAATTTATTAGTATCAAAGGAGGCTTTGACCGCCGAAGCCTGCCTTCGTCAAGACTATGGCGGGCGAAGGAGGTTGAGTCATTAGATATGGATTTTCATGTAAGTGGAGGTCTTATTATTGCAATTGGAGGTTTAGGCCCAGCGCTTGGTATTGGATTTATCGGAGCAAAAGCAATGGAAGCATTAGGTCGCAACCCTGAAGCTTCTGGAAGAATTCTTCCAGCAATGCTTTTAGCTATGGCTTTTGCTGAAGCTATTGCAATTTACGCGCTTATTCTGGCTTTTGGGAAATAAATACTAAATACCAAATCCTAAATTCGAAATAAATTACAATGTTCGAAAATACAAATAAAACGTTGGACATTTTGATTTCGGATTTGGAATTTGTTTAGAATTTAGATATTAGAATTTCGGATTTTACATTATTATGGAAATACTAAAAAATTTTGGTGTCAATCCTGTATTACTGATTGCACAAATAATTAATTTTCTTATTATTCTTTACGTTTTAAAGCGCTTTGCCTACAAGCCTATCTTTAAAATGCTGGATGATCGCAAAAAAACAATTCAAGAGGGAATTGAGAATGCGAAAAAAAGCGAAGAAGCACTTGAGAAAGCATTAGAAAGAGAAAAAGCTATCCTGCAAAAAGCACAGTCGCAAGCACAGGAATTTATTACTGATGCAAAAAATCAAGCTGAAGAAATAGCAAAACAAATGGAAGAGAATACAAGAAGTCAGGCAGATAGAATGCTCAAAGACGCGAAAGAAGAAATACAAAGAGAATATCAAGAGACAGAAAAACGTCTTGCGACTCACACCACAGAACTTGCAATACGCATTCTTGAAAAAACTTTAAAAGACATGCTTGATGAGAAAGAACAAAAGCAAGCGCTTACAAAGGCAATAAAGAAATTAAAGAAAGTATGATAAAAAAACAATTGAAAGAATTAGTTATGGCAAGCTATAAAAAAAGCAAACTGGATGCAAAGACCGTTGATAAAATTGCAAAAATATTATCAAGAAAAGATCTCAAAGCATATGTAAGAGCTCTCAAACTTGAGCAAAATCGACATCAAGTTACTGTTGCTTTGCCTTCCGCCAGATTATATAATACATCTAACAATATATTGGGAGATATTTTTCCACAAAAAGAAATACTTGTGGTAGAGGATGAAGACTTGCTACTTGGTGTAAGAATTACCGATACAGACAATGTCTACGACATGACACTCAAAGAAGAATTTGACAAAATTAAAGATGAAGTAAATACCTATTATGGATCGTAATTATGAATGCAGATGACATTATTAAAAATCTAGAAAAAAACCTTTCCAATTTCCAGACAAGTGGAAAAACACAGAATGTTGGTATTGTTGAGCAAATTGGTGACGGCATTGTTGTTGCATCTGGTCTTTCAAAAGCTGTCATGGGTGAGGAAGTCATGTTTGAGGATAATACACCTGGACTTATTCTTAATTTAGACGAAGACTCAGTATCAATTGTGCTGCTTGGTAAATCAACAAAACTTCGCGAAGGATCTAGTGTCAAGACTACTGGAAAAATTCTTACCATTACTGCGTCAGATCAATTACTTGGAAGAGTCATAAATCCCGTTGGTATCGCACTGGACGGCAAGCCTTCTGTGACAAAAGGCACTGCAATGCCTCTTGAAAAAATCGCACCTGGCGTTATTACCAGACAACCTGTGGACACACCACTCAAGACCGGCATTAAAGTTATTGACGCAATTATTCCTATTGGAAGAGGTCAAAGAGAGCTCATTATTGGAGACCGTGGTCTTGGCAAAACAGCAATCGCAATTGACACTATCATCAACCAAAAACAAGCTGCAAAGGGAGCAAAAAAAGTACTGTGTATTTACGTTGCTATTGGTCAAAAACAATCAACCGTTGCACAAGTTGTTGAAAAACTTCGAGAGACTGGGGCTTTGGAATACACCATTATTGTTGCTGCAAATGCTTCCGACCCTGTCTCTTTGCAATACCTAGCTCCGTATGCAGGTGTGGCAATTGGTGAGTACTTCATGGACAAAGGTGAAGATGTCCTTATTGTCTATGACGATCTGACAAAGCATGCATGGGCATATCGACAAATCTCTCTTGTCTTAAAGAGACCAGCAGGACGAGAAGCATATCCTGGAGATGTTTTCTATATTCATTCAAGACTCCTTGAAAGAGCTGCAAAGCTTAATTCTGATTTTGGTGGAGGGTCAATTACCGCACTTCCTGTTATTGAAACACAGGCGGACGATATTTCAGCATATATTCCAACCAATGTTATCTCTATCACTGATGGACAAATTTTCCTAAAAAGTGACTTATTTAATTCTGGTATTCGACCGGCAGTCGATGTTGGACTCTCTGTGTCACGTGTTGGTGGTGCAGCCCAAACTGGTGCAATGAAATCAGTTGCAGGAGGAGTAAAACTTGCCCATGCACAATTTAGAGAATTACAAGTATTCGCTCAATTTGGCAGTGAGCTTGACCAGGCGACATTTGCTCAGCTTGAGCGAGGAAAAAGAGTGAATGAAGTATTCAAACAACCGCAGTACTCCCCTCTTGCCGAAAGCTTTGAAATCCTTTCTATATGGGCAGTTACCAATGGATATATGGACGATGTCCAAATAGAAGATATCACAAGATTTGAAAATGCATATCATGACTATGTACATGCTCACGACAAAAAATTGATTGATGAATTGTCTTCTGGTAAGAAATTAACTGAGCAAGCATCAAAAGACTTAGAAAAAATTACTACATCTTTTAAAAAAGCTTTTACATAACCATGGCAAACACTCTCGATCTCAGAAGAAGAATTAAATCTGCACAAAATATTTCCAAAACTACTCGTGCCATGCAAATGATTGCAGCAAGTAAGCTCAAAAGGGCACAAGATGCTGCTGTGTCATCTCGTCCATATGTTACAGAGCTTATGAAGCTGGCAAGAAGTATATCGCCAAAAAATGAAAAAAAGGAAGAAGTGCATCCCAAAACTCTCTATGTCTTTATCGGTCCTGACAAAGGACTTTGTGGTGGCCTTGTTACCAATCTCATTCGAGAACTTGTAAAAGTAAAAGGAGCCGACGCACAATTTGTCAGTGTTGGAAAAAAATTAGAAGGTCCTGTGGCGTCATCAAAAAAATTACTAGCAAGCTTTCCATTTGGCACAACACTCCCACAATTTTCCCAAGTACTTCCCGTTATTGATATCATAAAAAAGGAATATGAAGCAGGAAATGTTGACAAAGTCTGTATTGTCTCGACAAAATTTATTAGTGTTTTTTCTCAAATTCCACAAACAACTAATTTACTTCCAATACGACTAGACCAGACCGTCATTGCAAACGGAGTGAAGCAATCCCAAGCAAATGATGCTATACAAAATTCTCTTTTTGAACCTTCAAAGGAAGCATTGCTTCCCGAACTTACCAAAAGATATATAGAAATGACTGTCTTCCAACAATTTCTTGAATCATATGCGTCCTACAACGCTGCACAAATGATAGCCATGCAAAATGCCACAAATAACGCAAAAGATATTGTATCTGAGCTGCAACTCTTATATAATAAGGCTAGACAAGAAAAGATAACCAATGAAATTTTGGACATCTCGAGTGCGTCAGTAGCACTGGGGACACTGTAATAAATCCTAAGCACTAAATACTAAATTCTAAACAAGCAACAATTTTCAAAATATAAATGTTCAAAAGGTTTAGAGCATTAATATTTAATATTTGGAATTTATTTAGGATTTAAAATTAGATATTAGAATTTTATGGCAAAAGATACTGGCATTATTATAAAAATTCAGGGACCTGTTGTTGACGTACGATTTCAAGGCGAAGTACCTGAAATCAATGAAGCACTCCATGTCGCATTACCAAAGGGTACCCTTACCCTTGAAGTTGCTTTTGAAACAGGCAGCAGTGAAGTACGAGCGCTTGCACTTGGCACAACAGATGGCCTCTCTCGTGGTATGGAAGTCACAAGGACCAATGCACCAATCTCTGTCCCTGTTGGCAATGATACACTGGGAAGAATTTTCAATGTCTTAGGAGAGACCATTGACGGCGGCAAGATGCTTCCTGCAAAAGTCCCAACGTCTCCAATTCATAAATCTCCCCCGTCCCTTACCGACCAAACAACCAAGCCTCTTATTCTTGAGACAGGGATAAAAGTTATCGATCTTATTTCACCATTCACCAAAGGAGGCAAAATTGCTATTTTTGGAGGCGCAGGAGTCGGCAAAACAGTTGTAATTAAAGAGCTTATTCGAAATATTGCTGCAGAACATAAAGGCCATGCAGTTTTTGCAGGCGTTGGCGAGCGTACTCGTGAAGGAAATGATTTATGGCTTGAAATGAAAGAAGCAGGCGTTATGGAAAAGACCGTTATGGTCTATGGACAGATGAATGAGCCACCAGCAAATAGAATGCGTGTTGGACTCACAGCGCTCACCATGGCGGAATATTTTAGAGATGAAAAGCATGAAGACGTGCTTTTATTTATTGACAATATTTTTCGTTTTGCTCAGGCAGGATCTGAAGTATCTGCCCTTCTTGGCCGCATGCCATCAGCCGTTGGATATCAGCCAACACTTGCTTCGGAAGTTGGACAATTAGAAGAAAGAATCACCTCAACAAAAGATGGCTCTATTACCTCCGTGCAAGCAGTCTATGTCCCAGCAGACGACTACACCGACCCAGCACCTGCAACTATCTTTTCCCATTTAGATGCAACAGTCACACTCGATAGAAATCTTGCTTCTCAAGGACTTTTCCCGGCTGTTGATCCACTTACCTCTTCAAGTCGTATTCTGGATCCGAATATTGTAGGCAAAGATCATTATGAAGTCGCACGTGGTGTGCAAAAAGTCTTGCAACGATACAAAGATTTGCAAGATATTATTGCAATTTTGGGTATGGACGAATTATCAGCAGAAGATAAATTAACTGTTACCAGAGCGAGAAAGATTCAGAGATTCCTCACACAGCCTATGTATGTTGCGGAAATTTTTGGAGGCCCACCAGGACGATACGTGAAAATCGCTGACAATGTCAGAGGATTTAAAGAAATTCTTGAAGGAAAGCATGACGATCTTCCTGAGCAGGCATTTTATTTAGTTGGTAGCATTGAAGACGCAATGGAAAAAGGAAAAGAATTAAAGAAAGGGAAATAATGCTCCATTTAACGCTCACGACTCCAGAAAAGGTACTCATAGATACAGAAATTGATGAAATTGTAGTCCCTACAACTACTGGCGAATTATCCATTCTCCCACATCATGTCCCGCTTGTTACGCAAATTGCACCAGGGATTCTCACTATCAAATCGCATGGAAAAGAAGAATCTCTCGCAATTGACGGTGGTTTTCTTCAAGTAACAGAAAAAGAAATAAGAATTCTTGCAGATTTTGCAGTACATGCCAGAGAAGCATCCAGCATCAAAGCTGAAGAAGCACGAAAGGCTGCTGAAAAAGCAATGAAAGAGAGAAAATCAGATGTTAATTTTGCCGAAGCCGAAGCACAACTAAGAAGAGCTTTGCTTGAACTTAAATTGTCAGGAAAAAATAGAAAACTCTCTTAAAGTTTATATCTGACTTACCTGTTGTTCTAAATGTTCAATAACAATAGGAAATAATAATCCTCTTGAATACGCTTGAACAACTACCTCTGTTGTTGATGGTTTTTGAGTCCCTTTTTGATTCCTTGCTTTTACTTCATCTATCTGTGTTCTGACTGTGCCAGGATGAACTTTAAGTATTTCAGCTATCTCATCTGTAGTTTTCCCATATTGTAATTGATTTAACACTCGCAATTCTCCTAACGTTGCTTCAAATCCTGAATGAGAAATAATAAGTGTTTTAACCCAACCAAGTGTATGTCGCTTCACTTCTATTTGAGAATGATCAATCATTTCTCCCATTTAGGCATTATAGTAAAATTTTTGCGGGAAAGCAATATTTAAGAAATGATTGATTCAGATGCAGTATTGTCCGCTAGACCTGCTTCATGAGTCGTATTATTTACTTCATGTACAGATGATGGAAAAATTCTGACGCGAATATGCTCTGTTGGGATTGATTTTTCGTGAGATGCTTGAGCAGCTTGCAATTTTTTTAAGATACTTGCAAATAAAGAATCACTCACAACAAATGCTTCTCCTTGTACTTCTTTTGGTTTAGTTGGAACTTCGACGCTCATACAACAGTGTAATCAGTATATGCTTGTTAGAAATCTTGTGCAATTCGCTATAGATGCGAATCGATACGAAAATCACTGAGTTGGAGTTATTCTGTCGAGCAATTCTAATACCATTTGCGTTATTTTTCTTTTCTCGTCTTGAGATCCTTGCTTATAAGCATATTCAATTCCATAAGCATCTACCGTTGTCAGATCCACGGGACCTAATGATTCTACCAGTGCTTTTTGACGAAGTGTCTCAGCATGCATATCATATTTATGCAATGTGTTAATTTCTGGCTTTGATCCAATTTCTCCTGACATATTCGCTTGTATAGTACTATCTTGGAAAAGATTTTGCAAGCAGGAGATTACCACCCAAATTCGGAATAAATTTCTTTCTTTTTTAACTTTTCCAAAAAAAACTTAACTATCTGGGTGGTATTTTGTGGCAATGTATCAATCTCAAACCATGCAATGTCATCATGCTTATCTGGCTCCATATTCTGTATCTCTCCTTGCCATGTTGAGCACGTAAAATAAATATCCATCCGCGCAGTATCTGTCCCTTTTCGATACATGAAATGTACTGCTTTTAAATCCTTTTCTCTTACTGTAATGCCAATTTCTTCCTTTGTTTCCCTGATAATTGCCTGAATTGGAGTTTCATTTTCTTCAACGTGTCCTGAGACAAAGGTATATTTCCCATCTTCCCACCCTGAATGTAGCCTTCGTTGCAGTAATAGCTTATTTTCTTTTTGCAAAACAAGAAATACTGCAGGAATTGCTTTAAAGCGCATATTAATCAATTTTATCAAAAATCATCCTTGATTTCCCTCTCCTTTTAGGAGAGGGTTAGGGTGAGGTTTAATCCTATTGCTAAAGACTACTCTGAATGGTACTATTTCCCTTATGATTCATCAGAAAAAAGTCTCTGCAGAAAAATATTTCCGTCGCTACCTTCGCATAGGTCCTCTCGCTCTTGCCATTTGGCGAGCAGTAGAAGCTCGTCACTTTGCCAGTCTTGACCTAAAAAGACCAATGCTTGATATTGGTTGTGGCTTTGGAGAATTTGCTCTCGCATTTTTTGAGACTCCCTGTGACACCGGAATTGATAACAATGCCAAAGATTTAGGCGAAGCTTTCAAGACAAAAAAATACCAAGAACTCACTCTGGGAGACGCTCGTGAAATGCCTTACAAAGATAATACTTTTTCATCAATTATTTCTGTGAGTACTTTAGAGCATATTCCCTTTCCTAAAAAAGTACTTAAAGAAGCATACCGTACACTCAAGTCCGGCGGACTCTTGGCAGTAACACTTGAGACAGATGAGGTAGACCCTAATACTTTCTATAGACCTGCTATGAAAAAAGTTGGTCTTGGATGGCTGAGCGATTGGTGCACATATCTTTATAACACTATGTATCATCGCCATACACTATTGCCAAAAAAGCAATGGAAGAAAATGATCCTAGAGACAGGATTTGAAATCGATCTGTATAGAGACGTCATTTCTGTCAAAGTGACGAAATTATTTGACATCTTTCTCCTTACCGCTTGGCCTTCGCAAATATGGAAAGTAATTATTGGCAAACGGAAAGTCTGGCGACCACAATGGATGGAAGATATGCTTGTCAAAATATTTCTGCCGACCTTGAATGAGGAAGAAGGCTATGGTACGAATTTACTTATTGTCGCTCGCAAACCTCGCCGCTAATTCTTTTGCTTCCTCTGGTGTATTGGTCAACATAAATTCTTGACGCATCTCATTTGCTCCTTCAAATCCTGATAGATATATTTTAAAATATTTCTTGAGAATTTGATATGGCTTTTTCCCTTGCCAGATCTTTTCATACAAAGCAACGTGTTTAGAAAGAAGTGTCAGACGGTCTTGAAGCGTTATTGACTGTATATCAATTTTTTCATTAAAAAGCCATGGATTGTGAAAAATTCCTCGTCCTATCATAACTCCGTCGATTCCTGTTTGTGTCACTTTTTCTTTTGCATCTATAAGACTTTCTACATCTCCATTACCAATAAGAAGCGTGTCTTTATGTATTTCATTTCTGAGTCGCACAATATCCGGCATTAATTCCCAATGTGCCGGGACTTTTGACATCTCTCGTACTGTTCGAAGATGAACAGTCAGTGCTGGTAGTTTTTGCTCAAGCAAAAATCCCAACCACTCCTCTATTTCTACAGTCTTAAAACCAATTCTTGTCTTGATACTCACCGGCAATTTTCTAGCACCTTCTCTTGTTGCTTGGATAATTTCTTTTGTAAGTGGATGATTATTCATTAGCGCCGAGCATGCTCCCTTTTTTATGACATCTTCCTGCGGGCATCCCATGTTGATATCAATACCCTCAAATCCCATGTCTACTATTTCCTTGGCAGCTTTATAATAATTCTCTGGAGTAATTCCCCAAATTTGTGCAATAAGAGGTTTTTCGATTTTGCTAAATACCAAACGCTTTGTCACTTCAGATTCTCCTCTTGAAAACATTCCATCAACATTCGTAAATTCAGTAAAGAAAAGGTTGGGTCTTCCAATTTCAGCAATAATCTGTCGAAAAACAGTATCAGTCACATCTTCCATTGGAGCCAAAATAAAAAAGGGCCGTGGTATGGTCTGCCAAATATCCATATAGTGTATTATACCGCATTTTAGTATATAATTTACCTTAGCCGGTCTAACTTGCCGATGTAACTCAGTTGGTAGAGTAGCTCTTTCGTAAAGAGCAAGTCGTGAGTTCGAATCTCACCATCGGCTCTGATATATGTCTAACAGATCTCGACTCACGAAAAAATCTGAAAAAAAAGTCAAAAAAAGACTTATTCTGTCAATTCTTGGAATTATTGTTATTCTTTTCCTTCTCGTAAAAGTAGGTATCCCATTACTTATTAATTTTAGTCTTTTTCTTGCAAGCCAAAAAGGGAATGGAAATAATCCTACTACTAGTACAGATGCTGTCCTTATTCCTCCATCGCTCTCTATCCCATACACTGCTACCAATAGCGCAACAATTACCGTAAATGGCAGTGCGACGCCGAAAGTATTAGTTGAGCTTTTTGTGAATGACTCATCAACGGACAGCACCCATGCCAAAGATGACGGGACTTTTACCTTTACTGGAGTGAATTTGACGCAAAGTCAAAACACTATCAAAGCGCGGACAAAAATCAACGATAAGACGAGCCAATTTTCAGATACATTCACCATTCTCTATATCCAAAAAGCCCCATCACTTTCTGTTGATAGTCCCTCTGACGGACAATCATTTTCTGGAGGACAAAATACTGTGTCAGTAACAGGCAAAACAGATCCCGATGTGCATGTGACAGTAAATGGCTTTTGGGCGACAGTTGATGCAAGCGGAAAGTATACCTATTCCTTACAATTGCAAAATGGAGACAATCATGTGAGCGTTATTGCAACAGATGCTGCGGGAAATACAACAGAAAAAGATATTACAGTTAAGTACTCTCAGTGATTCCAATCAATAAAAATATCCAGTACATCAGAAATGGATAGAAGAGAAGATTATTGAATAGACTCCCCACAAAAAGAGCTAGCATACTACTCACAACAAAATACGATTTTTTTTGCAAACCTCTTTTTAGGAGACTCCACCAAACCCCGCAATACGCTACCAATCCAATAATTCCTGTTGTTGCTAGGACAAATAAAAAGCTATTATCTGCCCCTGCGCCCCCATGCCCTGCATCATTCACAACAAATCCATATTTTCTTTGCATATATCGGTAACTATCAAATCCAATACCAATGAGAGGAGATCTCTGAAAAATCGTCAGTGCATTTTGCGCATTTCCAACACGAGCAAATGTTGAAACAGTTCGAAATAAATTGGTCCCTTCACTTTTCTTCTGTACCAACCCTAATACTAATATGCCTATAAGAATACCAACAATACATGTAGTAACAATCCACTTTTTATATCCCTTCAGCCAGAGGTAGCTAATCGTTCCTACAATAAGCATCAGATATGCAGCTCGTGAATATGTGAGAAATATAGCAAGAAGCGTTGTTATTTCAACAACGATAAGCAAAAACTTTTCCAGAATTTTTTTTACATGCAACAACCAATCGCCGCAAAAGAGAAAATACAAAACCAAAAATGCTCCAGTAAAGTTAGGGTCAAGAAATGTACTAAAAAGTCTATACAAATGCTGATCCCATCCAGCATATTTTAAGTTTGCTAAAGATGGGTAGAAGAAATATTGTACAAATCCCACAAGCAGGATTGCTCCTCCTGCAATGAAAAAACTCCAGCGAATGAATATTTGATGTTTTTTATTTTTGTCATGTTTTAAAATTATCAGGAGCGATGCATACAGACCAAACCGTACAAGATATAAAAAGGATACCCACCGCTGAAATCCACTCAGCCACCACAGATTTAAAAGTAGAGAAATACCAGCAACCCCCAAAAATACCGCGAGTGATTTGGGGACGGTCCTCAAAAAGCTTGTCATAGCAATCCGCAGAGAGAGCATATTTCTACCAATATAGAAAAGGGCAATCACAGCAACCCCAATATCCAAAAAAGTAAAAGCAATACCATTGCCAAAATCAACTCTCGCAAATTCTCCCAAAGGAAATGCAAAAAGTGTTACCGCGATAATAAGTATCGTTAATATGTCCATGTAAATCCTCCTGCGCTATACAACTTTACCCCTGTTGTTGTATTCATATAGATAAGATTCCAATATTTAAATCTCTCAGGTAGCTTGCCATCTTGGACCGCAATATAGGCAAAAGAATCTCCTTTTTTTACCCATGAATTGTCAATAAATGGAAAGTCAACGTAATACAAGTTATGGAATCCATACAAAAGCACTTTGTCTGTTGGTTTTATGTTCCTCCTAAAATAGCCATCCGTATCTGCAAAGTCACCAAAGGAAAAATTAAGATGTGAAGACAGAAAATGTTGCTTTTTTTCATACCCTAAAATCACCGGAATAAATTTCGCATTTGCAACTCCCCTATATCCAATAGAAATAATTACTGTTAAAAAGATAAAACCCAGCAACGACTTCTTAAGTACATCATTTCCCTTTATTGTGAATAACGAACAAATCGCAATCGACAACACTGGAAGATATGGTAAAAGAAATCTTCCACCTCCTGTATCCGGAGTGATATACCATATAAAAAGAGCTGCTATGCTGTAAATACCAACAAGAGACAATTTTTTGTCAACCATTTTCCAAAAAAATAAAAAAAGTGGAACACACGCCAAGTATATTGGTGAAAGAGGGTCAGCTGCATTTGAAAAGACATCCCAAAACCTTCCGAGATTCCAGGAGATATGAGATGGGTATGCTTGTGAGAAAAATGGATAAAAAGGATTACCAGTATGAAGATAGGAAAATACAAACCATGGAAGAGGAATAATGACAGAAATTAGGATAAAAGAGAGAAGAGATGTAATTATAGCTCGCAACGATTTTCTTTGTTGTTTGCATACATACACGATGAGTGTTAAAAAAATCAAAAGCGATCCGATTGCCAAGAATTTAGAAGTTATCGCAAGGCCTAAAAATACTGCTGACTCAATAAGATATTTGTCTTCTTTTCCTTCTGTCCAATACACAAATGCTAAAAATGCTAAGATTTCAAAAAAAGTTCTAGCCAAGTCCACATACGCACTTATTGACTCCCACCCAAATACTAAATTACTCGCAAAAATAAGTGGGGCAAGCATTGCAATTTTGGGAGAAAAGAATTTTCGTGCTAATATGTATAAGGCAATTAAAGACAGTATTCCAAATCCAAAATGCATAAGTTTGGGAAATATCTCAGACCCTAGAGAAAGTCCTACAACATACAGCATTTCTGTAAGCTTTGGTATGTCAGAGTAATACAAGAGTCCTCCAGGAATGTGTACTACCTGGTGATACAGGAGATATATTTTTGGCAGTGTCAGATGATACCACAATGCGTCAAATCCCAATTCCGGTCCCAGTGTACCAATCAGGTTTATTATCGATTGGAGAATAAGCAAGATTATGGAAAAGATAAGTAACTTGTTCCATCGCCTGTCATTGCGAGCAACGCCAAGTACCGTCTGGTACCTGGCAAAGCGAAGCAATCTCCATTGTCCTCCTCGCAATGACGAATTAAACCAGATATATATCCCAAATCCAGCTGTAACAAGCAAAGTCACTAAAATTACCAATGGTCTATATAATAGTCCAACAAGTCCCAATCCAAAAATGCTATATGAGAGTATGCCTAAATAAATTCCTATCGCAAACATATATGTCCTCTACAAAGAAGAGTAAAAATATAATGGATGAGGACAAATCCTATCCAGACAATGGATATGGTAGTGATTATTTTGTTTTGCTTTGTAGCATCCATAACTTACTCCTGACAAGGAACGAATGAAAACTCATCATGATGGCACTGACAAATCCCGGGATTCCGTCAAGAAATCCCAGACGAAAGATGTAGTCTTGTAAAAATTTTGCTTTTGAATACAAAATAATGTTCCACCAGTTAACCTGTACTTTTTGACTAAATAATTCTTGTGCGCGAAGGCTGCTGTAGAAATTTATTTCTGAAAGGAAGTCCGCAATGGTTGGATGAGGATAATGGAAAAGGGGAGTGTGCAACATTGTTATTTTCCCACTCACCTGCCAGACTTCATGCACTTTTCCTACCCATTTCCCTGTCCCCTTTTTGGCAAGTCTTATTATTTTAGAATTACCATTCTCACCGTGTCTTAATTGTCTTCCCCAGATGATATCTTGCCTAGAAATAAATGCTCCATGAAATTTGTTTATTGGATTATTTGTATATTGGATTATTTCATCTCGAAGAGATGATGTTACTCTTTCATCTGCATCTACAAAAAATGTCCATTCTCCTTTTGCTTTCTCAATTCCAAAATTTCGCTGAGCTGCAAAATCATTCTCTAATGCTCTTGAAATAACTTTGGCTCCATGCTTTTTTGCAATTTCTCCTGTCTTATCCTCTGAAGCATCATCGATAACAATAATCTCATCACACCACACCAGCGCTTTCAGACATTCTTCTATATTTTTCTCTTCATTTTTTGTGAGAATAATTGCTGAGATCATGTTTACAACCATATTGTAACACACTATACTGAGAGTCATGAAAAATGTCACTTTTTTGCTCCTGTATCTTTTTGCAATCAGCATTTTTTTTCTTCATTTCATTATTGTTGGCACAGCAGTCTATGGCGATGGGATCTATTACTACAGCTATCTTCCAGCTTTTTTTAGCCATCATACATTTCATTCTATCCCCTGGCCCAATCCCTATTCTATTGGTCCAGCACTTTTTTGGACAATTCCATATGTTTTGTTTCACAACCAAATTTTTATAGGCATCTGGAATATATCATTTGTTTTTCTTGGTCTTTTTCTTCTTTATAAGACTTTAGTCAATTTTTTTCCTGCAAAGACTTCATTCATTACAATCGTTGCATTATTTCTTGCAACCAACTTATTATTTTATGGAGCTGTTGATGTAATAAATTCCCACAGTGCATCGTTTTTCTTCTCCTGTCTCTTTCTCTTTCTTTGGCTTAAGAAAAGATCGTTTTGGAATTCATTTTTTCTAGGAATAAGTCTTGGCTTGCTCACGCTTATTCGAACCCAGGACATAGTTTTTATTTTTTTGCCACTATCCACATACATTACTACCCCTCGTAACAATGTAACAATAAAACAATGGAGCAATATTGTTCTGTTTTTCTTTGGAACACTTATTCCTCTCATTCCTCAGTTTTTTCTTTGGCGTCTACAATATGGCAACCTTCTAAAAAGTCCATATCTGTATGACCCTCACCACACTTTTTATTTTTTTCATCCACATATTCTTGGAGTTTTATTTAATGTCACCGATGGATTTTTTCTCTGGACACCGATTGCAATCCTTGCATTCATAGGTTTGTATTATTTTATAAAAAAACATGCAACAGTTGGTATCCCAATGCTTATTGTTGTTATGGCAGAGCTCTTTATTATTGCTTCCTGGTCTATATGGTGGGAAGGTGCTTCGTACTCTGCACGAATGATGCTATCAAGTCTCCCCCTCTTCGCATTTGGACTGGCATCGGTCTTTCAAAAAGAAGGAATTAAAAAAGCACTCTATCTTACAAGTATTTTTACTGGAGCAAACATACTGTTGATTTTTGTGTTTTTGCTAAAACATTAAGATAATCCCGCTCATTTTGAGAAGTATTTATAAGATCTCCATTTCTTTTTACTTCCCAGGAATAGACATGCGACAAAAGAATTTGTGGACGATGAATAACTTTTGGGTATCCTGGTGGCTTTATTACTGTTGCTCCACACAGGAATTGTAAAATAGTATTTGGGTCATTAAGAATAAGAGGTACTTCTGCAATGTTAGTCATATTTCTTTTGATCGCTAATGGAAATCCACCTGTTAGGCGCACCGATTCACTCAGTGTTGGCTCTTCACCAGTAAAGACAAAAATATCATATATCTCATTTTGCGGTACCTCTCTGTCAACTGCATTCCATATCTTTTGGATTATTACGTTGCTTCGATAACTCGCAATATATCCAAGGAGTCTATTTGATTGATAGATATTCAGTATTACAAACACAAAAGAAATTATTATGATGACTGTTTTGTTAGGAAGTTTACTCAGCACATATCCTAATAGACACAAAAATCCTACTGCTGAAATAAGGACATAATGATGAGCAAGTCCCATTGGTGCACGAGGTTCTGATAACCAATTTGGAAGAAGGAAAATCCATATCAATGAGAGAAAAAATGCAATGATGCCGATCATTCTTTTTTTTGTCTTTAGAAAATATCCTACGTTTCCTATTGTAAGAAGTAATATGACTGCTCCAATTCTGCCATAAAGCTTACTGTAATATGCTTCGTTATGAACATTTTGCGGAAGCGAAACTATCCATCCAAAAAAAATATTTGCGATTGTTGCCGCGAAATTTCCGAAAAGATGTGCTTTCTTTATGACGAAAAACGGATCCTGCCGCAACGCCTGTATTCCTTGCCCAAATTGCGTACCAGGTCCAATATAAAAAATAGTAAAGAAAAAAAGAGGAAGAGAAAGAATAATTCCGACAATATATATTTTTATAAATGGTGGTCTAATATGAGGATAATTTTTTGTTTTTTTGAGGATAAGAAATAGTAGAGGAAAAATAATAAAAAATACTGCAATTCTTGGAGTGTCCAATACCAATCCAATCAGGAGAAAAAGCACAAACCAACGAATCCTTTTCATACTACCTTTTAACGCATCAACAAAAAAATAGATAGCAATAAAAAGTGCAATAGTAGCCATTGCAACAACATGTGTACTTGCAAAATAGAGTGTTTCAATTCCGCCAATTGAAGATGCAACAAAAATCCCTGATAGAAATCCTGCAAGGCTGGATTTGGTAATTTTTTTCACCACAATTGACACAACATATGCAAGCGTTATTCGTAACAAAAGACCGAATACTTGCCAGAGGAAAAAGTTTGCTCCAAATAAATGTGACAGAAAGAAAAACTCTAGAGGAGTCCCGGGATGATGGAAATCATCCTGGAGACCTAAAAAATCATGTTGTACCCCCCAAAAAATAGGCCAATCATCAAGCCAAAATCCTAATTTCAATACTTGCCAATGACTCAAAAATGAAAGCATTGTCAGTAAAAAAATAAAAGGTATTATCTGGATTTGTTGAAAAAAAGCTTTAAAAGCAACAATGCCATTCTTTGGATTTTTCGAGAAAAATAAAACACACTGAAGAAATAAAAAAATTCTATTCATAAATAGTTTAAAACCATTCTTGCCAAAAAGTACATTCCCAAAAAGAATCCCACTTCTTGTTTGATTGTAAAATGCTTTCTTCGATGTCAGACCAATTGTTTCACTAATTGCGTGCTCGATAAAAACACTTGGCAATGAATAGGTAATAAATCCTTTTTTCTTGGCACGAAAGCACAAATCAGGATCGTCATAATACAAAAAATAGTCTTCATTTAAAAGACCTACTTTACTAGAGAGAGAAGAACGAATGAGCATACAACATCCACTCACATAATCCACAATACGAGGTTCTTTGTTAACAATCTGCTCGACCTCTGTATGCGATGTCCGTCCTACCAATTTATTAATTTTCCCACCAATATCAAAAAGTGTCTTCCCTTTTTTGTGAATTTTAATTGCTGGACCAACAATTCCAGCAGTGTCGTTTTTTTGTAAAAAGTCTGACAATGATCTGACCAATCCTTTTGTTGGTTTAGTGTCATTATTGATAAGCAATATATATTCTGCCTTTTTAGCAAGTGCGTATCGAATACCTTTATTAACAGCTTTTGAAAATCCTAAATTTTCTCCATTCTCAATTACATGTACTTTTTTACTGTTTGCAAAATCTTTCACGGAAATACTTTCAGTATTGTTATTAACAATAATAAGTCTTTCAACTTCTGAATTGGTCTGCCAAAATTGTTTGACAAATTTTTTTGTGATTTCATTACTCCCATAGTTAAGTGTTATTGCATATATTTTCATTTCCCCATCACCCTT
>WNFM01279349.1_pt1 | contig 37535 bp, 40 predicted proteins | sample 5400271 | NCBI WGS metagenome assembly WNFM01 (sample SAMN13153352, study PRJNA577476) | soil metagenome | isolation source: 60 cm saprolite on Douglas fir-dominated hillslope | place: USA:California | collected 2013-09-17 | reverse complement strand
CCGCCGGTCCCTGCTTGTCCACCAGGTCGGCGAAGTCCGGCAGCCCCTGGACCTGGGCGAAGCCCAGCAGCGGCATCCATAGCGACAGGGACAAAACCAGTGTTCTGAACATCAGCGGCTTCCTCGGTGGCGAAACGATGAACGGCGAATAACAATGATGCGGCAAAACGGCCGCTCCGAAAACTACTTGGAACGTGGCGAGATCGAGTTGGCGATCTGCATCACGGTGGTGGCAGGAGCTTCGCCCAGCACGGTTACGACCTGATCATTGATGGTGCGGGTGTAGATATTGATGGCGCCCTGCTGGGAGAGCCCCTCGTTGATCTTGTTGCGCGTGGCCGACGGCTCGATGAAAATCGAAACGGCGGCGAGGCCGTCCGAGTAGACCATATGGGTGACCAGCACCGAATTACCCTGCTTGGAGCGCCGCATCTCCAGGATTTTGCGGAAGCCCGCTGGGAAATTCTTCACGGTCCATCCGGATTCCACCTCGCTGATGGTGTTGTTCGCAAAGCGATCGAGCCGCCATTCAGGGAAGCGTATGTTGAACGACGGCTGCACCATTTCGCGCGTGACGCCGGCGCCGATGACGACGTGGGTAAAACTGAACTGCTCGACGACATTGTGGCGTTCGCTCAGCATGCGCGCCTTCAGCAACAGTCCCGAGGCCGTATCGGCCCAGAATTTGTGCCCATAGCGCATGCCGTCCTTGGGCTCGAGTACCAGCGCCTGCGAATCGAACCCGCCGATGCGCTCCGATTCGCCTTTGCGGATCTCGTAATACTCGGTCAGGGAGGAGAGTTGCTCCGGAAGCAGTGCGGGGAAGGTGCGGCGCGCGACGCGCTTGTCGCTGCGTACGATCTTGGCATCCGGGTAATAACAGAGTACTTCGTCGTTGTTGCGGATGACTTCACGGCGCGGGCCGTCGAGCGTTTCCAGTTTTTCATACTCGTTGCCGCCGTCTACGAAATGAACGATCCGGGAGGTTTCGACCTGGTCGCCATGTTGGTAGACGAACGTGCCGGAGTAGTTCAATTCACGCGCCGCATCCGCAATTTTCTGCAACAGTGCCAATGCTTCCGACTGTTGCAACGGGCCGGCGGCGACGGCCCCTCCTGATAAGCCAAGCGCAAACAGCGCAGGCAACCATAACGCCTGGCGCATCATGTTCAGCGTTTTTCTTCCATGTCCTGTCCGGAAACCGTGCGCACATAAGAAGCCACGCCCTGCAAGGTGGTGCTGGACGAGAACTGCTGATGCGCCAGGAGGTAGTCGTTTACCTCTCCATTGGCGACCTGAACCTTCCCTTCCACGGCAGCCGGCGACTTCACAGCAAGGGTTTCTTTCTGCGGGGCGAAGGGATTGTTGAACACCGCCAGCCAGGCGACGAGTGCAATGCCCCCTACCGAGGCGGCAACCGGTAGCGCGAACCTGCGCACGGTCAGTTGCAACGGACTGCGGCTGCGCGGAGCGAGGACGGTCGGCTCTTCGGCGAGCCGGGCGCTGAAACCCGCGATGAAATCCCGCGAAAACCCCAGTTTTTCGCCGCGCAGGGTATCGCCGATCAGATGATAGGTATCCCAGCCGGCGCGCAGGCGCGGATCATCCTTGAGCCTCGTGACCTGACCTGTGGCTTCACCCCCCTCGACTTCGCCATCCATGAATGCAGAGATTTTTTCCATGTCTACCACCTCTTTTCTTTGCTCGTGTCCAACAAGGGACGCAGGCGTTCCGCTATGGTTTCCCGCGCCCTGAAAATGCGTGACCGGACGGTACCGATCGGGCAATTCATCACATTCGCGATATCTTCGTAACTCATGCCCTCGATCTCGCGCAACGTAATCGCAGTCCTCAATTCTTCAGGCAACTCTTCCATCGTCTGGTTCACTGTGGAAGCGATTTGCTTGGTCATCAGCTCCGCTTCCGGGGTATTCAGGTCCCGGAGCTGGTCCCCGTCCTCGAAGTTCTCCGCCTCTTCGCTGTCGAACTCCGTGGTGGTCGGGGCACGCCGCCCCATGGCCACCAGATAATTTTTGGCGGTGTTGATGCCTATCCTGTACAGCCAAGTGTAGAAGGCACTGTCTCCGCGAAACGAAGGCAGCGCCCTGTAAGCCTTTATGAATGCTTCCTGGGCAACGTCCTCCACTTCTGCTGGATCGCGTATGAACCGGGAAAGCAGTCGTCCAAGCTTGCGCTGGTACTTAGCAACGAGCAACTCGAAGGCCTGCTTTTCTCCGCGTTGCGCCCGCTCGACCAGCGCCTGGTCAACTTCACGGTCGCCCATCTAGCTACATTTCCCGAATATTGTGATTATTGATCGCACTGCGCCGCAAAAGGCGCCAAGTATACCCGCCGAGACCTATTCGGGAAACGCATTGCGATTCGCATACACAGACAAAGCGCTCCTGCATTAGTTCACTCCGGCGCAAAGCGTCACGCGTGACGCTTTGCGGCTGCGGCATTGCGGTACACTGCCGCGCTCCCAACAAGCGAGAAAACCATGAAGCGCTTCGACGTTGCGATCGTCGGCAGCGGCCTGGCCGGCCTGACGGTTGCACTACACCTGGCCGATCACCGCAAGGTGGGAATTTTTACAAAGCGCGAACTCCTGGATGGCGCCTCCAACTGGGCGCAGGGCGGAATCGCCGCCGTGCTGGCCAAGGACGACAGCCCGGAAGACCACATACGCGATACCGAGATCGCCGGTGCCGGACTGTGCAGCCCTGAAACGACCCGCTACGTGGTCGAACACGGCCGCCAGGCGATCGAGTGGCTCATAGGCCAGGGCGTTCCCTTCACCCGTGACGCGTCCAGCGATCTGGGCTATCACCTGACCCGCGAAGGAGGACACAGTCGCCGGCGCGTGATTCACGCGGCGGATGCGACCGGTCATGCGGTGCAGGTCACATTGGAAGCCAAGATCAAGGCCCATCCGAACATTACCGTGCTGGAGCACTACGAGACGGTGGATCTGATCACGGCAGGCAAGCTCGGCCTGCCGGAAAAGCGCTGCTTCGGCATCTATTGCCTCGACCAGGGCAGCGGCCGGGTGGAAACAGTCGCTGCGGACCAGGTCGTCCTCGCCACCGGCGGCGCAGGCAAGGGTTATCTCTATACCACCAATCCCGATACCGCGACGGGAGATGGCATCGCCATGGGCTGGCGTGCGGGGTGCCGTGTGTCCAACATGGAATTCATCCAGTTTCATCCGACCTGCCTGTATCACCCGCACGCCAAATCCTTCCTGATTTCGGAAGCGGTGCGCGGCGAAGGCGGTATTCTCAAGCTTCCCGACGGCACCCGTTTCATGCCGGGCCATGACCAGCGTGCCGAACTGGCGCCGCGCGACGTCGTCGCGCGCGCAATCGATTTCGAAATGAAGAAGCGCGGCCTGGATTGCGTTTACCTCGACATCAGCCACAAGCCGGTGGAATTCCTGCGCGAGCATTTTCCGAATATCTACGCGCGCTGCCTCGAACTCGGCATCGATATCTCGCGCCAGCCCATCCCGGTGGTGCCCGCGGCGCACTACACCTGTGGCGGCATCCAGGTGGATCGCGACGGGCTTACCGATCTCGCCGGCCTGTACGCTGTGGGTGAAACCGCCCACACCGGGCTGCACGGCGCCAACCGGCTGGCCAGCAATTCATTGCTGGAATGCCTGGTTTTCGGCAAGGCCGCGGCAGCGCATATCCTTGGGCAACCCAAACCGCAGGCGCCCGCGCTGCCGCAATGGGATGAGAGTCGGGTCACCGATGCGGACGAGGAAATCGTGATTTCCCACAACTGGCACGAGCTGCGCCGCTTCATGTGGGACTACGTCGGCATCGTCCGCACCAACAAGCGCCTCGAACGGGCGCACCACCGGATAAGTCTGCTGACCGAGGAAATCCAGGAGTACTACTCGAACTTCAGGGTGACCGCCGACCTGCTCGACCTGCGCAACCTGGTCACGACCGCCGACCTGATCGTGCGCAGCGCGATGTTGAGGCACGAAAGCCGCGGCCTGCACTTCAGCCGGGACTATCCGGGTTTGCTGGCTAAGCCGCGCGATACCGTGCTACAGGGGCCCTGAGGCCGGCATATCCTGCCGGACGCGGTGCCGCAGCCATACCCTGACCCGTCTCAGGTCTTGCGCAGGGGCACTGTCAGGCAACAGGACCGCCGTGCGCCGCCGGCCCCGCCCGGCCGGCCGGACATTGATGACGATCAGCAACGGGGCAACGAACGTCGAGCCCTCTGTGTTTCCCGCCAGGGTGTCTCCATTTAACAAGGTAAATTCGCTGTACCCGCCGTCCCTCAGAAGAATTTCGGTCACGGCGTCGCCGGATAGCTGTAGCGCATCCCGGCGAACATGAAAGACCAGGCTGACCGTGAGGGCGGCGGACGCCAGCGCGGGCATCCACCATCCCGGCAGAAACCCGACGGCGCAGGCGATCGCCGCACCATGCGCCAGCGAGAGCGCGCCGGCCAGCAACGGCGAGGCCGCTATCTGCAGGCGCAAAGGCGGCGCGCGCATGGCAAGGGCCGATTTATAATCGGTGGTAAAGGATTCGGAACATGGGCGATTTGAACGACTGGAACCATATTGTCAGCCTCGACGCGGCTGCCCTCCCCCACTTCGGGGACCCGCAGCGTGAATTCGACGCCGCGCGCTCGGCGGCGGCAGTCATTCCCGTCACGCAATTTGAGTTGTTGCGATTTCACGGCAGCGACGTACTCACCTTTCTGCAGGGACAACTGACCTGCGATCTTGACCAGGTGACAGCGGGTCAGGCGCAATTCGGCGGGTACTGCACGCCGCATGGACGCCTCCTGGCCAACTTCCTGCTCATGTTGGTGCCGCAAGGTTACCTGATGTATCTGCCCGCCGACGTCGCCGGCTCCGTGGTGGAACGTTTACGCAAATTCGTTTTGCGATCCGATGTAATAATCGAGCGTGAAAACGCCGTGCGCGCGCTGGGCATGGCCGGACCCGCTGCGCTCGCTGTGTTGCAGCAGGCGATCGGAACAGCGCCGCAAATGCGGCTTGCGGTGGAGCCGCATGCGCGCGGCTTCGTGATGCGGTTGCCCGGGGAGAACTTCCTGGTGATTGCCGCGTCCAGCGAAATGGCCGCGGTCTGGGACGAGCTGGCGAAACGCGCGGTTCCCGCCGGCGCGGACTGCTGGAACTGGGTTCAGATCCATGCCGGCGTGCCGTGGGTCACGGCGGCAACCCAGGATCAGTTCCTGCCGCAGATGATCGGACTGGATGCGATCGGCGGCGTGAGTTTCGACAAGGGTTGCTACACCGGCCAGGAGATTGTTGCACGCACGCATTACCGCGGCGAGGTGAAACGCAAGCTGCGTCTGGGCCGCACGCGCGGCATCGTCCGTACCGGTGATGCGCTCCTGGCGGCGGGCCAGCAATGCGGAATCGTGCTGAACGTGGCGCCGGTTCCCGGCGAGGGATCGGTCCTCTTCGCAGTGGTATCCGAGCAAGCCGATGCACAATCGGCGGTGAACATTGCCGGCGGTGAGCTCGTCGATCTGTCGGCGTCTGGGGCGGTCGTTCCGGCCTGAGCGGTTTGTCCCTCTCTTATTACATCTACTATCGCGTTTCACAACCGGCGCAGGCGCAGACGCTGGTGCGGCACGTTCAAGCAGCATTGAAATCCAGAACCGGCATCGATGGCCGCCTGCTGCGGAAGCGCGACGACCCGTCGACGTGGATGGAAATCTACGAAGGCGTGGACGATTCCGGCATGTTCGAGCAATGCCTCGCCGCAACCCTGCAGGCGGAGAATTTCACAGCCGTCCTGGTCGCCGGTGGCGTACGCCACATGGAGTGTTTCGAAGACTCATGTGCCTGATCCTGGTCGCACATCGTGCCGATCCGCGCTATCGTCTGGTGGTTGTAGCCAACCGCGATGAATTTTTCCGGCGCCCAACGGCCGCGGCCGATTACTGGCCCGACGCGCCGCACGTTCTCGGCGGACGCGATCTCGAGAAAGGTGGAACCTGGCTGGGGATAACTGCCGCAGGGCGCTGGGCTGCCGTCACCAATTTCCGGGATGGCAAGTCCCCGGAACCTGGCACCCGATCGCGCGGAGAACTGGTTGCCGGCTATCTTCGTGGTGCAGTGCCGGCGCAGTCTTACGTGGCATCGGTAGAACCTCGCGCCCATGAATTTCATGGCTTCAACCTGTTGGCCGGTGACGGCGCCGGGGTGCATTACCTGTCGAATAAAGATGATGGTTCCATGACGCTGGCGCCGGGAATTTACGGACTGAGCAATCATCTTCTCGACTCGCCCTGGCCGAAAGTCGAACGCGGCAAACTTGCCTTGCGCGAAGCGCTGGCAGACGCAGCCAAGCCGGACAAACTGATCGAGTCCATGCTGGCAGCACTATCGGATCGCAGCATGGCCGAAGAGCGCGCGCTGCCGAGTACGGGAGTCAGCAGGGAATGGGAAAAGGTTCTTTCCGCAGTCTTCATTGGCACGCCCGACTATGGCACGCGCGCATCCACGGTCCTGCTGGTGGATCAGGATGGCGAGGTCCATTTCCGCGAGCGCTCGTTCCGCGAGCGCGGCGAATTGATCGAAGACCGGCGTTACCGGTTCTCCATCGCCCACGACCTGATATGAAAACCCGTTAACCGCGGAGGACGCCCCCTCACCCCATCCCTCTCCCCCAGAATCAGGTGAAGAGGGAGATGGAAAACCAAGCGACCATTGGCCGCTATCCTGCACTTCAGCTCCTTCTCCGCTCAGGGGAGGAACTCCGTCGACACGGCGTTGGCGGAGCCATCCGGGGCGGGAGACGGAGCATGGCGCGCTACCCGCAAACGGGTGATTTCATCACTAACGTGTCCGCGCGCCCGTGGGATGAGGTGGCGTCGTCCGCGGTGAGGGAGTTTTTCCACGTTTTATTACGCCCTGCTAGAGGTCGCGCCACATCCGGCGATGGGGAATGCCTGCGTCGAGGAATTCCTCGCCTTCCGCCTGGAAACCATGGGATAGATAAAAAGGCAGGGCCTGAACCTGCGCGTTGAGTTGCACGCGCTGCATGCCAAGCTCACGCGCGATCTCCATCAGAACCATCAGCAATGCGCTTCCCGCGCCTTTGCCCCGCCAAGCCCGCAATACCGCCATGCGTCCGATGTGGCCGTCGGGAAGCAGCCGTCCGGTGCCGATCGGGATACTGTCCATCATTGCCACGACATGGCGCGATTGCGCGTCGAACTCATCCCACTCCATGTCGGCCGGTACGGCTTGTTCGCGGACGAAAACTTCCTCGCGAAGCGCCCTGAGGATGTCCCGGTCAGCCTGCCAGTCGGCCGGACGGATGGAGATTTTCGGTGGGAGCTTCATTCCCGCGGAATCGGCCGTCGCGGCCATTTGCAGCCGGTAGCGGCGTCAAACGGTCGCGCCGCCGCTGACCTCTATGACCGCGCCGTTGATATAACTGGCTTCGTCGGAAGCGAGAAAGGCGTAGGTGTTGGCGATCTCTTCGGGCTTCGCCAGGCGCCCCAGCGGCACGCGATCGATCATCGCCTGCATGACTTTTTGCGGAATGGTTTTCAGGATCGTGGTCTCGACGAAGCCCGGGCACACTGCGTTGGCGCGTATGCCCTTGCGCCCGAGCTCGCGCGCCCAGGTCTTGGCCATGCCGATGACGCCGAACTTGCTGGCCGCATAATTGGTCTGGCCGAAATTTCCATAGAGGCCGACCACCGAGGAAGCGTTCAGGATCACGCCGGCGCCCTGCGCAATCATGATGTCGACAACCGCGCGGGCGCAGTTGTAGGTGCCCTTGAGATTGATGTCGATGACGCTCTCGAACTGATCGTCGGTCATCTTGCGCAGCATCGCATCGTCGACGATGCCTGCGTTGTTGACCAGCACATCGATGCGGCCGTATTTGTCCGTGACGCCTTTCACCATGGCGGCAATGCTTGCCTTGTCGGTGACATTGACCGTGAAGCCGATCGCCTGGCCACCCTGGCCGGCGATTTCCGCGACAACCTGGTCGACGGCTTTGCGGTCGAGATCGCAGACTACGACTTTGGCGCCTTCCGCCGCGAATTTCAACGCGGTGGCTTGGCCGATACCGCGCGCCGAGCCGGTAATAATGGCCACCTTGTCCTTCAACCTCATCGGTTTATTCTCCGTGTTATGCCTGTTTTTTATGCGACCCGGCGGGCCGGCGGCACTCTACCCAATTGCGCTGCAATGCACAACCGAGTGCATCACGGGGCTAGGCAGCGGATTCCTTAATCTCCACCAGGGTACCGGGCTCGACGAGATCGAACAGTTCCAGGAGGTCGCGGTTGTGCATGCGGATGCAGCCTATCGAGCCGGGCCTGCCCATGACCGCTGAGTCCGGGCTGCCGTGGATGTAGATGTATCGGCGCATGGTATCGACATCGCCCAGCCGGTTGAATCCCGGCTTGCAACCCGATAGCCAGAGCAACCGCGTCAGCATCCAGTCTCTTCCGGGAAACCGGGTGCCGAGCTCTGTGTCGTAGATTTCCCCGGTCGGCCGGCGTTTGACGAAAACCGTATTGACCGGCGCGCCCGTACCCACTTTCGCGCGGATGATATGGCTGCCGCGAGGCGTGCAAAAGCTGCCATATTTTTCGCCGACGCCATTTTTTGATGTCGAAACCAGATAACGCCTGATTGGCTTGCCGTCTTCGCTGAGCTCCAGCGACTGGTCGGCAATGCTGATGCGGATCGACTTCACTGGTTGTCTGCCATCCGCCGTTCACGGAAAAAGGCGGTTAACAGGCTGCCGCATTGCTCCGCCATCAGCCCGGCTTCCACCGCGGTATGGTGGTTGAGGCGCTCTTCGGCGAACAAATTGACCACACTTCCGCAGGCTCCTGTCTTGGAGTCTGACGCACCAAAGACCAGACGCTCGATACGGGCATTCATGATGGCCCCCGCGCACATTGCACAGGGTTCGAGGGTTACGAAGAGCGTGCACCCGGTGAGGCGGTAGTTGCCCAGCACCGTTGCCGCTGCGCGCATTGCCTGAATCTCTGCATGAGCCGACGGATCGTGCCGGCCGATCGGCGCATTGAAACCCGCCCCGATGATCTGGCCGCCTTTCACCACGACGGCCCCTACGGGCACTTCGCCTGCATCCGACGCCTCACCGGCCAACGCGATTGCCGCGGTCATGAATGCTGAGTCTGACCCATCATTTATCAGATACTTATCGTTCATATCGAAACGATATCATGAACTGTAATTTAGGGAACGCGGGCTTTGATATTCGCATGCGGGATCGCCGCTGAATTCATTGCGTTTGACCCACCCGGGCGCGCAGGCCGCTTAAGGCGTCTGGCTCACCACGAATGCGGAAAAACGTGCCTTCGCCGTCTGCGCGCTCCTCCAGCACTTCGAAGTGCGCGAAGACCTCCCCGCGCAGTTGCTGTGCCGACCAGGGCAGGAAAAGTTCGGCCTCGATGAGGTCCTTCTGGAAAAACGCCCGGATCGCCGCATGCAGCCTGGCGACATCGTCTTCGCGCCGCGCGCTCATGACCATGCAATCCGGATACTGAGCCGACAACGCCGCTGCGCGTGCCGCCTGTGCCTTCGCGTCGCCTACGCAATCGATCTTGTTGAAAACGCGTATGCGCGGCACGGCCTGCGCACCAATTTCCTTGAGCACTTCGTCCGTCACCGCGAGCTGCCGCTCGTACCCTGGATCGCTCGCATCGATGACGTGAAGGAGCAGCGACGCCTCGGCCGCCTCCTCGAGCGTGGACTTGAACGACGCGACGAGGTCGTGCGGCAGGTTCTTGATGAAACCGACCGTGTCGCTGACCAGTACGTGTGGCACGCTTTCGGGATACAGCGCGCGCACCGTGGTATCGAGTGTGGCGAACAATTTATTGGCGACCAGGACTTCGCTTCCGGTTAGCGCGCGCATCAATGTCGACTTGCCGGCGTTCGTATAGCCGACGAGCACCACGCGCGCGAGGCCCTGGCGCTCTTGCCGGCGCGCACGCTGAGTCTTGCGCTCGGCATCCATCGCGTCGATTTCCTTCTGCAGCTCGGCAATGCGGTCGCGGATCTTCTGGCGGTCCAGCGCGCTGTGCGCCTCCCCTGCGCCGCGTCCGCCGGTACCGCTGCGCTGACGGCCCTTGGGCCCCGCCAGCTTCGCCTGTTCGCGCAATCGCGGCGCCATGTAACCGAGGCGCGCAATCTCCACCTGCGCACGGGCGGCGCGCGAGCGCGCATGCCGGTGGAAGATCTCCAGGATGACCATGGTACGGTCCATCACTTCGCAGCCGACCTCGATTTCCAGGTTGCGCGCCTGCGACGGGGAGATTTCGTGGTCGACGAGGACGATGTCGGCGCGGCGGGTTTCCGGATCGGCTTCAGACTTCGCCGCCTCCTTCGCGCGGGCGGCCCCGCTCTTTACGGCCGGCCGCGCGTTGCCGGATGCCACGGACTCATCCGCTCCCTCTTCCGGTTCGGCTTCGTTTTCTACGAAGCGGCGCATCTCCTGCCGCTTGCCGACGCCCATGTAGGCTGTTGTATCGAAATGGTCGCGTTTCTGCGTGAACGTGCCAACGAGTTCGAATCCCAGCGTCTTCGCCAGCTCGCGCAGTTCGTTCACCGAGGAGTTGAACTCGATGTCGCTCACCCCGGTGAGTTGCACCGCAGCAACCACGGCCCGCAGGGATTTTTCCTGGCCTTCTGTTCCCATCGGGCGATTGCTTTCCTCAAGGTGCGACCGGTATTTCGCCGGAGCGATTGGACGCCTCACTCCCATTCGATGGTCGCGGGCGGCTTGCCGGAGATGTCGTATACCACCCGGTTGATGCCCCGCACCTCGTTAATGATGCGATTGGAAACCTTTGCCAGCAGCGTGTACGGCAGCTCCGCCCAGTGGGCGGTCATGAAATCCTGGGTCTGCACGGCGCGCAACGCGACGACGTATTCGTAAGTGCGCCCATCGCCCATGACGCCGACGGATTTGACCGGTAGGAAAACGGCAAACGCCTGCGCTGTTTTCTCGTACCAGCCGGCGGCGCGCAACTCTTCGATGAAAATCGCATCGGCACGGCGCAACAGATCGGCAAATTCGCTTTTCACTTCCCCGAGGATGCGAACGCCCAGGCCGGGTCCCGGGAACGGGTGGCGAAATACCATGTCGTGCGCAAGCCCCAACGCCAGCCCGAGATCGCGCACTTCGTCCTTGAACAATTCCCGCAGGGGCTCCAGCAGCTTCAGATGCAGCGTGTCAGGCAACCCGCCGACATTGTGGTGGGATTTGATGGTGTGGGCCTTCTTGGTCTTGGCACCGGCCGATTCGATGACATCAGGATAGATCGTGCCCTGGGCCAGCCATTTCGCATTCGGCAGCCTGGCGGCTTCGCGCTGGAATACCTCGACGAATTCGCGGCCGATGATCTTGCGCTTTTGCTCCGGGTCGCTGATGCCTTTGAGCGCCGACATGAATTCGGCGGAAGCATCCACATGAATGACCTTGACGCCGAGGTTGCTGGCAAAGGTCTGCATGACCTGGGCCGCTTCGTTCAGGCGCAGCAAACCGGTATCGACGAACACGCAGGTCAGTTGCGCGCCGATCGCACGGTGGATGAGCGCGGCAGCCACCGACGAGTCGACGCCGCCCGACAAGCCGAGGATGACTTCATTCCTGCCGACTTCGGACTGGATGCGTCCGACCGCTTCTTCAAGATAGTCCGGCATGTTCCAGTCCGAACCCAGCCCGCAGATCCGATGCAGGAATTGGCCGATCAGCGCCTTGCCCTGCAGCGTGTGGGTGACTTCGGGGTGGAATTGCACGCCGTAGAAGCCGCGCGACTCATCGGCCATGCCCGCGATAGGCGTCGCGGCGTTGCTGGCGATGACCTTGAACCCGGGCGGCAACACATCCACCTTGTCGCCGTGGCTCATCCAGACGTCGAGCAATCCATGTCCCTCGGCATTGCGGCGGTCTTCGATGCCGTCGAGCAGCTTCGAATGGCCGCGGGCCCGGACCTCGGCGTAGCCGAATTCGCGTACCAGCCCGTTTTCCACCACGCCGCCAAGCTGCGCCGCCATGGTCTGCATGCCATAGCAGATGCCCAGAACGGGGACGCCGGACTCGAACACCCGCTGCGGGGCGCGTGGCGTGCCGCCTTCCGTGACCGAGGACGGCCCGCCCGAGAGGATGATTCCCCTGGGCGCGAAATCGCGCACGAAATCGTCACTGACATCGTAGGGATGCAGTTCGCAGTAGACACCTGATTCGCGCACGCGGCGCGCAATCAATTGGCTGTATTGGGCGCCGAAGTCGAGGATCAGAACTTTGTCGTGGGCCATGGATCAGAGGCGAGAGACGGAAAAACCGGGGCCACGAAACTCTGCCTGTTTCGCCGCACGTGCACCGGGCGTCACCGGTCGATGTGATAGTTGGGGGCTTCCTTGACGATCTGGACGTCGTGCACGTGCGATTCGCGCACGCCCGCAGTCGTGATCTGCACGAATTCGGCGCGTTCCTTCACGGCATCGATCGTCGGGCAACCCAGGTAGCCCATCGCCGATCGCAGGCCGCCCATCAGCTGGTGCATGACCTGGACCACGCTCCCCTTGTAGGGCACGCGTCCCTCGACGCCTTCGGGCACCAGTTTGTCCGCGCTGTCTTCGTCATCCTGGAAATAACGGTCGCTCGAACCCTGTTGCATCGCGCCGAGCGAGCCCATGCCGCGATATGACTTGTAGGAACGGCCCTGGAATAGTTCGATTTCACCGGGCGCTTCCTCGGTGCCGGCGAACAGGCCGCCCAGCATCACCGAGTCGGCACCCGCAGAGATAGCCTTGGCAATGTCGCCTGAGTAGCGAATACCGCCGTCGGCGATCATCGGCACGCCGGTTCCCTTGAGGGCTGTGGCGACGTCGTTGATTGCAGTAATCTGTGGAACGCCCACGCCTGCGACAATGCGGGTCGTGCAAATCGAGCCGGGTCCGATCCCGACTTTGACGCCGTCCGCGCCTTGATCGAGCAGAGACTTGGCTGCGCCTGCGGTCGCGATGTTTCCGCCGATCACCTGCGCGGCGGGATAGGTGCGCTTGATCCAACGGACACGATCGAGCACGCCTTGCGAGTGCCCATGTGCCGTATCGACGATGATGACGTCCACGCCCGCTTCGACCAGTAATCCCACGCGCTCCTCCGTGCCTTCACCGACCCCGACCGCCGCACCCACTCGCAGGCGCCCGAGTTGATCCTTGCTGGCAAATGGGTGTTCGGAGGATTTGAGAATGTCCTTGACGGTGATCAGTCCGCGCAATTCGAAATTTTCATTCACGACCAGCACACGCTCCAGACGGTGCTGATGCAGCAGGCGCATGGCTTCCTCGATGCTGACCCCTTCCCTGACGGTCACCAGCCTGTCGCGCGGCGTCATGATGTTCTTCACCGGTTGATCGAGGTTGTTTTCGAACCGAAGATCGCGGTTGGTCACGATGCCGACAACCTTGGTGCCGTCGACCACGGGCAGGCCGGAGATCCGGTGCTGGCGGATGAGGGCGAGCACATTGCGCACCGTCATGTCCGGCGAAATTGTGATCGGATCCTTCACCACGCCGCTTTCGAAGCGCTTGACCTTTGCGACTTCGGCAGCCTGCGCTTTGGGTGGCATGTTCTTGTGGACGATGCCAATGCCCCCTTCCTGCGCCATGGCGATGGCGAGGCGTGCTTCCGTCACCGTATCCATGGCCGCGGAAAGCAGCGGGATGTTCAGGGCTATGCTTTTGGTCAGGCGCGTCGTCAGGCTGACGTCGCGGGGCAGGACGGTGGAATGGGCAGGAACCAGCAGAACGTCATCGAAGGTGAGCGCCTTTTGCAGGACTCGCATACTTTTTATCCTTCACAAAGACGCCATTATACAGACCGGGTTTCACGCGGTAAATCCGGGAACCCGCGGACATTGTCCGTTGACCGTGGAGTCGCTAGCGGCTATGGTTAGCAGCCCGGTTCATGGCCGCCTTGCGCGGTAAACGTATGCGCGGTTTCAAGCGTTGGATGTTCGCAGTCCCGATCGCGCTGTCGGTAATCGGCGCTGGTGCCGCAAATGAAACTCCGATCGGCTCAGACGCTGCCCTATCCGCAGTTGCCGACGCGGAGGCGGCGGTGAAACGGGCGGATGCCCAGCGCGCCTTGTGGACCAGCGCCGAAGACGCACTGCGCAAGGCACGCCGCGCGCTACAGGAAGGCAATACCGCGATGGCGCTCGATCAGGCGCGCATCGCGCAGCGACAGTCCGAGCTTGGGATCGTCCAAAAAAGCTATCCGCTGTTCCGTTGATCGACGAGGAGAATGCCGAATATGCAACGCCACCTGACTAATACCACCTGGTTGCTGCTGGCGCTGGTCAGCAGTACCTGGCTCGTATCCATGCCCGCCGCCGCGCAGACCTACAAATGGACGGACGCCGACGGCAAGGTCCACTATTCCGACCAGCCTCCCCCGGCCAATGCCAAGGAGCAGGTCACGGTAAAGCCGCGCAAGCCTTCGGCCGCGACGCCCACAACGACGGACAAGGATGCGCCGGCAGCCAAAGCCAAAGGCAAAGCCAAGACTTACGTGGAGCAGGAGGCCGAGTTCAAACGGCGGCAGGTCGAAACCGCAGAGCGTGAAGCCGCGGAGAAGAAAAAGGCCGACGAAGCGACCGAAAAGAAACAGAATTGCGATAAGGCCCGTGCCCAGTTAAGAGGACTGCAGGCAGGCGGACGGGTGTCGCAGACCAATTCCCAGGGCGAGCGCGAGTATATGAGCGACGCCCAGATCGCGCAGGCCATCGAGAGCGCGAAAAAAACAGTCGACAGCTGGTGCAACAAGTAGCGGAGCGATTGCCTCAGCCGCGCGTGGTAGTGCGTTGCAGCCTCGCCCGCTGGCGCCTCGCCTGCTTCGGATCCGCGACGAGTTCCCGATAGAGTTCGACGCGGTCGCCGTCGCGCAATTCGGTATGCGGCGACGCGGGCTTTCCCCAGATCCCGATGCGGGAGGAGGACGGCGCTTCTCCGGACAACAGACCTTGCAAACCTGAAGCGGCCAGGGCATCGGCGACTCGCGCTCCCTGCTCCAGTTCCACTTCGACGATCGTTTGCGCGTGCGCCAGCGCATAGACGACTTCAACCCGGATCTTCATCGTTTTCCATAGAGCTGTTGCGCCCGCTTGACGAAGGCCTCGACGAACGTGCTGGCGATGAAATGGAACACCGGCCCGACGATTTTTTCCAGCAACTTGCTGGAAAATTCATAGTGCAGGTGAAATTCGATCTTGCAGGCGTCATCGCCCAGCGGCTTGAAACGCCAACTGCCGTCGAGCTGGCGAAAAGGCCCGTCGACCAGGGTCATCTCGATCAGTTGCGGCGGACTGGCCCGGTTTTGCGTCGAGAACCGCTGTTTGATTCCGCGGAAATCGATGATGATGGCGGCGCGCGTGACGTTATCCTCCTTCTTCAGTATCTCGGTCCCGCCGCACCACGGCAGGAATTCCGGATAGGCGGCGATATTTTCCACCAGCGCATACATTTGCGCGGCGGAATACTCGATCAGCACGGATTTTTCCACCAGCGCCATCAGATACGCCCGAATGTCCGCGGAAGCATTGGTAAAATACACGACATGTCGCAAGAACTCAGGCTGTCATGAGCATCGTTCAGAACAAGAAGGCCTTTCACGATTACTTCGTCGAGGAACGTTTCGAGGCCGGCATGGTACTCGAGGGCTGGGAAGTCAAGTCGATTCGCGCGGGACACGTGCAGCTCAAGGAAGCCTACGTCGTCGTCAAGAGCGAAGAGATTTTTCTGATCGGCTGCCATGTAACGCCCTTGACGGCCGCCTCGACGCATGTCCAGGCCGACCCCACGCGCACCCGCAAGCTGCTGCTTCATGCCGAAGAAATCCGCAAATTGATCGGCAAGGTCGAACGCGCCGGCTATACCCTCATTCCGCTCGACCTGCATTACACGCGCGGACGCGTCAAACTCGAGGTCGGACTCGCCAAAGGCAAGAAACAGCACGACAAGCGCGAAGCGGAAAAGGACAAGGACTGGAAGCGCGAGCAGCAGCGCTTGATGAGGCGCAAAGCTTAAGACGTATCTACACCCGACGCGGATACCCTACGTGCGCAGCACGTCCGGTATCCGTGTCGGGTGTAGGCAGTAAGTTCAAGAATAATTCAGCCCCATCGCGTTGCGCACATCACGCATGGTCTCGGCAGCGAGCTTGTGCGCGCGATCGCAACCCTCGGCGATGATGTTGCGCACCAGCGTCGGGTCATCCAGGTAGAGCTGGGCGCGTTCGCGCATCGGCTCCTGTTCCTTGAGCACCGCCTCGATCACCGGTTGCTTGCAGTCCAGGCAGCCGATGCCCGCGCTCCTGCAACCCTTTTGCACCCAGTCTCGCGTGGCGTCATCGGAGTAGATCTTGTGAAAATCCCACACCGGGCACTTGTCCGGGTCGCCCGGATCCGTACGACGCACACGCGCCGGATCGGTCGGCATCGTGCGGATTTTCTTTGTGACGCTGTCGGCATCCTCGCGCAGGGTGATGGTATTGTTGTACGACTTGGACATCTTCTGTCCGTCGAGCCCGGGCATCTTCGACGCTTCGGTGAGCAGTGCGTGCGGTTCCGAAAGAATCATCTTGCCGCCGCCTTCGAGAAAACCGAACAACCGCTCGCGGTCGCCCATCGACAGATTCGCCGCTTCCTCGAGCAAGGCCTTGGCCGCGGACAGCGCTTCCTGGTCGCCCTGCTGCTGATAACGCGTGCGCAATTCCCGATAGACCTTGCCGCGCTTGACGCCAAGTTTTTTCACCGCGGCTTCGGCTTTCTGCTCGAACCCCGCTTCCCTTCCGTAGACATGGTTGAAGCGACGCGCGATTTCGCGGGTGAACTCGATGTGCGGGACCTGGTCTTCTCCCACCGGTACGCGATTGGCGCGATAGATCAGGATGTCCGCACCCTGCAGCAACGGATAACCGAGAAAGCCGTAGGTGGAGAGATCCTTGTCCGTGAGTTTTTCCTGCTGATCCTTGTAGGTCGGAACCCGTTCCAGCCAGCCGAGCGGCGTGATCATGGAGAGCAGCAAATGCAATTCCGCGTGTTCGGGCACCTGCGACTGGATGAACAGCGTCGCCTGCGACGGATCCACGCCCGCGGCCAGCCAGTCGACCACCATGTCCCACACGTTCTGTCCGATGATTTCCGGCGCGTCGTAGTGCGTGGTCAGGGCGTGCCAGTCGGCCACAAAGAACAGGCACTGGAATTCGTGCTGCAGTTTCACCCAGTTTTTCAGCACGCCATGGTAGTGCCCGAGATGCAGGCTGCCGGTGGGACGCATGCCGGACAAAACTCGATCGACGAACATTGATTTCCCCGGTTTACTTTCTTCAGATGTTGAAAACGGATGCAAGCGCGCCGATGAAGGCGTTCACGAACGGCAGCATGACCACGCCAAGCACGCCAAGGAACATGAGCACCAGCAGAATGATCATGCCGTAAGGCTCGATGCGCGCGAAATGGTAGGCCAGCCGCTGCGGCAGAAGGCTGACCGCGATCCGGCCGCCGTCCAGCGGCGGCAGCGGGAACAGGTTCAGCACCATCAGCACGGCATTGATGATGATGCCGCCCTGCGCCATCAGCAGCAGTGGTTCGGTGAAATAGTTGGGCGGAACACCGTGCACGGCTTTGATCACGAAAGCCCAGAAGATCGCCATCAGCAGATTGGAACCCGGTCCGGCAGCGGCGACCCAGAGCATGTCGCGTTTGGGATTGCGCAACCGGCTGAAGTTGACCGGTACCGGCTTTGCCCAGCCGAACGCATATTTGCCCCCGCTGGCGATCAATATCAATATCGGAATGACGATCGTGCCCATGGGATCGATGTGCCGGATCGGATTGAGCGTGATGCGCCCCGCCTGATACGCCGTCAGGTCGCCGAAATGCCGGGCGGCATATCCGTGCGCCGCTTCGTGCAGGGTAATCGCGAATATGCCGGGAATCGCGTACAGCGCGATGAGGCGGACGGTGTGCTCCAGTTCCATCATGCAGGGACTCCAAACGCCGCGGTACTGCCCTTGCCGCGCCTGACGACGACCGGCATATCCCCGGTCAGATCGACCACGGTGGTCATTTCCACGCCGCACGATCCGCCGTCGAGTATCACGTCGACATCATGTTCCAGCCGGTACCGGATTTCGTCCATGTCGTTCAACGGCAATTCATCGCCGGGAAGCATCAGCGTCGAACTCAACAGCGGTTCACCCATTTCTTCGAGCAATGCCCGCACCACGTTGTGATCGGGCACACGCACGCCGATGGTTTTGCGCTTCGGATTCAGCAGGCGCTTGGGCACTTCACGGCTCGCCTTGAGGATGAAGGTATAGCTGCCGGGCGTCGACGCCTTGAGTGACCGGTATTGTATGTTGTCGACGATTGCGTACTGCCCGAGTTCCGAAAGATCGCGGCAGATCAGCGTGAAATGATGGTGCTCGTCCACCTGGCGGATGCGGCGCACGCGCTCCATGGCGGCCTTGTCGCCTATATGGCAGCCCAGTGCGTAGCACGAATCGGTCGGATAGACCATCAGCCCGCCCTTGCGCACGATGTCCACCGCGCTGCGAATGAATCGCTGCTGGGGATTTTCCGGATGTACCGCGAAATACTGGGCCATGCGAGGAGCGTCATCTCATTGCCCGCAACCGCTGCCAGACGGCCGGAACTCCGTCGGGAATTTTCGTCACGTCACCCAGGTCGGCGACGTTCTTGCCCGGCGCGTGGAAGTCCGACCCGGACGACAGTGCGAATCCGAACTGGCGCGCCAGACGTATCTGCGCTGAAGACTTGAAGCGGCCGTCGCCGCTGATTTCGATCGCATCTCCGCCGCTTTGCGCGAAGGCCTCGAGCAGGGACTGCATCACGCGAGGAGCGAGTCGATAGCGATCGGGGTGCGCGAGCACCGCCTGGCCGCCGGCGCAATGGATCCAGTCGATAGCCGTGGCGAGTTCCGGCCAGGTTGGCGCAACGTAGCCGGACCGGCCCGCACCGAGATAGCGGCTGAAGGCGTCGCTCGTATTGCGCACATGCTTTTGTTCCACCAGGAAACGGGCGAAATGGCCGCGGCCGATCGCAACCGAATCTCCGGCGTATCGCGCAGCCCCCGGCAGGCTGCCGGTTACACCCACGGCATCGAGCTGGGCCGCGATCCGTACCGCACGCTCGCCGCGCGAGCGGCGAATCGAGGCCAATCCGTCCGCGAGCTGCGGCGCATGCGCATCGATGTCCAGACCGACTATGTGGACGGTCTGGCCGTTCCAGATGGCGGAGATTTCGACACCGGGAACCAGCAGGATATCGACCTCGGAGGCGGTCCGCGTCGCTTCGGCGAGACCACCGGTTTCGTCGTGATCCGTCAGTGCGAGCAGGCTTACGCCCCGCGATGCCGCCCGGTGGACCAATTCGGCAGGCGTGAGCACTCCGTCTGAATATGTGGAGTGGGTGTGTAAATCTATGCTCAAGGAATGCGTTGCTGGGGGGAATGGACATGCATCATAGCAAAACCGCCCCCGTGAAAAAACCTTTGCCCGCAAGGAGTCTTTGAGGAGCGTCAAGCCATGAAACCATTTACTGCACCGCAAGCGGCCACCAAGGTACGATTTCTGCCGGTGTGTGCCCTCGTATTGGCCTCGCTGCGGGTCTTTGCCGCCAGCGAATCATGCGAAACGCACAGCCTGGCCGCCCGCGTCACCTTGCTCGAGCTCTATACCTCCGAAGGCTGCAACAGCTGTCCGCCTGCCGATCGCTGGGTAAGCGCCCTGCCCGGCAAAGGGTTCACATCCGATCGCGTGATCCCGCTGGCCTTCCACGTCGACTACTGGGACCAACTGGGCTGGCCGGACCGCATGGCAAAAGCGCAATTCAGCGCCCGGCAGCGTATGCAGGCGCAACGCAACCGCGCCAGCATGGTCTATACGCCGCAACTGCTGTTGAACGGCGCCGACTACCGCTTATCGTATACGGATGGCCGCTTCGGCGATCGTGTGAGCGAGTTGAACCGGTTGCCGCCGGCAGCCGACTTGATTCTGCGGCAGCTACCGGGAATTTCGGCTGTCGAGGTTGAACTGGAGGTGCGGCTGATCCAGGCGCCGGCGGAGAATATTGCGCAAACCTTCGTCGCAATCACCGAGAACCGCCTCCAGACCGCGATAAAAGCAGGAGAAAACCAGGGAAAACTGCTTCAGCACGACTTCGTGGTGCGCGAATTCATCGGTCCGTTGCCGATGGACTCAACCGGGCGGGTTCACTGGAAGGCGGCGATGGTCTTGCGCGCGGACTGGAAGCGATCCGATTTGTCGCTTGTCGCGTTCGTGCAGAATCAGCGCACGGGCGAAATCCTGCAGGCGCTGCAAGCGCCACCGTGTGCTGCACCATAGCCCCTTGGGTGCGCTGCGGTTTGCGGATAATGCAGCGCATGTGAAAGAATAGCCCCACCCTGCAGCATCATTACAAGAACACCAACGGGGAGGAGATTGAAGGTTCGCATCCGCCGTCCCCGCGACTTTTTCGCCGGGGTGATATTTTTGTTGTTCGGCCTGTGTGCAGTCCTGATGGGTCGCGACTATCCCATGGGGACCGCGCGGCAGATGGGAGCCGGCTATTTCCCCGTCGTTCTCGGCGCGCTGCTCGTGCTGTTCGGCTCGGTCATCAGCGTCAGGAGCCTGGTGGCCGCGGGCGAGAAACTCGAAGACATCGGATTTCGTCCATTGCTGCTGGTGCTTCTTGCCATCGGAGCATTCGCGGTTTCGGTGGATTCGATGGGCATCGTGGCTGCCACCATCCTGATGACGGTCATCGGCGCGGCGGCCAGTCCCGAGAGCCGCTGGCGCGAGGTCGTCGTCCTCACCCTCGCCCTGCTCGGCCTGTCAGTCGGTGCATTCGCCTACGGACTTGGCCTGCCCTTCAAACTGCTGCCGTTCTGATGGACCTGCTCGCCAATCTGCAGCTTGGTTTTGGTGTCGCCCTGACGCTGCAGAACTTGCTGTATTGCTTCATCGGCGTGCTGCTTGGCACCCTGATCGGCGTCCTTCCGGGCATCGGCCCGGTCGCAACCATCGCCATGCTGCTGCCGGCCACCTATACGCTGCAACCCGTCTCGGCGCTCATCATGCTGGCTGGCATCTACTACGGTGCGCAATACGGCGGCTCGACGACGGCGATCCTGGTCAACATCCCCGGAGAATCTTCCTCGGTCGTCACCTGCCTGGACGGTTATGCGATGGCGCGCCAGGGGTTGGCGGTTGCAGCGCTGGGTTCGTTTTTCGCCGGCACCGTTGCCACGCTGATACTGGCCATGTTCGCCCCGCCACTGGCCGAAATTGCATTCCAGTTCGGTCCGGCCGAGTACTTTTCGCTGATGGTGCTCGGCCTGATCGCGGCCATCGTGCTTGCACGGGGATCGTTGATCAAGGCGATCGCCATGATCGTGCTCGGCCTGCTGCTTGGCCTCGTCGGCGCGGACACGGATACCGGCCGCTTCCGCTTTACCTTCGGAGTGCCACAGCTTGCCGACGGCATTGGCTTCGTGGTCGTGGCCATGGGCCTGTTCGGCTTCTCGGAAATCATCGTCAATCTCGAACGACGCGCCAAACGCGAAGTCGTGATGGCGCAGATCAAGAGCCTGATGCCGACACGCGAAGATTTCGCCGCTTCGTGGAAGGCGGTGCTGCGCGGTACCGGCATCGGCGCATTGCTCGGCATCCTGCCAGGAGGCGGCGCGGTGCTGGGATCCTTTGCCGCTTACACCCTGGAAAAAAAGATTGCAAAAGACCCGTCGCGCTTCGGCAATGGTGCGATCGAAGGCGTCGCTGCGCCAGAGTCGGCCAACAATGCCGGCGCGCAAACGTCGTTCATTCCGCTGCTCACACTGGGCATTCCGTCGAACGCCGTCATGGCGCTGATGGTCGGCGCCATGACTATCCACGGCATCATCCCCGGGCCGCAGGTCATGACCGAGCGCCCGGAATTGTTCTGGGGAATGATTGCCAGCATGTGGATCGGCAATCTTCTGCTGGTGATCCTGAACCTGCCCCTGATCGGGATCTGGGTCAAACTGCTGTCGGTTCCATATCGCCTGCTCTATCCTGCCATCCTGTTGTTCTGTTGCGTCGGGGTGTACAGCCTCAACAACAGCCCCGTCGACGTCGCACTGGCGTTGTTCTTCGGACTGCTCGGCTATCTGTTCATCAAGCTGGACTGCGAACCGGCACCCTTGCTGCTGGGTTTCGTGCTCGGCCCGATGATGGAAGATAACCTCAGGCGCGCAATGCGGCTGTCACGCGGGGACCCGGCCGTATTCGTCACGCGCCCGCTGAGCCTTGCGCTGCTGCTGATAGCGTTGGCATTGCTCATCGTGGTCGTGCTTCCGGCTGTGAGAAAGAAACGCGAAGAAGCTTTTCAGGAGTAATCGATGACCGGATTCAACTGGAATTTCCCCTATCCATCGCGCCGCATGCCGGTGCTGGCTCGCAACGTCGTCGCCACGTCGCAGCCATTGGCGGCGCAAGCGGGATTACGCATGCTGCTTCGCGGCGGCAATGCTGTCGATGCCGCGATTGCAACGGCCGCGACCCTTACCGTGGTCGAACCGGTCATGAACGGCATCGGTTCGGATGCTTTCGCGCTGATCTGGGATGGCAATACCCTGCAGGGTTTGAACGCTTCCGGGCGTGCCCCGCGTGCGTGGAAACCGGAACGTTTCGCCGGCCTCGTCCGCATGCCGACGGAAGGCTGGAACAGCGTCACCGTCCCCGGCGTGGTTTCAGCCTGGGCCGGTCTGTCCGCGAAATTCGGCAAACTGCCGTTCGAGTCCCTGTTCGAGCCGGCCATCGACTATGCGCGCAACGGTTTTCCCGTATCTCCCGTCGTCGCGCTTCAATGGGAATCGCAGATACCGCGCCTGAAAGATCAACCCGGCTTTGCCGAGGCTTTCGCGCGCAGTGGCCGCACTCCGCGCGCGGGCGAATTGTTCCGGTTTCCCGAACAAGCCGACACGCTGGCGGAAATCGCAAGCAGCCGAGGAGAATCGTTCTATCGCGGCAGCCTCGCGAAGCGCATCGCCGATTTCAGTTCCGCGGATGCCGACGATCTGGCCGCGCACCAGCCGGACTGGGTCGAGCCGATCGGCCAGAACTATCGCGGTTACCGCGTGCATGAAATTCCGCCAAATGGGCAGGGTATCGCCGCGCTGATCGCGCTGGGCATTCTGGAGCACTTCGATCTTGGCAGCATCGCAGCGGATTCCATCCAAAGCCTGCACCTGCAGATCGAAGCCATGAAGCTCGCTTTCGCGGACGTCTATCGCTATGTCGCAGACGTGAGTGCCATGGAGATTCGCGGGTCGATTCTGCTCGATCCGGGCTACCTGAAATCGCGCGCGGAATCGATTCGCCGCGACCGCGCCGGCCACGCGGTTGCCGGCGTACCGCCGTCGGGCACGGTCTATCTCACCACGGCGGATGCGGCAGGCATGATGGTGTCGTACATCCAGTCGAACTATATGGGCTTCGGTTCCGGCGTCGTGGTGCCGGGCACAGGCATCAGCATGCAGAATCGCGGTTACGGATTCTCGCTCGAACCCGGGCATCCGAATCTGGTCGGTGGCGGCAAGCGGCCGTTTCACACGATTATTCCCGCATTCCTGACGCGAGATGGCAAGCCGGTCATGAGCTTCGGCGTGATGGGTGCAGACATGCAACCACAGGGACACATGCAGATGGTAGTGCGACTGGTCGACTACCAGCAGAATCCTCAGGCCGCAGCCGATGCGCCGCGCTGGAAAATCATGCTGGATGGCAGTTTGCTGCTCGAACACGCCATACCCGAAGAAGTCGTGCGGGGACTCGCCCAACTCGGGCATCGTGTCGTGCGGGCGTCTCCGGGCAGTACCGAATTCGGTGCTGCCCAGCTCATTCATCGCCTCGATGGCGCGTACGCAGCTGCGTCCGAACCCCGTCGCGATGGTCAGGCTGTCGGTTTTTGAATCGACGATCGCCATGAAAACGATGAATTGCATTGTTGCCGTGGCGATGTTTGTCGCGGCAAGCATGCAGCCGCTGCTGGCGGCGGACTATCCCGAAAAGACAATCCGCATCATCGTTCCTTACACCCCGGGCGGAACCGCCGACATGCTCGCGCGCACTATCGGCCAGAAGTTGGCCGCAAGTCTGAAACAGCAAGTCATCGTCGACAATCGCCCTGGTGCCGGCGGCAATATCGGCGCCGACCTCGCCGCCAAATCGGCACCTGACGGCTATACGATATTGATGGGCACGGTCGCCACGCATGCGATCAATCCGAACCTGTATCCGAACATGCCTTACGACGTGGACAAGGATTTCGCGCCGATCATCCTGATCGCCACACTGCCGAATCTGCTGGTGGTTAATCCCTCGGTTCCGGCGAAGAACGTGAAGGAATTGATCGCGCTCGCCAAGGCGAAGCCGGGCGAGCTTGCATTTGCTTCTGCGGGCAACGGCACGTCCCAGCATCTTTCCGGCGAGCTGTTCAAGAAAATGACCGGCGTGGACATGATCCACATTCCCTACAAGGGAAGTGCGCCCGCGGTAACCGATCTGATCGGGGGACAGGTGCAGCTGATGTTCGACAACATTCCGAGCTCGCTGCCGCAGGTGCGGGCCGGCAAGTTGCGCGCATTGGCGGTGACGGGACCGCGACGCTCGCCGGTGCTGCCCGGTTTGCCGACCGTATCCGAAGCCGGGTTGCCCGGCTTTTCCATCACGTCCTGGTTCGCCCTCTTCGCTCCAGCCGGCACGCCGTCAAAGATTCTGCTTCTGCTGAACAAGGAAGCGGGCAAGGCCATCGCATCGCAGGATCTCAGGCGGCAGTGGATGGCTCAGGGCCTCGAACCCGCCGGCGGCACCGCCGACCAGCTTGCAGAATTCAGGCGCATGGAAGCGCCCAAATGGGAAAAAATCGTCAGGGAATCCGGCGCGCGCGTCGAATAATTTCGGATCAGCGCCCTGCCTTGACGGCCTGCTCCCGCACGGCAGTCAGGCTGGTACGCGTGGTAATGGCTTCGGGGTCGATGCGCAGTTCCAGCAGGGCCGGTTTGTTGGACGCCATCGCGCGCTCGAAAGCCGGCGCGAATTCTGCCGTCTTGTTCACGATTTCGCCGTGCAGTCCATAGGCCTTCGCCAGTGCGGCGAAATCCGGATTCTTGAGCGCGGTGGCATAGACCCGGGCGGGATATTCGCGCTCCTGGTGCATGCGTATCGTGCCGTACATGCCGTTGTTGACGACGATGAACAGGACTGGCAGGTCATACTGCATCGCAGTCGCCAGTTCCTGGCCGTTCATCGTAAAGCAGCCGTCCCCGGAAAAACTCACCACGACGCGATCGGGATGGACGACCTTTGCGGCGACGCCTGAAGGCACGCCGTATCCCATTGCTCCATTGGTCGGCGCGAGTTGCGTGCGAAACCCGGTGTATTGGTAAAAGCGCTGCACCCAGCCCGAATAATTACCGGCGCCATTGGTAATGATAGCGTCCTCGGGAAGGCGTTTGCACAGGAAGGCCATGACTTCGCCAAGATCCAGCTCACCCGGCATCGCGCCGTGCCTGAGGTTCTTCAGATAATCTTCGCGGCCACGATGCGTCCAGTCCCGCCAGCGCGAAGAGTCGACCGGCGCAAGCTTGGCTGCCATGCCGGCGAATTCGTGCATGCCGGCATTGATCATCAGTTCTGCCTGGTATACGCGCCCGAGTTCGTCGGATGACGGATGGATATGCACCATCCGTTGCGTGGGCCGGGGAATAGAGAACAGCGTATAGCCGCTGCTGGTCATCTCGCCCAGGCGCGCACCGACGGTGACAATCAGATCGGCGCTGCGCACGCGTTCCGCCAGCGACGGACTGATGCCGATGCCCACATCCCCGCAGTAATTCGGATGCCGGTTGTCCAGCAGATCCTGCCTGCGAAAGCCGCAGCAAGCGGGAAGATTGTTCGCCTCGATGAATGCGCGGATGTCATCGCAGGCGCTCGCGGACCAGTCCCCGCCGCCCAGGATGACAAGCGGCTTTTGCGCCTGCGTAAGCATCTCGCGCAGACGATCCATGTCCGCGATGCCCGGATGCGCCTTCACCCTTGTGTAAGGCCGTGCGTCGGCTGCCACGGCCTGGCTGACCAGCATGTCCTCGGGCAGTGAAAGTACGACCGGCCCCGGCCGCCCGGAAACCGCAATGTGAAAGGCGTGGCTGATGTATTCCGGAATTCTGTCGGCGCGGTCGATCTGCGCGACCCACTTGGTCATCTGTCCGAACATGCGCCGGTAGTCCATTTCCTGGAAGGCTTCGCGTTCGACCACCTCGCTGCCGACCTGGCCGATGAACAGAATCATCGGCGTGGAATCCTGGTAGGCGGTATGCACGCCGATGCTCGCATTGGTCGCTCCCGGGCCGCGCGTGACGAAACAGATGCCCGGACGGCCCGTGAGCTTTCCGTAGGCTTCCGCCATGAAAGCCGCACCGCCCTCCTGCCTGCACACGATCAGCCGCACGTGCTCGCGCACATCGTAAAACGCGTTCAGCACATCGAGATAGCTCTCGCCGGGAACACAGAATGCAGTGTCCGCGCCATGGATCCCAAGCTGGTCCACCAGAATGCGTCCGCCGCTTCTGAATGGCATGTTTTCGTTCATTCATGCTCTCCTGTCGTCAGGCGGTCGATTATACCCATGCGGACCTTTTGCCCACCTGTCCGGACAGGACTTCGCCTGTCCTGTTTGGATATAATGGCGCGCATTCAATAAATGCCGTTCGGCTGCTATCAGGCCGCAACCGGAATATAAAGGGAGGTCTCGAACATGGTCTGGCCCCAGGTCTACGATCCGATGAACAACGCCGTGCTCAGCACGGCGCTCGCCGCCATTCCCGTCGTTGTCCTTCTCGGCGGACTCGCATTCTTACGCTTGTCCGCGCATGTCGCGGCGATGCTGGGTTTGGCCGCTGCGTTGCTCATTGCAATCTTTATCTACGGTATGCCCGCACAGATGGCCGGCGCATCGGCCGCTTACGGTGCTTTCTTCGGATTGCTGCCGATCGGCTGGATCGTGCTGAACATCATCTTTCTGTACCAACTCACCAAGGACAAGGGTTATTTCAAGATCCTGCAGGACAGCATTGCAGGCATCACCGAAGACCGCCGGCTTCAGTTGCTGCTGATCGCCTTTGCATTTGGCGCGTTCTTCGAAGGCGCGGCCGGCTTCGGGACGCCGGTGGCGGTGACTGGCGCAATCCTGATCGGGTTGGGTTTTTCGCCGCTTGCCGCATCCGGGCTTTCACTGATCGCCAATACCGCGCCGGTAGCCTATGGCGCGCTCGGCACACCGATCATTGCATTGTCCGCGGTGACCGGCCTGGATTTGCTCCAACTATCGGCCATGGTCGGCCGGCAACTCCCGTTTTTCTCCCTGCTGGTTCCGTTCTGGTTGATATGGGCCTTTGCCGGGTGGCGCGGCATGAAGGAAATCTGGCCCGCCATTCTGGTCACCGGCGTCACCTTCGCCATTCCCCAATTCCTGATTTCCAATTTCCACGGTCCGTGGCTGGTCGATGTCGGCGCCGCCATCATCTCCATGGCCTGCCTGACGCTGTTCCTGCGGGTATGGAAGCCGAAGACCATCTGGAAAACGACTGCGCTCAAGGGTAACCAGCAGGAAGGCACTGCTGCCGCCGGCAGCTCGATGCAGGTCGGAAAGCATGATCGGGCCACGGTGCTTCGGGCCTGGGTGCCCTGGATCGTGTTGTCGGTTTTCGTGTTCCTGTGGGGAATACCGCAGGTCAAGGATTTCCTCAATGGCCTATCCCAGGAAAAGCGCGTTGTCGTGGTGAACGGCAAGGAAAAATCCGAAACTGTTCCCTATTCCTGGAAGGGCGTAACGAAGATCGATATTCCCGTTCCCGGACTGAATGAGATGGTGCAGAAAGTGCCGCCGGTCGTGGCCAAGCCGTCCACAGAAAAAGCCGTATACAGCGTGAACTGGTTGTCTGCGACCGGATCGGGAATTCTGCTTGCCGCATTGATTGCCGGCTTTTACATGCGCTATTCGTTCCGGGATCTGTTGCGCAAATATTGGGAAACCATCGTGCTCGTCAAATATTCCCTGCTCACGATTGCTGCAATGCTGGCGCTGGGCTTCACCACGCGCTATTCGGGCACCGATGCGACCATGGGCCTGGCGTTCGCACATACCGGCGCGCTTTATCCGTTCTTCGGTACCATGCTCGGATGGCTGGGCGTGGCACTGACCGGGTCCGATACGGCGTCGAATGTATTGTTCGGCGGATTGCAGAAGATTACTTCCGAGCAGCTCGGCCTGAATCCGAACCTGATGGCGGCAGCCAACAGCTCGGGAGGCGTGATGGGCAAGATGATCGACGCGCAGTCCATCGTCGTGGCCTCCACCGCGACCCGCTGGTACGGGCATGAAGGCGACATCCTGCGTTATGTGTTCTTCCACAGCATCGTGCTAGCCATGCTCGTGGGTGGCCTGGTGATGCTGCAGGCTTACGTCTTCCCGTTCATGCAAGTGATGCCCGTCGCACCGTAAGGCAGTCGCTGAAATAAAAAAGCCCACCTCTATCGGTGGGCTTTTTTCGCCTTGAGTTTCTCAGCTGGCGGCTTTTTGTTCTTCCGCAACCGCTTTCATCGACAGCCGCAGCCTGCCCTTTTCGTCAGCCTCGAGTACTTTGACGCGAACGGCCTGGCCTTCCTTGAGGTGGTCGGCCACGCTGTTGACGCGCTCGTTGGCAATTTGCGAAATGTGCAGCAAGCCATCCTTGCCGGGAAGCACGCTGACGATTGCGCCGAAATCCAGAAGCTTCAGCACGGTGCCGTCATAGATCCGGCCGACTTCGACTTCCGCCGTGATTTCCTCGATGCGGCGCTTGGCTGCTTCGCCGCCTTCGGAGGATATGCACGCGATGGTCACGGTGCCATCGTCATTGATGTCGATGGTGGTCCCGGTCTCTTCGGTGATGGCGCGGATGACCGCGCCGCCCTTGCCGATCACGTCGCGAATCTTCTCGGGCTTGATCTTGATGGTGATCATGCGCGGTGCGTAGGCGGACAATTCCGAGCGCGCCGTGGACAGCGTCTCGCGCATGATGCCGAGGATATGCAGTCGGCCTTCCTTGGCCTGGTTCAACGCGACATTCATGATCTCCTTGGTGATGCCCTGGATCTTGATGTCCATCTGCAAAGCGGTCACGCCGTTCTCGGTGCCGGCAACCTTGAAGTCCATGTCGCCAAGATGATCTTCGTCGCCGAGGATATCCGTCAGCACGGCAAATCGATTGCCTTCCTTGATCAGGCCCATGGCAATGCCGGCCACATGCGCTTTCAGCGGCACGCCGGCATCCATCAGCGCGAGACAGCCACCGCATACAGAAGCCATCGAACTTGAACCGTTGGACTCGGTGATTTCCGAAACGACCCGCATGGAATAGGCGAATTCCTCGGGTTTCGGCAATACCGCCAGCAACGCGCGTTTGGCAAGGCGGCCGTGCCCGATTTCGCGGCGCTTCGGTGTCCCGACACGTCCGGTTTCCCCGGTCGAATAAGGCGGAAAATTGTAATGCAGCATGAATCGCTCGGTATATTCGCCCATGAGCGCATCGATGATCTGCTCGTCGCGCGCGGTGCCCAGGGTCGCAACAGCCAATGCCTGGGTTTCACCACGGGTGAACAGTACCGAGCCATGCGCGCGCGGGAGCACGCCGGCGCGAATCGTTATCGGGCGCACGGTACGCGTATCGCGGCCGTCGATGCGCGGTTCGCCGTTCAGGATCTGGGTGCGGACAATCTTTGCTTCGATGTCGCTGAAAATTGTCTTGACCAGATTGACGTGGTCGGTGCCCGATCCTTCCGGAACGACTTCCGCCAATACTTTGGCGCGTGCGGCGTCTATCTTTTCCGTGCGGGCCTGTTTCTGTCGCAATCCGTAAGCCTGGCGCAGTTCGCTCTCGACGAGCGCGCTGATGCGATCGACCAGCGTCGCATCCTTTTGCGACGGTGCCACGTCCCACAGCGGCTTGCCGACTTCGTCGGCCATTTCGTTGATCACGGCGATTACCGCCTGCATTTGCTGATGGCCGTAGACCACGGCACCGAGCATCACGTCTTCGGCGAGTTCCATCGCCTCGGATTCGACCATCAACACAGCCTGGCTGGTCCCTGCGACCACCAGATTGAGTTGTGAGGATTTCAGTTCGGTGGCCGTCGGATTGAGGACGTATTCGCCATTCAGATAACCAACCCGCGCGGCTCCGATCGGACCGTCGAACGGGATGCCGGAGATGGCGAGTGCGGCGGAGGCGCCGATCATCGCCGGAATGTCCGAATCCACTTCGTTATTGGACGAGACGACGGTCGCGATGACCTGAATTTCGTTGTAAAAACCTTCGGGGAACAGGGGGCGGATGGGGCGGTCGATCAGGCGGGAGGTCAGGACTTCTTTTTCGGAAGGGCGGCCTTCGCGTTTGAAGAAGCCGCCGGGAATCTTGCCTGCCGCGTAAGTCCGCTCCTGATAATCCACGGTGAGCGGGAAAAAATCCTGACCGGGTTTTACGTCTTTCCTCCCGACTACCGTTACCAGCACTACGGTATCGTCCATGTTTACCACGACGGCGCCGTGCGCCTGACGCGCGACTTCGCCGGTTTCGAGCGTCAATGTATGGCGCCCGTAGTTGATGGTTTTTCTGGTGACGTTCAAGAGAGTTCCCTTTGAATGCTGAATTGCCGGGAAGCGGTTCGCTCCGGACGGCACGGTTGAATGTTTCGATGTGGTGGAGCGGACTTCATTGCCTGCCCCTTAATTCTTCGAATCTGACAAAGCCTATCCGAAGAATGCGAAGAAATTGATCGGTTACTTGCGCAGCCCGAGGCGGTCGAGCAAGGTGCGATAGCGATCACGATCCGCGCGGCGCAGATAGTCGAGCAGCTTGCGACGGCGGCTGACCATCCTGAGCAATCCACGGCGGGAGTGATGATCCTTGACGTGATCCTTGAAATGGCCCGTCAAATCGTTGATACGCGCGGTCAGCAATGCAACCTGCACTTCGGGTGAACCGGTGTCGGCTTTCGCCCGTTGATGATCCTGCAGAATCTGAGCCTTCTGGCCCGTAGAAATCGACATTACCTAGTCTCCGAAAGAAAGGCCGGTATTTTACCTTTGGAATCCCAAAGTTTCCAAGTATTTTTAGGGGCTTAATTGAGCGTCAAGCGCCTGTTTTTTTGGCATTGGCGGACTGGAAACCAGACGCTTCGAAATAAGCGTACCGTCGCCGCGGTTCTCGCCAACGCCCAGAAATGCCCCGGTCGCATCGTACAACCTGACTAATCCGGCAACGCTACCCTTGATCGAGACCGAGAGTCCGTTGACGATGCGCTGGCTTGCCTCCTGGTCAAGGTTGGCGGCGGGCAGCACTTCGACCAGCCGGTCGATCGGCAGCAGCCGCGCGGCCCGGGAAATTTCGTCCATCTCGCCCAACTGGTCCAGGCCAATCGCATCTTCTAACCCCAAATCACGGATTCCCGTCCTGCGCAGCGCCAGCAGGTAGCCACCGCAACCCAGCGACTTACCAATGTCTTCCGCCAGAACTCTAATGTAGGTACCCTTGCTGCAATCGACCGATATTCTTAGTATGTCTTCTTTTTTATCAATTATTTGCAACGTATTTATAATAATCTTTCTAGGTAGCCTTACGACGGTCTCTCCGGCGCGCGCGTAACTGTATAACGGCTTGCCGTCCTTCTTAAGCGCGCTATGCATGGGCGGAATCTGTTCGATGGGTCCGATGAACGCAGCCAGCACCTGCTGCAATCCCGCCGCGGTGATGTCGGGCTTGCCGTAGGGCTCGATAACCCCTTCCGCATCGCCAGTGGAACTTATGAAGCCCAATCGGATTGTTGCTTCGTAGTTCTTGTCGGCATCCAACAATGCGTGGGAAAACTTGGTTGCCTCGCCCAGGCAGATGGGCAAGAGGCCGGTTGCAAGCGGATCCAGAGTGCCGGTATGGCCGGCCTTCGACCAGGCGAATAGCCGTCGGACCCGTTGCAGAGCGCCGTTCGACGATATCCCGGCCGGCTTGTCGAGCAAAAGAACGCCGTGGTGGATCGGGTCGTCAGGGCTTTTCGCCATCGACATCCTCGGGCTGAGAAGCAATGGCATCATCGATCAGCCTCGACAGTCGTATCCCGCGCTCGACCGACTCGTCGTAGCTAAAGTGCAGTTCCGGGACAATTCTGAGTTTGAGGCCCTTGGCTAGCTGGGAACGCAGGAATCCCGAGGCATGTAGCAGGCCGGCTTCGGCCTTGGCAACGGCTTGCGCGCCGCCAAGCGTCGTAAAGAACACTTTGGCGTGATGATGATCGCTGCTGATTTCGACCCCGGTGAGCGTGATCATGCCGACCCGCGGATCCTTGACCTCGGTCCTTATCAACTCGGCGAGGTCCTTTTGAATCTGGTCGCCGATCCGGCCGAGCCTGGAGGGATTTTTCGCCATCTGCTGAACCGATGAGAATCGAGTCAGGCGGACTTACAGACTGCGTGCGATTTCCACGACTTCGTAGACCTCCAGCTGATCGCTGACTTTGAGATCGTCGAAGTTCTTTACTGACAAGCCACACTCGAACCCTGCTTTCACTTCACGTACATCGTCCTTGAAGCGTTTCAGCGAATCGAGCTCGCCCGAATGAACCACGACGTTGTCTCTGAGCACGCGGATAAGCGAACCGCGCCGGACCAGGCCTTCAAGTACATAGCAGCCCGCAACCGTTCCGACTTTGGAGATTTTGAAGACCTGCCGGATCTCTACCAGGCCGATGATGCTTTCCTTCTTCTCCGGCGTAAGCATCCCCGAAAGTGCGGATTTCACCTCATCCACTGCTTCGTAAATGATGTTGTAGTAACGCAGGTCTATTCCATGCGCAGCCACCAGTTTTCTCGCTGTCGCATCGGCTCGGGTATTGAAACCGATAATGACGGCGTTGGATGCCAGGGCAAGATTGACGTCCGATTCCGTGATCGCGCCGACGCCGGCGTGAACGATATTGACCTTGACCTCCGCTGTGGACAGCTTTTCCAGCGACTGGGACAACGCCTCGTAGGAGCCTTGCACGTCGGCCTTGATGATCAACGAAAGCGCCTTGGCCTGGCCAACGGTCATCTGGTCGTAGACGCCTTCCAGCTTCAACGTCTGCTGCTTGGCCAGCTTCACCTCGCGGAATTTACCTTGACGAAACAGCGCGATTTCCCGTGCTTTGCGCTCGTCGCCGAGAACCATGACTTCTTCGCCCGCCAACGGAACGTCGGACAGCCCCTGAATTTCCACTGGAATGGAAGGCCCGGCTTCCTGAATCGGATGGCCGGCTTCATTGAGCATCGCACGAACACGGCCGAATACCGCTCCGGCAAGTACCACATCTCCGCGCTTGAGCGTTCCCGATTGCACGAGAATTGTGGCAACCGGACCACGGCCCTTGTCGAGTTTGGACTCGATCACTACCCCGCGTGCGGGTGCGTCTTTCGGCGCCTTTAACTCCATGACTTCTGCCTGAAGCAAAATGCGCTCGAGCAACTCGTCGATGCCCTGGCCGGTCTTTGCGGAGACGTCCTGGAACATGGCATCGCCGCCCCATTCCTCGGGTACTACTTCGTGTGCAGCCAGTTCCTGACGGATTTTTTCGGGATTTGCTTCGGGCTTGTCGACCTTGTTGACCGCTACCAGCACTGGAACTTTTGCAGCCTTTGCGTGATTGACCGCTTCCAGTGTCTGCGGCATTACACCGTCATCAGCCGCAACGACCAGGACCACCAGATCCGTCACCTTGGCTCCGCGGGCACGCATAGCCGTAAAAGCCTCGTGGCCAGGCGTATCCAGGAAGGTGATCATGCCGCGTGGCGTGGTTACATGATATGCGCCGATATGCTGGGTGATGCCCCCGGCTTCGCCGCTCGCGACGCGAGTGCGTCGAATGTAATCAAGCAGCGAAGTTTTGCCGTGATCGACGTGCCCCATCACAGTGACCACGGGCGCGCGCGGCTCTGCGACGACGTCGTGCTTTTCTCCTTCATCCACCAGGAAAGATTCCGGATCGTCGAGCTTTGCGGGCTTGGCGACGTGACCCATCTCTTCGACCACGATCATGGCCGTTTCCTGGTCGATCACCTGATTGATGGTGACCATGCTGCCCAGCTTCATCAGAACTTTGATCACTTCGGCCGCTTTTACCGACATCTTTTGCGCAAGGGCGGCAACGGTAATGGTTTCGGGCACCAGCACTTCACGGACGACCGGCTCCGGCGCGGTAAACGTCTGCTCCGAAACGGCGGTCTCCGTCTTGTGCCGGCCTCCACGACCCGAGCGGGTATGCCAGCTCTGGCCCCCTCCGCTCGTATCGCCGCGTGTCTTCAGGCCTCTGCGTTTTGCAGATTCATCCTTCCATGCGTCGGGCTTTTTCGCAGGCTTGGGTTTGGCGGCTTTCTCGTTCGGCTTGGTGGCGGGTTTGTGAAGAGTGCCTTCGGTCGCTACTTTTTTTGGCTCTTCAGCGGGCTTGGCCGCTTCCGCAACAACCGCGGGTGCCACAGGTTCGGGAGAGAGGGAAGCCGCTTCGGCTTCCTTGGTCGGCTTGCGCTTGCGCTGCTGCTTCTGTGCCGCCTCGGCGGTTTGGCGCGCAATCAATTCCGCCTGCTTGCGCGCCTCTTCTTCCCGCATCGCCGTTTGTTCCGCCCCGACGGTAACGGGCGCCGGAGGGATTTCCACTTCCGGAGCAACGTTCTCGACTGTTTCCGGCGTGGCATCGCGCTTAACCAGCACGCGCTTCTTCTTTACCTCGACCTGGATCGTACGCGCCTTGCCGGTACTGTCCGATTTCTTGATCTCGGTGGTCTGCCGCCGCGTCAGGGTAATCTTGTTTTTCGTATCCTTCGCGCCGTGAACCCGGCGCAAATAATCCAGCAGCTGAGTCTTGTCGTGCTCAGTGAGAACAGTATCGTCGGCAAGCGCCTTGCCGATTCCGGCGGCCTGCAACTGTTCGAGGAGCATCGCGGATGCGAGCCCCAATTCCTTGGCAAACTGAGCAACGTTCATTTGCGCCATAAGTTTAGTTACCCCTGACTCGCTGCAAACCACGGTGCACGCGCCGTCATGATCAATTGTTTGGCGCGCTCCGCGTCAATTCCGGTCAATTCGACAAGATCATCCACTGCGAGATCGGCAAGCTCTTCCTGTGTTGTGACGCCTTTGGCCGCCAGCACCCTCGCAGTTTCATTGTCCATGCCGTCGAGCGTCAGCAGGTCGCTTGCGACGTTCTCAACGTGTTCCTCGCTGGCAATCGCTTCCACCAGCAAGGCGTTGCGCGCCCGGCTGCGCAATTCATTGACCGTATCCTCATCGAAGGATTCGATCTCGAGCATCTCGTTCAGCGGCACATAAGCGACTTCTTCGAGCGTGGTAAAGCCTTCCTGGATGAGGATATTGGCCACCTCCTCATCCACATCGAGTCGCTCCATGAAAACCTTGCGCACTACGGTGCCTTCCTCGTCATTCTTTTTCTGGGACTCCTCTTCCGTCATTATGTTGAGTACCCATTGCGTCAACTCGCTCGCCAGACGCACATTCTGTCCATTCCGGCCGATCGCCTGCGCCAGATTTTCCTCATCGACCACTACATCCATGCTGTGCGATTCTTCATCCACCGTGATCTTGCTGACTTCCGCGGGCGCCAGGGCGTTGATAACGAATTGGGCGGGATCCGGTGACCACAAAATGATGTCGACACGCTCGCCGGCGAGCTCGGCAGTGACTGCCTGGACACGCGAACCCCGCATGCCGACGCATGTGCCTATAGGATCGATGCGCTGGTCATTCGATTTCACTGCAATCTTGGCCCGGGAGCCTGGATCGCGTGCGGCCGCCTTGATCTCCAGCAATCCTTCCTCGATTTCCGGCACTTCGAGTTCGAAAAGCTTGATCAGGAACTCGGGAACCGTGCGCGACAAAATCAACTGTGGTCCACGATTGTTGCGATCTACCTTCAACAGAAAGGCGCGCACGCGATCGCCAATCCGAAGGTTTTTCCTTCGGAATCATTTGATCCTTGGGCAAGGCTGCTTCGATGCGGCCTGACTCGATGATTGCATTTCCACGTTCCATGCGCTTGATCGCGCCCGTCACGATGAACTCTTCACGTTGCAAAAAATCGTTCAGGATTTGTTCGCGTTCGGCGTCACGAATCTTCTGCAGGATGACCTGCTTGGCCGTTTGCGCTCCGATTCTCCCGAACTCGACCGGCTCCAGCGCCTCTTCGACGAAATCGCCGACTTGCTTGTCCAGCTTCTGTTCGATGGCGTCCGTCAATGCAATCTGCTGCTGCGGAAGCTCATGTTCCTCGTCGACGACGATCTGCCAGCGCCTGAAGGATTTGTACTCGCCGGACTCGCGATCGATCTCCACGCGCACGTCCACGTCCTCCTTGAAGCGTTTCTTGGTGGCCGAAGCCAAGGCGAGCTCAAGCGCCGCGAATACGATGTCCTTTTCGACATTTTTTTCGCGGGCAAGGGCATCGACCAGCATCAACAACTCGCGGCTCATTCCTGAATTCTCCAATCAAATGTTCGGGACCAGTCGTGTCTTGTCGATGTCGGTGAATGCGATCGACACCAGCTCACCGTCGATATCCAGTTCAATTCCGAACTCTCCGACATTCTGCAATTTTCCGACGAATCGCCGTCTTCCGTTCAAAGGCAGGCGAACTTTTACCTGCACGCGCTCGCCAACAAATCTCGCAAAGTCTTGCGGGCGTTTCAATGGCCTGTCCAGTCCCGGCGAAGAAACCTCCAGCCTGTCGTAGTCCACGCCCTCCACCGCCAGCAATCGGGTCAAATGGTTGCTGACCCCCGGACAATCCTCGACGCTGATTCCACCGGCCTTGTCGATGAAAATACGCATCAGCCTGCCCCTATTGGCAAGCTCAAGGTCGACGAGTTCATACCCCAACGCGCCCACCGTTTTTTCCAGTAATGCAGTCAAGTCCACGATTCGTTTCTACAAACAAAAAATGGGCTCTCGGCCCAATCTTGTTCTTCAATCCGATTATTTTAGCAAATTTCCCGTTTAAATCCAAGACTCTGAGTTGTGAGCATTTATGCGCCGGAAGCGATTATCCCCTTTGATTCAGGGCGATTTCTCTGCGTCGGTATAATTAAGTGCTGCCTAATATTTTTTACAGGGTCGTCCGAGGGTTCAATCAAGCAATCCCTGATGGCAAACCGGCCCCCTTTTTGGATTGTTACTGCGGCGGTGACTTGCCTGGTTCTTACCGCGCCGATGATCTGCTTTAGTTCCGGCAGGTCTGAATTCTCTACGGCGGGCGGTTGACCGTGTTGGTTCTGATGGGGTTGACTACCTCCTAGTGTAGTGCTTCGTATGTAATGAAACTATT
>WNFM01146340.1_pt2 | contig 37595 bp, 37 predicted proteins | sample 5400271 | NCBI WGS metagenome assembly WNFM01 (sample SAMN13153352, study PRJNA577476) | soil metagenome | isolation source: 60 cm saprolite on Douglas fir-dominated hillslope | place: USA:California | collected 2013-09-17 | reverse complement strand
TAGTTGAGCTCAGCAGCTGCTGCAGCTGATTGCTTGTGATCGATTGAGATATCCGGATGTCCAACGCGCGATGTCGGTCGCGACATAGCGGAGCTGGTCACTGCGGTCGGTCGTCGCGTTGTAAATGATCTGAGCTACGTCGGCCGCCGATGCCGTGGCGAGTGCGGCGGGCCCTTCAAACCGCTTGCCGGTGTCCGCAATGATCGTGTCATAGTCGCGATTGCAGCCACTGCCGCTTCTGCGCGACTGCGCGTGGAGAAATTTGTGCTCAGTGAGCCGACGGGCATTCGCGGCGAGATGCGTGCCAAGTGGGGTCGGATCTCATTCGTTTGTCAGTATTGCTCGACGGCGGCCGCGAATACGTATCCTATGCCTCGTTCCGTCAGTATCAGTTTTGGTGCACTCGGATCGGACTCGATCTTTTGACGCAAGCGACGAACCCGGACATCGACGCTGCGGTCAAAGATGTCTTCGTGCTGGCGAGTTGACTGCATAAGGTGCTCCCGCGTTAGGGGCCGCTGAGGTGAGTCGAGAAACGCTACCAGCAAGGCATATTCACTCTTGCTGAGCGATACTGTGGTGCCATTCGGCTTGATGAGCCTTCGGCTTCGCCGTTCAAGTCTCCATCCCTCAAATACATAGCCTCCCCGGTTAGGGGCGCGCTCGAGCATAAGTCGTCCCGTCTCCTGACGTCGCAAAATGGCCTTCAGCCGAGCCAAGAGTTCTCGTAGGACGAAAGGCTCGAGCAAGTAGTCGTCGGCACCGAGCTCAAAGACGAGGACACGGTCCACCTCGTCTAAAGGATGGGCTGTCGTAACTATGACTGGCACGTCCGAACGCGAGCGAATCTCTCTAAGGTCCAAGCCATTTTCCCGATCTCTCGGCAGATCCAAAAGAACGAAGCAAGGCTCGGCAGTCGCAAGGTAATGATAAAGGGCAGGCCGGCTCGATACCGCAATTTCCTCGCCACGCATTAGTCCCAGCTAAAATTGAGAAAAGCCCGTTAGGCTTGAGATCGAATTGCCGCGCCAATTGACGTGATTTCAGCAACAACTTCCTTGGTACTCGGCGCAAACCGGAAGAGCCGGACAAGAGCTCCGCGGGGGGCTGTAACTCCTTAAGGGACGTAAGTTGAAGAACCCCAACAGATACAACGAATATTGATCAGCCGCGCGCTAGCCCGTCTAGCCCTAACATCCCATTTGAAATGGGTGTCTAATAGCGGCGCTGAGCTGGGGGTATCGGTGCAAGAAGGTTGACAAGGATAGACAAGTGTCAGTTCCGTTAAGCATCAGTTCTGGAATACTTTTGAAAGACGTTGTCGAACTTGCGATGGATTGGGACGTTGCGGACCGCGACGCAGCCAGACGGCTTACAATCAGACATCCGCCGGGCAACGGTCTGTTGCTCATCGCTCAGTACCGAGAGCGTGTAGGAGCGAAGCGGCAATTTGGAACTGAGGTCGAGACGTGCAACGAGTTCCAATTCGCCGCCACCCAGGTTCAATCCGGCGTCGTCAACGTCTGTCCAAGGGGACCCCTTGGAATTGCAGCCATTTATGTCCAGCCAGAGGCGGCAGTAGCCGTATTCGGCTCTTTGAAAGATTTCGCGAATATCAAAGTCGATCTGCTTGATATCTTCCAACCCGGCGAACTCGAGCGCTTGCATGAACGACTCGCTCAATCAGAACAAAGCAGTCAGAGAATAGCTCACATCGAGACCTTTCTGGTGCGGAACGCGCGTTGCTCGTCGGGAACGTCTGTCGCGCAGCACGCTGCCAGATTGCTAAGATCTCGCCCGGGCCGTCGACTTTCTCGCTTGGCCGCGGACATGAGTATAAGCGAACGACATCTTTCCCGTGTGTTTCGTCAGTCATTTGGCATTAGCCCCAAGCGTTTTACCAAAATTGCCCGCATCGAAAAGGTTCTGGCAAGCCGCCGGGACGGTCTGACATGGACCGAGGCCGCCTATGCATGTGGTTTTTACGATCAGTCGCATATGATCCGGGACTTTAAGGAAATCGTTGGCCAATCACCTATCGAATTTTTTCGGCCTTCACAAAGCCGAACCGAGCTCCTGGTTGGCGGTTCGAATCTGACTTTCTCGATCACAGGAAGTGAACGAGAACCGCCCTATCGGAGAGAGATCAGCCGATCGAGCGTTCAGGCCGCCAGGTAACCAGCGGCTTGCCTAACGCGGCGCTGGCTCAGGCCATGCGTTCCGGGCAATTCGATCGAGCCAGCTACTAAAATGCAAAAAGCCGCCCGATAAGAGCGCGCGGACCAACGTCAGCTCATGCTTCCAGGCATGAAGCACCGAGCTCGGGGATGACCATCTTGATAGTAAGGCCAAACCATCGTGCGACCATCGCGATTCGGTCCATCCACAACAGCATCTTTCGGAACATCAACCCACTCGCCATCGATGCGCACGCGATAATGACCGTCCCGACTTTCCCAGTCGGCATCGTCTATCCGCCTGGCATCACCCCCATCACAGCATGGCCCCTTGCCACTATGTAGGCTCTCATACCAACTGTCCAACTGAGGGTGCTCATGATCATGAGCATGCGAGGGGTCGATTGCAAAGATCGCCACGATAACAGAAAGACTAAAGAACGTCGCTTTCCCTAAGCCACCTTTCATCTCACATCCTGTCCGTGCTCTGATCGTATCGCTGTTCAAGCGGTTGCTGGCTTGAGATCGCCTGCTCGCGCGCGCTTGCCGGTCACCTACGTGATCTTCAGTACGAAAAATACCGCGATTTGCCCCAATCGGGGTGCATGCGAGCGTCCGCTGCGAGAACTGCGACAGCCACTTGGCTTAAGTTGCCAACAGCTCATATCACCACACCATTCAATCTCGGTCTGATTGTATAGTTGTACTCGGGACATAAGAGCGACGATATTTTCGTCAATGAAATGACGATAACAATATAATCACGTTGTTGCGAGTCGGCTGGTATTTGGCCCAAGGCCGCGGCAGCAAGTCTTAATTTTGCGGGAGAACATTCACCCTGAGCCGAACCTCGCGCAGCACCGCTGCATGCTCGGCCGTCTGCGGAGGAGCGACAAGAGTCATCGATAGTGTTCGGCGCGCGAACAGAGCGTCTGATCGGTTGGCCTTGGGGCTTTGATGTTCGACGAAAGCAGGCCTGTTGCAGTCTTGTTGAATCGCGCCCTCTCGCGCACCACACATACCTTCTCGCAGCGGCCGAATCAGCGAGCGCTAACCGCTGCAGCCGGCGACGGGTTTCAACAGAATCGACGAATTGCTGACATCGCCGGGGTCCATCCAACAATTGAAGCGTTCTCGCATCACACCAGTCAACGCAACAAAGAACGTGTGCGCGCGATTGAGAAGTTTACGTCGATTGTGTTGGTACTCGCATCAAGCTGGCTCACTTGTCTTTCGGCGAGTTATGGCTCTGTATCCGCCGCTCGCAGAGTTCTCGTCGGCCATCGAACTGTTGCCGCCACGGCCGAAGCGGCGAATTCCGTCCAAGATACATCGTGGGACCGGACATGCGAGGCTGGGTCCGATTTCTCCAATTCCACGGCCTTATCGACCTGTATTGTCAATGCAGCTCATGGCCCGGATTGGCATAAAAAAACGTCGAACTCCGTGGCCGCAACCTTGAGGCATAAAATGATGATATGTGACTTCCGTTTCGCGGTACTGGCTGTGTTCTTGACAAGGACTATATCGAGCACCGCCGTTGCCGGTTCGACAATCAGGATGCGCGGCCGAGACGTCACTGCGGCCCGTCAGCTTGTCCTTCCTGATTATCCAGTCGGAATCGGAGCGACCATTTCTACTGCTCTTGTAGAGCGGCCGACCGACCTACGTGAGCGGACGCTATCGACGTTCCTCGTCAATTACAAATCGTGGCGGGCCGGCCGAGGCATCTATCGCGCGGCCGACGCGGCTCTTTCGCATAGCGTTGCAACCGCAAACGCATGCAAGCCTGAATCAGCTCGGCGCTCATTAAGGCACAGGTTGGAAGCTATGACACGACCGCTAGCGAATGGATGAGGCGGCAATGGAGGGAAGAACGGTTGTGAATGCAAGGACAAAGGCTGTGCACGATTGGCCGCCCGTTGGGATTGGCGACCTGGAAAACGAAGTCAGGCGACTAGAGCTGCGCGCTACGCTTCTGCGGGATCTCACGGAGGATGCCGTACGCCAGGCCGGCATAGAGCGCGGCATGCGCGTTCTCGACCTCGGATGCGGTAGCGGCGATACGTCTCTTCTGATAGCCAAGTTGGTCGGTCCCTCTGGTTTGGTAGTCGGGGTCGACCCGTCAGAGGAAGCCATCGATTTCGCCGAGAGACGCGCAACGGTGGCTGGTCAATGTTATTGGGCGCGGTTTATATCCGCCGACCTCAATGCATTCGTTCCCGCTGAACCGTTCGATGCGGTCGTTCTCCGGCTCATGCGCCGGCGTATGCGCGAACACGCCGCGACGTTCTGGCAACTGTCGGCTCACGTTCGTCGTCGCGGCGTAATAGCGCTCGTGTCTGGGAAACTGGCATCCAACGGATCGGCATCGTACGCCAAGAAAAGGCGGATGCTCACATCTTGATACGCTGCATGTTCCGAGACAAAGACCGCCGTTCTCCAAGCGGGCTTTGCGTACGTTGTTTAACTGGGGGCGAATGCCGCACACGAAACCTCAGAAGTTCTCTGGAAAGCCGTGCCTGGAGTGTCCAGCACGAGTGAGCGCGTAAAACGCGTCGCGGCTATGAGCGTGGATCAGGGGATACTGCCGAGTCAATTGTGTGCGGACTAGAACGGGGGGCTCGCCCATGTCCGCGCGCTCTGCTGTGTTAATCCCGATGCCTGTCACGCTGACAAGCATAGCCTGGTCTCAGCCCTCAACCGCCTGGTCTAACGGGTTTTCAACCATCTTGAAGACCGCCTGTCGCTATTCCGTGTCCTTCCCTATGAGCATTGCTGGCCGATGCGCTCGTAGCAGCCATCGCCGGCAAGCTCTGAAAAACGGTAGACGCCGTCGATCTCCCGCGCCGTTGGTAGGACATGTCAATCGGTGCGGGCCGCCGCCGAGATCGAGCTGAATTTGTCGATGTTATTCTGAAGCTGGCTCTTGCCTGGGCCAATCGTCAATGTCGAAGTAGCGGGCAGGCGCCACGAGGCGAGCGATTTGCCGGTGGCGTTCGCAAAGCCCTTCCGATTCGGCTAAGCCATCACATTGTGAAGCCGTCTTGTGCGGACAGGGTAATGAGCTAAGGGCCGCCTCGCATCCGGTTATTCGGCGTGAGTCGTCTTTCTTCGCTGACGATCTGGATCAAGGCACCCTGAGCATCTCAAGACGACCCAGAAAACGAGCCCGCCAAGTGCTCCGAACAAGCCAAAATACAGCACGGGCTTGATGCAGCTGACCAATATTGCGGCGCTGGTGACCGCGCGGGCGACGATCGGCTCACCAGTGGCCAACATAAACACGGAATGCACCATCCGATAAGTTAGGATACTGGCGGGTGCGCCACCAAGTACAGCACCCAGAACAACGCACGATACGATGTTGACCCACCTCAAAGGCTGAAAAATCAGGAAAAGCGGCAACCCCAGGAGAACTGAGTGACTGAGGGCTATCATCAATGTGAATGTAAACACCATGGGTGCGACACTCGGAATGTGCCAATACAGGGTCAGCGCCAGCGCTGGAGCAATGCTTGCAAATACGGAGGTGGCTGCGGCGCCTAAAATTATTTGCAACCGTGACTCATTGGCTACTGATTCCGATGTCGATTGGGCTCGCGGGCGCAATTGCGCCTGTGTGCCAATGCCTGTCGTCAATTGCGGTCGGAGAAATTGGTCCGCGCTTGACTGCACCTCACTTTCCATCTGCAGCGGATCTCTGAATGAATGGTCGGGTCGACTTGTCGTATTCTGCATATCCAGGTCGCGCCTTCACCTATCGCGTACATCAATCGGGTCACGGCCGCGCATATGGGTCGGCGCAAGATCCGCAAAAAGCACAGTGCCGGTTCACAGGCAGATCTCGGGCGGCTTGTCCTAAGGGCCGCGTCGAAGCTATGGCTAGTGTGATGATGCGTCGTTTGTGCTCTGGTGAATTGCAAGAATCGGACTCGTCTGCTTGACGCGCGTGGCCGTGATGTTGTGCGCCATAACCGAAGTGACATTTCTCGGTACTGCCCGCGAAAACGACTGAACGAGAATGCACGGGGTGCTCTGGCGGATTGCCGTCCCGCAAATGCAATGATGGTTACTTGTCATTTGCCGTGGTCGGCATGTCGGGATTGATATGGCGTGCCTGGTCAATGATGGTATCGCGGCGCGCGATATGATCGGAACGCGCGCTTTGGCGTTATATGTCGCCGTCATACGACGCTTTCAGGCGGCAGCGGATTTTCCGTCAAGCGTAGCCACGGCAGAACAATGGTTCGGGATCATTCTCAAGCGCAGCCTGCTCGAGGACAGCGTTCGGAGACATCCGCGCGCGGTGACCTCGTGCGCTGCATTGGGGTCGATACGCTGGTGAAGCAATCCGCTCCGAGCGCGGCAGTTTCAGAGCCGCCTAGCAATGGAAGTGAGACCCTTCTCCGAGCTGCGCCCGTGTGGGAGAGGAGTTTTATTCTTCCACCCAGTCAGTTCGACGCGAGTATTCCTCTCACCCGATGGCCGAATTATACAATCGCTGAAAGCCATGTTGGTGGTTTGCTTGCCGGCGTAGCTCGGGACAAGGCACGCTTTAGAGGTTCTGATCAGGAAGCTGAGGCGAAACGAATTCCGTTGGTGCCGCGTCGTTTCTCGGAGCTGAAGTACGGAAGCAAGATCAACGAACGTGCCGGATGTTCAGAGGGAGTGCGCCGTCCGCTAGTACGGTTCCCGCAACATCCGCGCGTTGCAAATGTGAGTTGGATGATGAGCGAGACAATACCGATCGATACCACGGAATTCGAAGCCCGCGTTAATGCCAAACAGCGCCGGCAGGCAGCTGATCTGCGATCCTCGTACGATTTTATCGTCTGCGGATCTGGCTCATCTGGCTCCGTTGTCGCGCGCCGGGTCGCGGAAACGGGGCATGCGTCGGTCCTTTTGCTGGAGGCGGGAGAGGACGATGACGTGCCAAGCGTTCGGGAGGCAGGACGATGGCCCGAGAATCTCGGAACGGAACGAGATTGGGGATTTCAAGCGATTGCGAACCCGCAACTCAATGGCCGTCGGCTTCCGCTCGCGATGGGTAAGGTGCTCGGCGGCGGCTCAAGCATCAACGCCATGGCATGGTCGCGTGGACATCGCAACGATTGGAATTACTTTTCAACCGAGGCGAACGATCCGACTTGGGATTACGACTCCGTTCTCGCTGTCTATCGCCGCATCGAGGATTGGCAGGGCGCGCCTGACCGATTGCGGCGTGGACGGGATGGTATTGTCTATGTTGAACCGGCACGCGAGCCGAGTCCATTGGCTCCGGCCATGGTCGAGGCCGCGCGGTCGGTCGGCATTCCCGCCTTCGATGACCAGAACGGAGCGATGATGGAGGGCGAGGGAGGCGCGGCGATTGCCAATCTCCGCGTTCGCAATGGTCTTCGCCAATCCCTCTTTCGCGCCTACGTCTATCCCTGGATGGATCGCGACAATTTGACAGTGCTGACCGGCGCGCTGGTGACACGGGTCAAAACTGATGGGAAGCGAGCAACCGGAATCGAGCTCCTTCGCAACGGCCACTTGCACCGCATTGCCGCACGCTGCGAGATTGTGCTGTCCCTCGGCGCGATCAACACGCCGAAGCTGTTGATGCAATCGGGTATTGGCGACGCCGCCGAATTGGCTCGCTTCGGCATCGACCTGATTCAGCACCTTCCGGGCGTCGGGCACAATTTCCAAGATCATATCCTGGCTCCCTGCCTCTGGGAGCACAAGGCTCCGCTTCAGCCTCGAAACAATGGAGGAGAGGCGACCTTCTTCTGGAAGAGTGATGCATCACTCGAAACGCCGGACTTGCAGCCGTTCCTGATCGAGTTTCCCATTGTCACGCCCGAGACAGCTCATTATGCGCCACCGCCGGCGTCATGGGGGATGTTGCCAGGCGTCGTACGCCCGCGTAGCTGCGGTCGCCTGCGCATCACAGGCTCCAGCCCATCCGATCCAGTGGAGATCGACGCCGCCACGTTCTCCGACCCGGCTGATTTCAAGGCTATGGTCCGCGCCATCCAGATTTGCCGCGAGATGGCTAACTCCGCTGTCATGAGCCCATTCGTCAAGCGCGAGATCATGCCCGGCCCTCTGACAGGACCTTCGTTAGAGAACTTCGTCCGCGATGCGACAATGAGTTACTGGCACCAAAGCGGTACAGCGAAAATGGGCCGGGATGAGATGTCGGTTGTCGACAGTCGGCTCCGGGTCTACGGCATGGACCGACTGCGCGTGGCCGATGCTTCGACTATGCCGCGCGTCACCACCGGTAATACCATGGCGCCCTGCGTCGTCATTGGTGAGAAGGCCGCCGAGTTCCTGATTGCCGAACATGGCCTGTAGCAGCGATGGTCTAGCGCGGTGGTGCGCCCGGGGTCGCACTCTCGCGATTTGGCAGGGAAGCCTTTGGATGGCGCCGGGACTCAAATCTTCATCGTGACGGCATCAATGACAGCACACGATGCGACGTTGACCCATCCCGAAGTCTAAAAAGTCGAGAAAAAGTAGCAGTCCCAGCAAAACCGTATGACTGAGAGTGATAATTAGAGTGAATTTCGGAACGCGCCACAACAGCCTGTCATCGTTGCTGGAGCTGCCCACAAACACGGGCCGTTGCGGCATCTACGGCTTCGTGGTCGTGTCGCATGATTGCGTTGCCAAGCTGTCTCACAGGCGTAGTGCACCTAGATACGAACGCGTCTCATCAATTCCGATCGGAGTAAAGTTGCCAAAGCTCGATCGCGTCTCACTTCCATCTGAAGCGGCCCTCTCAACGAATGGTTGCGCCGTTTATCTGGCTCTACCGTAAGGCTCCTACTTAAAGGCAGCCCGAACGTGAACTCACCAAATCTTCACGATGGCTTGGCGCCTTCCTGAAGCCATTGTGACGCCCCTTGCTCAGTCACATCGCTGTGGTGTCTGCGCCGAACCCGCGCGTCTGCAAGGGGTACCTCAAGGAGCGTCGGATCGTAGGCGCCGGGTCATGCTCAGACGGTCATTAGCCCAGCGAGCCGAAGTGTTGCGCCTGTAACCACTTTCGCACCCAGAAGAAAGAAAAGCGTAACAGGCGGTGGCGACACTCCCATGGGCCGTCTGCCCTTCAAGATGACAGATCGTTGCCGTATCGGACGTAACAAAGGTATGCAGTGTCCAATTTGCAGAAGATCGCGATCGCTGGCCTTATCAAGAAAATTGCGTCTAGGTCGGGGTGATCCAAGCGCCAAGCATGCAGACGCACGGAGCAATAGCAAGAGCAGGGCGTTCCCTGAATACAGTATCGGGAATGCCCCTAAAACAACCAGAGTGCAAGACGGTGGCTTGGCAAATGACGGGCAAGATCTCCGGTGATCTCAGAGGTGGCTTTACGAACCGGCAAGTCAATCGCCGCAAGGCCTTGGCGGCGGCGGTCGGCTGCGGCGTGGCGTTGTCGGAGGTAGCTCGGTCCGCCGTGGCCGCATCCAGCGTCCGCATACTTGAATCACCTGAACAGCTTCATTCAGCCTATGAATACGTCATTGTCGGTGCAGGGTCATCCGGTTGCGTTCTGGCGCATCGGCTCGGTCTGGCTGGACGACGGGTACTAGTTGTCGAGGCCGGCGGCCAAGCGAAGTCGGCAGCCGTTGCAGACCCGCCGGAATGGCCCAAACTCCAGGGCAGTCAGTTTGACTGGCGCTATTTGACGGTCCCGCAACCGGGGCTGGGAGGCCGCATTATTCGCTGTCCGCGCGGCAAGGTCGTGGGCGGCTCAAGTGCGATCAATGCCCTCGGCTATCACCGCGGCCACCCCGCCGCTTATGATCGCTGGCCCGAGGGGTGGCGCGCTATGGACCTCCTGCCGTACTTCAAGCGCGCCGAGACTTTTTCTGGTGGTGCCAGCGCATGGCGGGGTGGCAATGGTCCTCTGCACGTCCTATCGCTCGGGGACGTCACGGATCGAAATCCCGTGGCATCCGCCTTCGTCAAGGCGTCGCAAGACCTTGGGTTCTCAATGACCCCCGATGTCGGAGGGGAGGTCACGACTGGCGTTGGCTGGCAACAACTCAATATCAAGGGACGAGTTCGCGACGACGCCGCGACGGCCTATCTCGGGAGTCTCGAGAACGTGACCGTCGATCTGCTGGTGGACGCGGAAGTGCTCGGTCTTGTGATCGAAGGCGGAAGGTGCATCGGCCTGCGGCTTGCCGAACACCTCGTGCGGGCCGGCAGTGAAGTCTTGCTTTGTGCCGGTGCAATCGATTCGCCACGCCTTCTGATGCTGTCGGGAATCGGCCCGGCCGACCAACTACGATCTCTCGGTATTCCCGTTGTCCTGGATCTGCCGGATGTCGGCCGCCATCTTGAAGACCATCTGCTGGTCGCGGGCGTGGCATATGCGGCACGGCGCGAGGTGCCGCGCTCGCACTACAACCATGCCGACGCTCTCCTCTACGTGCCGCACACTGACCCAAATGACAGCCCGGATCACCTTGTGATGTGCCTTTCCCTGCCGTTCGTTCTGCCGAGCGTCGGCCCGTTGCCTTCACCGGCTTACGTCCTTGTGTCTGGCCTGATGCGACCGCGGAGCCGCGGCAGCGTGAAACTTGCCTCCGGCAATCCACGGGTCCCGGCTCTAATTGATCCGAACTACATTTCCGAGCCGGCCGATCTGGACCTTCTTGTTGAAGGCGTTTCTCTCGCCCGCGAAATCGGGGCCGGTGCTGCTTTTGCCGACTGGCGCGCGCAAGAGGTCTATCCGGGGCCCGAGGGAACAAACACCGCCGACATGCGCAAGTTCATTCTTCGCGCGGCAGATTCGTTCCACCACCCTGTCGGCACTTGCCGCATCGGGGCCGTCGTCGATGAGGCCTTGCGCGTGAAAGGTGTGACCGGTCTGCGCGTCATCGATGCCTCGGTGTTCCCTGGAATCCCGCAGGCGTTGACCAATGCTGCCACAATTGCCGTGGCCGAGAAGGCGAGCGATTTGGTGCTCGCCGGGTAAAGCACCGGCAGATGTTCTGCCGGCTTGGGGATCACGAGGCCGTTTGAAGGTCGATGGAATGGACGACTGGATCGAGGTCAAGGGAGCCAAATAGGTTTCGAGAGTTGCGACGACAGTTGACGCTTCTACTAATTCGCGCTCGTCGCCGGGCGAAATCTCACGAGGCGATGATGCTGCAATGGTTGGTACGCCGGTGACTTCATGTGATTCTTGATCGGTGCTAGATTGACTCTTGATCAGTCGTGCGAATTAGGCGGTCAAATGGCTTAAAAACGACGCGCATGGGGTTTGCAACGGCCATTCCGACAAAGAGAAATTCCGTAGTGATCTCAATCGCCCAAAAGGCTGCGAAATGTCGGAACGGGTCTTGAAAACATTGCGAAAATCCAGAGACTTCCAAGCTAAATACCGTCTGCCACCAACATTAAGTGGCTGCTCAAGCCGCTGCTTCGAATAGCAATTTGAGATGGTTGCATGTCCCCGCAACCAAGTTGATAAAAAAACCCGGCAATCTCAGTAGATTGCCGGGTTTGTTTTTGATGCTGGAATCGACCTCACTAGCATCAATGACTTAGGTTGTAGATAAAGTGTTGCGTCGACCGGTTGAGACCACCTCTCTATAGCGGACATGGGCCCGATGCCCGACTGCGGCTAACCTATTCGGAAAAGCTTTCGCCGCCCGAAATGCTGCCCGTTTCGCTCCGCAAGGGCAATCCCGACCGGTCCAGCCGGCGCCGTCTGGCCCACGCCTCAATCGCGGCGATGCAGGATTCTTCCGTTTCATGGCTGAGCAGTGAGATGGAGAGCGAGTGGGCAGACATAGGATTTCCTGCAGAAGTTTCGGCGATCCGAACACCGCTTGTTCAAGCTCAGGCAAAATATCAGTCAGGATCGAAATAGTGGATCTCCATCAGCAGGCAGCCGGTTTCCGATTTGAACGGACCATGAAATGCGCCAGGTGGACGGCAAGCGTAGGTATTCGGCTTGAAAGCTTCGCCGCCCTTGCCGTGTTCGTCGTTGCCGACAGTGAGGTCGCCTGCGAACAGAAAGACCTCCTCCCAGTACTCGTGGACAAAGGGCGTGGTGGTATAGACGCCAGGTGCGAAACGAAGCAGGCGGGTCCGGCTGCCACGCTTCTTCACCTCGTCCAGCGCACCTGAAAGGATTTTTTGCTGGATGCCAGCCGGATAACCCGCAGGCGTCTCCCAGCCACTGGACATATCCAGCGTGTGAAATTCATCGTGGGCTTTGTTAATAGCCATTGGAAACTCCTGACTTGATCAAGCGACGGCGCGGGTGGGCGGATTGGTTTGCGAAGCAATCTCGTCTGCAAGGTCATAGCTTGAGAGCATACTGTCAAGCAACGCGGTCGCTGCCTTCCAGTCATAAGAACGAAACGCGTGGCCTTTGGTGACAAACGTCGCGCCTGCGTAAAACATCTCGTATTGAGAATGGCGCGACGCAAATTCTGAACCCACCGCATCCCAGGCCAATTTGTAGAATTTAACCCGGTCGACTGCATTGGCGGCCGGGGACTGTTGGGTTTTTCCGATCAGGCCCGCAATTTCCGGATTGTCAAAGTCCCTCACCGACGAAGGCAGCATGATCATTCCGCCGCCGGCCAGCTCGCGCAGCGTATTGATGACCTTCGCATAGAGCTGCTGCGTCAGTGTCTGCGCCGCATACAGCAACTGCCGGTCGGGCACGAAGTAGGCGCCGCGGCGCTGCCCCTTGGTCTCCATCGCGACGACAAACGCGTCCACCATGCTGGCCTCGGCGGAGAGTTGGCCCAGCATTTCACGCACCTGCGGGAATCCGACAATCCCGTTGATTTCCGCTGTGCGGTGCGCGATCCCGGCGAGGAAGCGGAGCTTCACGGAAAGACGTATCTGCGCCTGGTAGTTCTGGTAGACGTGAGCGGGCGTCGCGTGAAACTGCTTTTGGCACATTTCGATATTGTCGACGATAAAAACGCGCTCCCAGGGTACCTTTACATCATCGAAGTAAAGTACGGCGTCATTTTCATCGAAGCGGCTTGCCAGCGGGTTATCGAACACCGACTGCGCCGCCGCCTCGTAGGATTTTCTGGACAGGATTTTCAGGCCCTTGGCGTTCATCGGCACGGCAAAGGAGATGGCATATTTTTCGTCGCCCGGCTGCAGCGGCTGAATGCAGGTCACGAAGACCTCGTTGGCCATGATCCCGCCGGTCGCCAGCATCTTGGCGCCGCGCACCGTGATGCCGGTCGCGTCGCGATCAACCACGCCGGCGGTCAGATACGGATCCGCCTGTTGGGCCGCACTCTTGGACCGGTCGGCCTGAGGATTGATGATCACGTAGGTGAGGTAAAGATCGTTGTCCCGCGCATAGCGATAGTAGTCCGCGAGCGCGCCGGCACGCGCGGGGTCGTAAGCCTCGAAGATGTCGAGCCCCATGAACATCCCGGAAATACAGGAGGCGACGTGGTCCGGAGCGCGCCCCATGAACCCCGCATGCAATTCCGTCCAGGCCTCAAGCCCCTCGCGGCGCGTGACAAGCTCGTCGTAGCTTGCAGGCAACTGCCAGATCCTGTTGGCCCGCGTTCCCGTCTCGGTTTCGAAGGTCATCAACTCTTGATTTTCAGTCGCGCTCTGGAAATCGAACATGCGGCCAATGGAGGCGACCGCGCCACGATGGGCTGGATGAACGGTCACGTCCTCAACGCGTTCGCCGTCGAGATAGATCTCGCGGCCGTCGCGCAGGCTTGCGATATGCTGTTCGCCAGTCTTGATCATGATTTGCCTCGATTGCCTCGATTGTCTCGATTGTCTTGGGCCATTGAAATACTCAATAGTGCATCGGCAGTGGCCATTCGGGGCTGCGCTCGGCGCCCGAGAGGCTGCGATAGGTTCCGCGAAAAAAGATCAAGGGTTCATCGATGGGATAGGTGGTGAACCGCATAACCCGGCCGACGAAGATGACGTGATCGCCACCGTCGTAATGGGCGTAGGGGGCGCATTCGAAGTGCGCCAGCGCACCTGCAATAAGGGGCGCCGCTTCAAGTCCGAGCGTGTGTTCGACCGCCGTCCATTTGTCGTCCAGTGCCTTCGCAAATTTGTTCGAGAGATGCTCCTGGTCCCGTCCCAATATGTTTACCGCATAACCTCTGGCCTGGATCATCGCATTGAGACTGAATGATCTTCGGTCGATCGAGAAAAGGATCAGCGGCGGATCTATTGAGACCGAGTTGAACGAACTCATGGTCAGGCCAACCGCGCGTCCGTCGGCTGCTTCCGCGGTAATAATGGCGACCCCCGTTGCGAACTGACCGAGCGCCCGCCGGAAGGCCCGGGGGTCTAAATCCGAAGCGATGCCCATCTCCATCTCCGGCTTTGGTCAATTAGCTTTATAACAAAGCTATATTGATCTGTGCACCCGTTTCTGTCAAGACTATCCATCCGCTAGGGGGCGCCTGACAGATCAAACGCAACTTGTTCTCTTGTTGATCGCTCGCTACAAAACGGCAAACACCGCGCAGGACTGGAATGGCTGCGAAAACCAGATCTCGATCGATCGCGACCCAACCCACCGTTTCTCGCCCCGAGCTGCTGGTCGGAAATTCCGACCATGCCTTCCGCCAATTTGTTCATGACACGCTCGCCTTTTCGGCCCGGCTGCAGCAAGTGCGCAGCCAGCTCGGGCAGGTCATCGGTCTTTCCGGCACCCAGTATACGGTGTTGATCGCGATCGCCCATCTGCGCGGAGAGGACGAGAAGGTCGGCGTCAACCTGGTCGCGGATCACCTGCATTTCAGCGGCGCCTTCATTACCATTGAAATCAACAAGCTGGTTGCGGCCGGGCTCGTTGAAAAAGAAACCGATCCGGTGGATCGGCGGCGCGTGGTGCTCGCAATTACGCCGAAAGCCCGGGCGCTTCTCAACGAACTCGCGCCGGTGCAGCGGCCGGCCAATGATTTGCTTTTCAGCTGTCTGTCCGCAAAGGATTTCGCGAAGCTGCGCAAGATCATGTCCCGACTGGTCGGCACGGCGGACGAGGCGATCAATCTTTTGGAGTATACGTCGCCGCTGGCGGCGGCCCGCTCGGCAAAATAGGCCAGTATCATCGGGCAGGGCAGGCCGTGACGATCGGTTTGCCTTGATCCGGGACAGCAATGACCGACTAGAGCCTTTTCCGTTCCGATTGAATCGGAACGGAGGCTCTATTTCTTTGTCTGACGCGTTTTCCTTACGCGAACCGGTATCCACTTCGCGTGAAAACGCTCTAGATTGCATGATCTTGCTGCCGTGTGCTGCCGCCAAGGAAAGCTTCCGAAACCGCGGTGTTGCCGGCCAACTCACGCGCCGTCCCTGAAGTGACCATGCGTCCCGTCTCGAGCACGTAGGCTCTGTCAGCAAATTTGAGGGTCTGCCGCGCCTTCTGCTCCACCAGGATGATGGTCAGACCTTCCGATCGAAGATCGCCGATCATGCCAAAAATATAATCGGTCATTTTGGGCGCCAGGCCGAGCGATGGCTCGTCGAGCAAGAGCAATCGAGGCTTGGACAGGCAGGCTCGCGCGATCGCCAGCAATTGCTGCTCGCCGCCGCTGAGAAGGCTTGCAAGTCCGCTGCGGCGCTTTTCCAGAATTGGAAACCGTTCAAACATCCGCCCGACGTCCGCCGTCGCTTCACGCCGGTCACGCCTGCAATAGATGCCCATCAGCAGATTTTCTTCGACCGTCATGCGCGCGAGGATGCCGCGTCCTTCGGGCACCAGCGAAATGCCCGCGCGTAAATTGTGTTCGGCCGAATTGGGCCTCAACACCTGGTTCCTGAAGCTAATTTCGCCGCGAAACGGCAGCAGTCCTGCGACTGCACGTGCAATCGTCGTCTTGCCGGCGCCGTTGGCGCCGAGCAGTGCCACGATTTCTCCCTCGCGGATATCGAGATCGATCTCGCGCACCGCTGTCACGGCACCATATTGCACCCGAAGGCCGCGGATCGAAAGCATCAGGCTTCCTTTCCGAGGTACGCGTCCATCACGACCGGGTTGGCCCGCACCTCGCCCGGAAGCCCCTGCGCAATCAGAACGCCGAAATCGAGCACGTACAGGTAATCGCAAAGGTTCATAACGAAACTCATGTCGTGTTCGATCAGCAGGATCGTCAGGCCGTCGTCGCGCAGACGCAACATCAGGTGGCGGATTTCGTCGGCCTCATCGTGGTTCATCCCGGCCACCGGCTCGTCGAGCAGCAGCATCTTGGGGCCGGCTGTGAGGGCCCGCGCCATCTCGACCTTTCGCTGCGTTCCGTACGAGAGCGAGCGGGCGCTCTGATTGCGCACGTCCTCGAGCCCAAAGAATTCAAGGACCTCCTCAGCCCGCGCGATGGCGGCACCGCCGGTCCAGCGAATAGGAAGAGCCCTGCGCAAGAGGGAGCCCTGACTGGGTTGAGCCACCAGCAAGTGCTCCCAGACGGTCATGCTGGAGAACAGCCTGATGTTCTGAAACGTACGCACCGCTCCAGCGCGAGCGATCCGATACGGGTGCCAGTGCGTAATCGGCTGCTGATCGAGATACACCCGACCGCTGTTGGCGCGGTAGGCGCCGGTGATGACATTGAAGAGCGTGGTCTTGCCCGCACCGTTCGGTCCGATCACCCCAACGATCTGCCCTTGCTGCACCTCGCAACACAGTGCCGAGAGAGCCTCGATCCCACCAAACGACTTGGTGACGTCGCTCAGCTGGAGCAGCGGCTTGCTCATACTGTCTGCTTGCGTGGCATGAATAGCCTGAACACGGCCCGGTCCAGAATTCCCTGGCGTCTTATCAGGAGCGCGATAATGAGCAGCGCACCAAACGCCGCGAGCCGCCAATCGGCGAGGCCGCGCAATTGTTCCGGGAGCAGAACCAGCAGCGTTGCCCCGACGAGCGATCCGGCACCGATCGTCGATCCACCAAGAATGACAGCCAGGACGAAATCGATGGAACGCTCGAAACCGAAATTGCCCGGCTCGATATAGACATGATGATGCGCGAAGAGTCCGCCGGATATGGCCGCAACCGCGGCGCTCACCCCAAACGCCCCGATTTTCGTCATCGTGGTGTTGAGGCCGATCAGGTTTGCGGCGGTCTCGTCGTCGGCAACGGCGCGCATCTCGAGCCAAACACGCGATGACTCCATGAGCCACACCACAAGCAGAATGAGCCCGACCCAAATCCAGACGTAGGTCGCTGAGGTGTGGGCCATGCCGTGATAGCCACCCGCGCCACCGGTGATCTCGAGATTGAGAAACAGGCTGCGGACCATCTCGCCAAACCCGAGGGTCGCCATGGCAAGATAGATTCCATGCAGGCGCAGCGCAGGAAATCCGATAACGACACCAATCATTCCAGATAATATTGCGGCGATCAAAAGTGCCGCTGTCAGGGGTACGCCGACCGCCACCGTCAGATAAGAGGTCAGGTAGGCCCCGATCGCCATAAAGCCTGCGTTGCCCAGTGACAGCTGGCCGGTCGCGAGGATGATGTAGACGCTGAGCGCACCGAGCGTCAGAATGCCGACGTCCGCAAAGAGAGCAGCGTTGTAGGTCGACATCACACGCGCTGCCCCTGTTGCGCCCCGCTGCCGCCCAGCAGTCCCTGCGGACGAAACAGCAAAATCAGGATCATGAATCCATAGACCACGAAATCCCTGACCTGCGAACCGCCATAGGCGACAGTCAACACTTCCGCAATGCCGATCAGTGGACCTGCAAGAAGCGCGCCCCAGATCCGGCTTGTTCCGCCGATCACCATCACTGCGATCGCCTTCAGTCCGATCTCGACGCCAACATATGGCGTGATGGCCGCGTAGTGTATCGCGATCAGAACTCCGGCCGCACCTGCCAGCGCGCCCGACATCATGAATGCCGTCAGCGTGATCCGGCCGCTGGAAACGCCGAGCAGGCGGGCGACCTCGCGATTTTCGGCGACGGCGCGAAGCGCCCGGCCCACGGATGTCCGCTGCACGATGTAAGCCATGATTGCCACCAACGCGATGGTGACGCCGATGACGATCAGCTGGAGTTCTCCAATGCTGACGGGTCCAAGGGTGATGCGGCCGCCCAGAAATTCATCCGGTAATTGCAGGGGATCCGAGCCCCAGACATTGGTCGCGACATTCTGAAGAATGATGGAAAAGCCGAGCGTGCTCAACATCGGCGTGACCACCGGCGCGTCGCGCAGCGGCTCATAGCCGATCTTCTCGATGACCCCGGATATCACCGCCGCTCCCGCCATCCCGGCGGCAACGGCTATCGGCAGCGGCAGGTTAGTCGTAATCACCATAAATCCCAGGTAGCCGCCGATCATGAACAGATCGGCGATCGCGAGATTGAGGATGCCCAATATTCCCATGACGATGGAAAACGACAGCGCGAGCAGCGTGTAGACTGCTCCCAATGTCACACCATTTACCAATTGCTGCAGAAGCATGAATTAGACACCGCTCTTGCCGAGAAGCTTGACCAGTTTCCTTGGGTTGCTCGGGCCTCGATACCACCGCGATCGCAAGCATGGCGCGCGGGGCAACATGCACCTCGCGCGCCGCATTTAATGCACTCGACAGCCGACAGCCGAGGCGTCAGCAGGCCGGATGCCCGGGAACCGAACTGCACCCCTGCACTTTGGTTGTCCAGGCACCATTCTGACCCTGCAGCACATAGAATGCCTTGATCGCCTCGCCATCGTCGTTGAAACTGATTGGACCGCCCAATCCCTTGAAGTTATCAAGCTTGACAAGGTAATCCCGAACTTTGACGCGATCCGCTTCAAGGTCTTCCGGCTTGCCCGTCACGCCGGCGTTCTTGGCCGCGTCGACATACATGCTGACGATCTCATAGATATTTGCATCGTACATGCTCGGCTCGATCTCCGCAGGCAGCCCGGACTCCTTGCGCAGCATCGGCTGAAGTTCCGCGACAAACGCCGGTGCACGGTCTCCCGCCATCGAGGCAAAAAATGTCGCGGGAGCGATGATCGGAAGCTCCGGCGCGGCCTTGAGAATCGCCGATGAAATAAGTTGCGTGGCGCCCACGACCGGCTTGATGAACCCTTGTCGCTTCATCTCGCGCAGCACCGTCACGGCCTGGCTGTAATCCGCGCTCAGAACGACACCATCTGGATTAAGCGACTTCATTTTCGTAACCTGGGCGCTGACGTCGAGGTCACCGGTATTGAAGGAAAGCGGATCAGTTTCATTGGCGATCGAGATGCCATTTTCCTTCATCAGGGCCGGCATGATCTTGGTGCCGACAGTCGAAGCCGTCGCATCCTTGGCATCGAAGATGATGGCGACCGTCTTGATATCGAAGGTTTTCTTGTAGTAGGGGACGGTCGACTTCGCGAGGATCGATTCATCGATCGTGTTGCGGAAAGCCCATGGGCGATTTGCCTTCGCGACACCCGGCTTCGACGAAGCCTGCGACATCGACACAACTTTCATTTCATTTGCGACCGGAAACGTCACTTCAGCCGCGCTGCTGGTCAATGGGCCAGCAACGGCGATCACCTTTTCATCGCCAGCCAATTTGCGCAGCGAGCTGGTGGCTTGTGCCGGCTTTGTCGCGTCATCCAGAATGATGATCTTCAGTTTGGCGCCGTTGATGCCGCCGGCTTTGTTGACCTGCTGCTCGATCATCTTCAATGTCACGGTGTTGCTGCGACCCCATTCGGCGAATGGTCCGCTGCTGGGGACGATCGCCCCGATTGCGATTTCGCGGTCGGCGAGGGTTTGTGCCTCGGCGGAGCCGACGACCGCGATCGATAGCTGCAGGATGGCCGCGGCCAAAAGCCCGGACCATTTATTGCCAGTCGAAATCATCGAACATTCTCCCAGAATTGTGCAGGCCAGATCGCCGTTCTCGGGTTTAGATGTGTCCTGCAGTTACAAAAGCCGGTTGCATAAATCCAATTACATAAGCCCAGGTGCATAAGCCCAAGTGCATAAGTCCATGTGCATAAGTCCGAGTGCATAAGCCGTGCCATCAACGGCCCAAATCATCCCCCAAAATACAACTAATGACAAACGAAATATGAACAGCTTTCTTTATTAGGTTTACGGCAAAGATATTATGGGTCCTCGCCGGTGCCTTCGAATTTTTACTCTCGCATTGCTCCGAAAATCATCCGCCTGCTCATTTGTTAAACAGAGGGGCGCCCGCGCTGCAGAACAGGCTTCCTGATCACGTCGCTCCTGTCTTGCGGGCCGGCTTATGCAGTACATCGAGCTTGGCAATGTTGGGCCTGGCGCGGGATTCCGACAGATATCGTTGCAGCGCCATTGCCTGCTCGCTCGACTTGACAAGACGCTCGGTCATATCGACCAGCAGCGCAAACTCCTTGGCGGAAAGGCAGCCGAACTGAACATCGTTGACCTGCCGCTGGGTCGGCGCGAGCCGCTCGAGCAGCTCTCTTCCTCGCGCTGTCACGGTCAGGCACAATCGGCGCTTATCCACGGGGTGACCGGCTTTTTCGATCAGCCCTTTCTGCAGAAGCTTGTTGGTAATGACGGTCGTGAAAGCGCCGCTGAGATGCAGGTGATCGGCAATATCCTTGACGCTGACGTTTCCTTCCGCCGAAAGGTGTCCGATCGAGATCAGCATCGTGTATTCGATGCCCACCAGACCGATCACTGCTCCATGGCCTTCTCGAACTGCCGAATGGCGGGCAAGAAAGCCAAAGAGATTATGAACGAGGCGGCGGAATTGTTGATCAGAGCCGTCGACCAGCAGTTCAGGCCGCGAAATCGTCAAGGCCGCCTGCCGCGTCGACTTCAGCGGCGCCGGCTTTATTTTTGATGATGCGAGTCGTTCCCGTCCCATGTGTTTCAGCTCACAGTCATTTCGAGGTTTCCGATTGCGGGTGCAATTGGGGCATCCAGTGATTCTCCTGATATCGAAGTTAGTGAGCGGCTCCGCTAAAGTCTCTCGGCAGTTTGCAATGTGCGACCTGGACATTTCGTATCGAGGCCGGCGTATTGCGACTGCGGCCAACAAAGCGCGGTATTCCATCGGTAAAAACCGCGGCAACCGCCGGCACGTCGCCATTCCGCAGAGCGGAGAGGGCGTCGGGCTGCGAGCCGCCCGCGCAGGCGTCGATCAAGGCGACGTCGGCGTCCTTGCCTGCCTGAAGCAATCCCGAGTTTAGCCGGTATATCCGGGCGTTGTTTCCGGTTGCTGCCGCGATCGCCTGCTCCGGCGGCATGCCGCCGAGACTGGCGAGGTGACTGATCGTGTAGAACATGCCGAGTGGCATGATTCCGCTGCCGGTCGGAGTGTCCGTCGCAATCAGCAGGCGCTCCGGCTGGCCCGCCGCGTCGAGCAGTTTTGCCGTCAAGAGAGCCGTGCGCAGATTTCCCGCCGTGCAGAGTTGCAGCGCGATGTCGCTTTCATTCACCAGTCGCGCGAAACCGGCTTCAGGCATCGCCACCGGGCCGCCATTGACGTGGAACGAGACGCAAGGGTTGGAGGCAAGCACGTGCTCGGCCCATATTCCCGACGATCCAGGAATCGATGAACCGCCGGTATGCATGGTCGTAACCATCCCCAGCCGGCGGGCTGCCTGCATCAGAGGCGCATATTCGAAGGGTGTTGCAAACGCACCGAAGCCGGCTTTCGCCAACCACAGGCCTTGCGCGACGAGGTCTGTGAGGTCTGCTTCGGTGAGCCCCGGTTCGAGAATGACCGAGCCGGCGTGGACACGCATGCCCCCAGGCCGGTAATCGAGAAAGCAGGCGCGTGCAGCCAGTGCCAGCGCCTTGACCCCTGCGGCGTCCTTTGGGCGACCGGGCACGTGCACTTCCGACGCCGTGATGGATGTGGTCGTGCCGCCGTGAAGGTAGCTTTCCAGATATCCAACCGTGCGCTGGCGCGGGGTGTAATCTCCAAAGGTGATGTGCACGTGACTGTCGATCAGCCCAGGGATCGCCGTCGTTCCGGCCGCGTCAACGACGACGTCACAGCTGGCGACCTTGTCGGACGGCAACGTGCCAACCGCGGAAATCATTCCGTCTTCGAGTAGAATACCGTCGCCCCGCGTCAAGGGCTGCTTCAGGTCGCCCGTGACGATGGTTCCGATATTTACAATCGCGGTGCGCAAACTGTCCTCCCGTTATCGCAGGCCATCTTTGCCAACGACATCTTTCGCGGCCAGGCCGCCGACGCGCGCATTGAGGCGGCCTCGATTTGCCAGGCAAACGATAAGAGCCAACTCATTCGACCCAGGTGCATCCGGCGGCAAAGTGATGGTCAGGCCGTCATAGTGCGATCTGACGTAGAGCGCGTCCTTATGGGCCAGTGGAATATCGATCTGGCTGCCGGGCGCGGCAAGCTTCGTGAATGAAGGAATCCATGCCTCCGCGCCTCCAACAGCCTCACGCAGCGGAGCGGCGAAAGTCGTCGTCAGCATCGCATTGGCGTGTTCCAGTTCACCGCCGAGGCCGACGACGCCGCCCTTGCCGTAGCTTTCCGTCGGGTAGGGTCCCATCATTTCCACCGCGAGCTTCGCCAGAATTCGCCCGACATCCGCGCTCGCCTCGATGGCCTCTGACAGATTTTCCTCGAACCTTCCGGCATAGGGATTGCCGATGACCGCCACGGCCGCCACGCGGCGCAGCGGTACTGTGTGGCGATGGCCCGCCTCGACTTCCTTGTGATCGCAAAAGGTCAGCAGGCGGCGGATATCGAGTTTCACGGCAGGCCTCTCATGACAGGAAGAACTGGTCGCAGGTGACGTGTTATTTCAAGAGTCCGGATGCGGCGGGCAAGGAAAAGCTACAAGCAAGGTCAGGCTGCCTGACCGGCGCTCACTTGAGAATCCGCCAGGGCGTAACTATCGGTTATCCGTGTGGCCATCGCTGCCGCGCGATCCCAATCGTAGGTGCGGTAGCTGTGACCACGCGTGACGAATTGTGCGCCCGCGTAGAACATTTCGTATTGGAGATGACGTGAGGCAAATTCGGATCCTACGGCATCCCACGTCAGCTTCAGCAGCTTGACGCGATCTTCACCGCTCATCACGGGAGATATCTGAGTTAGCGAGATCATGCGCGCGATATCGGGATTGTCGAAGTCGGCAGCGGAAGACGGCAGCATCATCAGCGCCCCGCCCGCGAGCTCCCTGATCGTGCTGATGATAATCGGGTACATCTCCTGCGACTGAACCTGAGCTGCGTACAACAGGTGCTTGTTGGGGAGAAAATATTGGCCACGCATGGCGCCGCCGGCCTCCATGCCCAGCACCATCCCCTCGATCAGGGCCGCCTGCGATGCAAGCTTGCCCAACACATCCACGATCGGCGGGAAGTTGATGGTGCCGATCGTTCGCGCGATTCCCCGCGCCAGACCGACAAGAAAGCGCAGCTTCACCGAAAGCCTGATCTGCGCCTGATAGTTCTGGTACACATGGGCCGGCGTATCATGAAGTTGAGCCCGGCACATATCCGTGTCGCGCAGCACGAAAACGCGCTCCCAGGGAACTTTCACGTCATCGAAGAAGACGAGGGCATCGTTCTCGTCGAAGCGGAATGACAGGGGATTGTCGTACTCGCTGACAGCGTTTGCCTCGAACGACTTGCGCGACAGCAGGTTGACCCCTTTGGTGCCCATCGGCAGCGCGCACGAGAAGGCAAGATGTTCCTCGCCAGGTTTCAAGGGCTGGCCGGAACTCACGAAGATCTCGTTCGCCATGATCGCGCTGGTCGCGAAAAGCTTTGCTCCGCGTATCGTGATCCCCGATGCGTCCTGATCGACGATGTGGGCAACCATATCCTCGGCGCCCTTGCCTTGATCGCCAAACGCCTTTGACCTGTCGCCTTGAACGTTGTTGATGACGTAGGTCAGGAACATGTCGTTGTTGCGGACATAATCGAACCATTCGCGAAAGGCATGGCCACGCTTTTCGTCGTGCCGGTCCAGAACTTCGATCCCCATCATCATGCCGGACATGGAAGACGCAACGTGGTCCGGGGATCGTCCGAGAAAGCCGCAGGACACCTCCGCCCATTCGACCAGTGCCTTACGGCGCTCGACCAACTCGTTATAGCTGCGCGGCAACTGCCAGGACCGGTTGACGCGTCGACCGCCGCCGATATCGAAGGTCATACGTTCGAGATTATCCGGACTGGACTGGTAGTCGTACAGCGCGCCGGCCGACGCCACGGCATTGCGATAGGCGGGATGCTCCGAGACGTCGTGGATGAGCTTTCCGTTCAGATAGACGGATCTACCGTCGCGCACGCTTTGAATATGCTGCGCGCCGTTCTTTACGGAAGGGTTTTGCACCGAACCTGAACCCGTCATCGCGATGATCCTCCGCTGCGTGCCGGCTCATTCCGGCGTTGCCCGATGAATGAGAGCGTCGGAAGATAGCTAATTTTAGAAGCTATTTCAACGGCTAATTTTCGGACGATCTGTTGCGTGATCGGAAGAGGGGATTTCGCACGTCCAACGCTTCCGTCAGCTTGCGTCCGGCAGGTTCGGATGCCTCCCCGCAACCAAGATGAAAGAAAACCCCAGCAGTCTCAAAGGAATGCTGGGGTTTTGTTTTGGTGACGGAAGCGATTGCGGCGCGCAGCGGCGCGGTCATCCAAAAGTAAGCACGCAGGCATTCCCCGCGGCGCCACGCAGATCGAACGCCTCAGTTGGCTTTCTCGATCAGCGCTTCCAGAAGTTGCTTCAGCTCGGCCGTCGCCTTGTTGCCGTAGCTCTGGGCGATGTGGGCTTCCTGGTTGAGCGCCAGCGAGTTCAGCCGCTGGGTCAGCGCCTTGCCGCGATCGGAGCTGTACATCACGACCTTGCGCCGATCCTCCGGATCCTGGACCCGGTAGACGAGAGCGTCGGACACCATGCGGTCGATCATCTTCGTCAGCGTCGGATGATTGAGCAGTACTTCATCCGCGAGCTCACCCATCGAATGGCCCTTGCCGTCCGACAGCACCTTCAGAATGCGCCATTGTTCCACCGGTACGCCTTCCGTCCGGAATCGCGCGTCGAGCTGTCGATTGATTTCCCGGTTCGCCTGCGCAAGCAGATAAGCGAGGTGTTCGGTGATGGGCTTGCTTGGCGATTTAGCCACGGTCTATGCGCTTTGTGCTGGGGTGATTGGATGATTATTGAGCGGCTTTGCTTGTTCTCTATGCACGTGAATCGTTGAATATTCAATATTTTCCACTAGGATATTTCACCTTGCCGATCGTTTTACCGGTGGATACGCACAGCTAGCGCCGACACGGGAAAAAGCCGAAAGGAGAGCGAGGTGCTCTCAGCCAGTCAAATTGCAATGGCCGCCACCTTGCCCGTGCCGGCAGGATGGCTGCTGAAGGGTCTCCCCGAGGGCTGCTTCGATAAATTCGTGAAAACCCCGCGTCCGGATATTTTCCGTCCGCGCCGCGATCGCAAAAAACTTCGGATCGCCAACTTCATTACCTTGTCAGGCCCCGCCGGAATCTGGGGACCGGCCGGGACGAACAGCACCCTGTTGGCGGCAACCGAGATCAACCGGCGTGGCGGCATCCTGGGACGCGAAATCGAACTCGTCTTCCATGATGCCGGGGGCGACATCGACGACGTGGTCCGGTCGGCGTCCGATATCGTTGCGTCGGACGACGCAGATATCGTGATGGGATCCCATATCAGCGCGGTCAGGGTGGCGCTGCGGCGCGTTGTAGCGGGACGCATTCCCTATATCTACACGCCGGTGTACGAGGGTGGCGAGAAGACGCTGGGCGTGATGGCTATTGGTGAAACGCCGCGGCCGCAGTCGCGCCCTGCGATCGATTGGCTCGCCAACGTCAAACGCGCATCGCGGTGGTATCTGATAGGCAGCGACTACGTCTGGCCGTGGCTGTCTCACAGGGCGATCAAGAAATACATCGCGGACGCCGGAGGGCGCGTCGTCGGCGAAGAATTCGTCCCGATGGGCGAGGATGATCATAGCAAGCAAATCGATCGGATCCGTGCCGCGCGGCCGGACGTCGTTCTGATTTCCCTGATCGGTACCGACAGTATTGTCTTCAACAGGGCGTTCGCCAAGCAGGGCCTGGCATCGAAGATGCTCCGTCTGGCCGGCGCCATGGACGAAACCGTGCTGCTGGGGATCGGAGCCGACAATACCGAGAATCTGTTTTGTGCTTCCGGATATTTTGTCGACATGGCATCCGGCGAAAACGACGTCTTCCGCTGCCAATACGAGGCTTCCTTCGGCCGTCATGCGCCGCCCCCCGGTTCAGTTGCCCAGTCGAACTATGAGGGGCTTCGATTTCTCGAAACTGTCGCAACGCGCGCGGGGTCATTGGCGATCAAGCCGTTGCTCTCGACCGCGACGGACGTTGATTATCAGGGAGCGAGAGGCAATGTCGGTATCCGCCGCGGCACCGCAAAGATGCCGATTTACCTCGCCGAAGCCGACGGCCTTGATTTCCGGTTGATCAAGAGATTCTAGCCGGCAGCCGCGCGAAGCCCGGCGCTTTTCAAAATAATACTTGAAAAGGAAAATATTTCCGTTTCTAGTGGATCACGTTTGCTGTTCGCGCCAACGACGGTTGTCCGCAACCTGTGGCTTGTTCGGCAATCATCGTTCCCTGCAAGCCTAGAAATCAGGAGAAAAGCCGCTGTGTCAGTTGCACTCCCGACCCCCGATCAGTTGCGCGCGGTTGCCGAATATTGTGGTCTGGCATTGACCGATGAGGACGTCACTTCGTTCCGCGGCTTGATGCAAGGCTCAGTCGACGCCTATAACGCCGTCGCCGCGATGCCGGATGAAGTCCCGATTGTGAAATATCCGCGGACGCCGGGCTACCGGCCAGGACCGGAGGAAAATCCGCGCAACGCCTGGTACCGGAAGGCCACCGTCAAAGGCGCGCCGAGCGGCAAACTGAAAGGCAAGGTGGTTGCGCTGAAGGACAATATCATGCTGGCCGGCGTGCCCATGATGAACGGCTCCTCGACGCTTGAAGGTTTTGTCCCCGATTTTGACGCGACCATCGTCACGCGCATGCTTGATGCCGGTGCGGAGATCGCCGGCAAGGTGCATTGCGAGTCGTTCTGCATGTCCGGCGGCAGCCACACTAATTCAACCGGGCCGGTGCATAACCCGCACAAGATGGGATTTTCGGCCGGTGGATCGTCTTCCGGCAGCGCGGTTGTGGTCGCGCTTGGCGAAGTCGATATGGCGATCGGCGGCGACCAGGGCGGCTCGATCCGAATGCCGTCATCCTTCAGCGGCACTTACGGCATGAAGCCGACCTGGGGGCTCGTGCCTTACACCGGCATCATGCCGATCGAGATTTTCGTCGATCACACTGGGCCGATGACGGCGAACGTTGCCGACAACGCGCTGTTGCTCGAGGTGATCGCGGGCGACGACGGCTATGATCCGCGTATCAAGGCGCCCAAGGTGCGTGCTTACACCGAAGCGCTTGGCACTGGGATCAAGGGATTGAAGATCGCCGTCGTCAAGGAAGGCTTTGAGCAGGTCGGCGCCGAGGCCGCGGTGAACCAAAGCGTGATGGAGGCGGCGAAGCGGTTGCGAACCCTGGGCGCAACCGTCGAGGACGTTTCGATCCCCATGCACATGGTGGCGCCGGCGATCTGGATGCCGATTGGGACCGAGGGCATGACCCAGACCATGATGTTCGGCGATGGCTACGGCCTGAGCCGCTCGGATCTCTATTCGACGTCGCTGATGGATTTCCATCGCGGCTGGCGCAGCCAGGCGGACTCGCTGTCCGAGACGACGAAATTGATGCTGATGTTCGGCACCTACATCAACAATAATTTCGGTCCGCGCTTCTACGGCAAGGCCTTGAACATCTCGCGCCGCCTGACCGCAGCCTATGACAAGGTCCTGGAAACGTACGACCTCTTGTTGATGCCGACAACGCCGATGAAGGCGACGCCGTTGCCTGCACCGGGTGCGGGCCGGGAAGAGCAGATCGGGCGCGCCTTCGAGATGATCACAAACACCGCGCCGTTCGATATCAGCCATCACCCGGCGATGTCGTTGCCGTGCGGCATGGTCGATGGCTTGCCCGTCGGCCTGATGCTGGTCGGCCGGCATTTTGATGAACCAACCATCTATCGCGCGGCGCATGCCTTCGAACAGTCCGGTGACTGGAAGCGGATGTAGGCAGCCGAAAGCCGTAGGGGTGCCGGTGATGCAAAATGGATAATCTCTTTATCGCACTGTTCGAGATCCTGAGTTTCGGCGCAATCGTTGTTCTGGTCGTTTTGGGCCTCGGGATCATCGCCAGTATGATGGGGATCTTCAACTTCGCCCAGGGCGAGTTCGTTCTGCTTGGCGCGTATGTGACTTACGCCGTGCACAATGCGGGCTTGCCGGTCTGGCTCGGAATGCTCGCTGCGCCCTTTGCCGTCGGCGCCCTCGGATTTGTGCTGGAGCGTCTGATCGTCCGGCGGTTTTATGCAGCGCCAATCGTCGCGATGCTCGGCACCTATGCGCTTGGGCTCATCATCCGCGAAATCGTGCGCGGTCTGATTGGCGGGCTGTATATCTCGGTCCCCGAGCCGATCGGGGGCTCGATCAATATCGGCGCGATGCACTTTTCGACCTGGCGGCTCGTGATCATCCTGATTACGGCGATGGTGATGGTCGGAAGCTACCTGCTGCTGTCGGCTACCGCATTCGGGTTGCGCATCCGGGCGTCGCTGGAAAATCCCGCGCTGGCGCGGGCATCCGGTATTTCGACCAATGCGATCTATGGTGCCACGTTCGCATTCGGCGCCGCGCTCGCGGGCCTCGCCGGCGCGCTGATCGTGCCGGTTTTCTCGCTGTTCGCCGATCTCGGCCTGCGCTTTCTGATCCAGGGATTCGTGGCCGTCATGGTCGGCGGCGTCGGCTCGTTTGCGGGACCGGTGGCAGGTGCCGGGGTCATCGGAACGCTTGCCGCGGCACTGCCATGGGTGATCCAGCCGGTGATTGCCGATGTCCTCGTTTTCGTTCTCGCGATCGTCTTCATCAAGTTCCGGCCGCAAGGTCTCATGTCAGGAAAAGGGGTCTAGTCCGATGTTTAGCGATCACAGCAAGCCGAGCCGGCGCCGCTTTCTCTCCAATTTCGCCTTTGCGAGCACCGCCCTTGCGACCGGCGTCGGGAGTTGGGTCATCCGTCCGGACTGGGCAAATGCGGCCTCAGATCCCATCAAGGTAGGCATCGCGACGGATTTGACCGGCCCGATCGGCTACGCCGGAAACGCCGATGCCAACGTTGCAAAAATGGTGGTGAAGGAAATCAACGATGCCGGCGGACTGCTCGGCAGGCCGCTGGAGCTGTTCATCGAGGATACCGCCTCGAACGAATCGGTTGCCGTCGGCAACGTGCGCAAGCTCATTCAGCGCGACAAGGTCGATCTCGTGCTGGGGGGCATCACCAGTTCGATGCGCAACGCCATCAAGGACGTGATCGTCGCGCGCGGCAAGACGCTGTATATCTATCCGCAGCTTTATGAGGGCAAGGAATGCACGCCCTATTTGTTCTGCACCGGTCCGACCCCCGCGCAGCAGTGCGACGAATTCATTCCCTGGCTGATCAAGAACGGCGGCAAGAAGTTCGCGCTTCCCAGCGCCAACTATGTCTGGCCTCATACGCTGAACATCTATGCCCGCAAGGTGATCGAGGCCAATGGCGGCGAAGTCATCTTCGAAGAATACTATCCGCTCGACCAGATCGATTTCAGTGCCACCGTGAACCGGATCATTTCCAACAAGGTGGACGTGGTCTTCAATACCGTAATTCCGCCCGGCGTCGGTCCGTTCTTCAAACAGCTTTACGAGGCCGGATTCCTGAAAAATGGCGGCCGGTTGTCCTGTGTCTACTATGACGAGAACACGCTCAACATCAATCAGGCGGCGGAGATCGAGGGACTTGCCAGCTGCCTCGATTATTTCAAGGCGCTGACGCCGGATGATCCAGCCAGCGCCAAGATTCAGGCGGCCTATGACAAGCAATTTCCGGGTACGTTCCTGTTTGCCGCCGGCAGTGCCGCAACCGGCACCTATCGCGGTCTCAAACTATGGGAAGCTGCCGTCAAAGAAGCCGGAAAGCTCGATCGTGAAGCCGTCGCAGCGGCGCTCGATCATGCCAAGATCGCCGAGGGTCCGGGCGGGCCTGCCGAAATGGTTCCCGGCCAGCGGCATTGCAAGATGAAGATGTATACGGCGGTTGCCAAAGGCGGCAATTATGAGATCGTCGCCCGCAGCGCCGGTCTTGTCGATCCGAAGGAATGCTGAACCCGTCCTGACGGCAACGAGGTGCCGTCACGAAATCCGCAGGCTCTTGTGCTGGCAGCTTGATGACCGAAACCACCCCAACTTTAGTGAGGTTTTCCGTTCCCGTTAAAAGTTCGCGACGGTGGCACGTGCCGCTCATCCTGGAGGTCGCGGTGCTCGCGATCGGCTTGGTGCTGCCCGCGGTTCTTCAGGATTATCTGACCGTCTATGCCACGCGGGTGCTGATCCTTTGCCTGTTCGCGCTCTCGTTCGATCTGGTATGGGGATATGCCGGGATCATGAGCTTCGGGCAGGCCGTGTTCTTCGGCTCGGCCGGCTATTGCGTGGCGCTGCTCGCCCGCGATCTCGGGGTGACGTCGATCCTGATCGTGTTGCCGGCGGGCCTGTTGGTCGGACTTGGATTCGCATTGCTGCTCGGGGGCTTTCTTCTGCTGGGACGACATCCGTCGAGTGTCATCTTCGTTTCCCTGGGCACGCTGACCGGATCATACGCTGAACATCTATGCCCCGGCATTCCCTCGATCCCGCCGATGAGTCTCGGCAGCTACGATTTCGACGAAGGACCAGTCTTTTACTATCTCGCGCTCGGCATTCTTTTGCTGGTTTATCTATTGTGCCGATTTCTGGTGCGATCGCAATTCGGTCTGGCACTCGCCGGCCTCCGCGAGAATGAACAGCGGATCGCTTTCTTCGGCTATCGCGTGCAACGCCTCAAGGCCATCATCTTCTCGTTCGCCGGCGCCATCGCAGGGCTCGCCGGCAGCCTGTACGCCTTCCATGAGGGTTTTGTTTGGCCCAACATGCTTGGGGTCGTGATGTCGACCCAGGTCGTCCTCTATGTGTTGTTCGGCGGCTCCGGAACCTTGATCGGGGCGGTGATAGGCACCGTTGCGATTGAAGCGGTCAGCTTCTGGCTGTCGAACAGCTATCAGGACATCTGGCCGATCATTCTCGGCGTGCTGCTGCTGCTGGTTATTCTGTTCCGCCCCGCCGGACTGATCAGTCTGATCCTCAGCGAGCGCGAACGCGTCGGCAATTTCGGACGGCCGCCGAAGGAGGGCAAGCATGGCTCTTCTTGAGGCGCGCGGCCTGATCAAGATCTTCGGTAAACTGACGGCGCTGGACGGCGCCGAACTCACGGTCGCCGAGAACGAATTTCATGGTCTGATCGGACCAAACGGCTCGGGCAAGAGCACGCTGATGAAATGCGTGGCTGGTGCGGAGGTCCCGACCGCCGGCACGGTCATTTTTGGCGGCCGCGACATCACGGAGGCCACTCCTGCTGAGCGGGCGCGTGCCGGCATGAGTCTCAAATTCCAGATCACCAGCGTTCTGTCGGCATTGACCTTGTACGACAATGTGCTGCTTGCGTTGCAGGCCCGGACCTCGTTGCCGAGCCTGGTATTTTCCCGCACCCGCGGCGTCTTGCATGACCGCGTGATGGGAATGCTCGAGCAATTCCGCCTCGTGGATCGGGCGGCGGACCCGGCCTCCGCGCTCTCCCACGGCCAGCAGCAATGGCTTGAAATCGCGATGGCGTTGGCGCCGGAGCCAAAACTGTTGCTGCTGGACGAGCCGACCGGCGGCATGAGTCTCGAAGAACGCCGGGTTACCGGCGAACTCCTGCAGCCCATCAAGAAGCGCTGTTCCCTCGTCATCGTCGAGCACGATCTCGATTTCATTCGCGACATTTGCGACCGGCTGACCGTGCTCGACCAGGGCAGCGTGCTCGATTGCGGCTCGGTTGCGCACATCCAGTCGAGCGCCAAGGTCCAGGAGGTCTATCTCCGCCGTGCCTGACGACAAATACCTTGATATCCGGAATCTCGATGCAGGCTATGGCCGCAGCCAGGTCCTGTTCGGCGTCACGTTAAGCGTGCCATGGCGCGGCGGCGTCGCCATTCTCGGCCGCAACGGCGCCGGCAAGACCACGTTGATGAAGGCCATTATCGGGGAATTGCCGCTGCTTGGCGGGTCCGTGAGCCTGGATGCCCGCGATGTCGGACGGCTGCCGACCGAGCAGCGCATTCGCGCCGGCTTCGGATATGTCCCGCAAGAGCATTCCGTGTTCGGACGGCTTTCGGTGCGCGATAATCTTGCCGTCGGGGCGCTGACAAATCATGACAGCCAGGCCGTGAACCGAATCCTGGAGATTTTTCCGAAACTCGGTCAGCGGATGGATCAGATCGCCGGCACGTTGTCGGGAGGCGAACGCAAGATGCTTGCGATCGGCCGCGCCCTGCTATCGGACCCCCGGGTGCTGCTGCTGGATGAGCCGACCGAAGGCGTCTGGATCGGCGTCATCGAGGAAATTACCGAACGTCTGATTTCGCTCGCAAGAGATATCGCGGTGGTGATCGTCGAACAGCATCTCGACCTCGCGCTCCGGGTCGCAAGCCGTGCTTACGTGCTCGATCGCGGAAGGGTGGCGCTGACGGGATCGGCGCAGGAAGTTCGCGCCGATCCGAGGCTTTTGCAATTTCTTGCGCCTTGAAGTTCTTCGATCAATCCGCAAGACGATTTGCTGTCTTCGGGAGACATCGAAAAATAAAGATGCGGTGCAACAAAGTCCCGGCCGAATAACACCGCAGGCGAAACGTCGCGTTTTCTCCTTGTCAAACCAGTTCGATGGGATCAGATTTGAAGGGCACCGACGTGCCTTCAAATGCGCCGGTTGAAGTCAACAATAATAATTTGGGGCGGAAACATGAATAGATTTTCTATTGGATGCGCCGCATTGCTCGGCGTGGCTGGATTGCTCACGTGGCCCGTCAGTGCGCAAGAAACCAAGCAGGAAGCCAAGTCGGCGGCGGGCCAGGCAACGGTTTCTCCGGTTACTCAGCAGCAACTCAACGCAGCAGACAAGAACGTCAACAATTTTCTTTTGACCAATGGCAATTATGCCCAGACGCGATTTCATCCGGCCAAGCAGATCGACCGCGACACCGTAAAGAGCCTGCACGTCGCCTGGATCTTCCAGACCGATGTCAAGGAATCGCTGGAGACGTCGCCGATCGTCGTCGACGGCGTCATGTATGTGACGACGTCGTTCAGCCATGTCTATGCGCTTGATGCAAAAACCGGCGTACAGCTCTGGCACTATAATCACAAGATGGGACCGATAACGACTTACTGCTGCGGTCCCAACAACCGCGGCGTCCAGGTTCTCGGCGACCTCGTTTATGTTGCTACCCTTGATGCCAAGCTCGTGGCCCTGAATGCGAAGACGGGCGCCGTGGTCTGGCAGAGCGACATTGCGGATCCGGAATTGGGTTACAGCGAGACGATGGCTCCGACCGTCATCAAGGATAAGGTTCTGATACGATGCGAAGACCGGCAAGCTGCTCTGGACGTTCAATACAATCCCCGAAAAAACGGTCGGCGTCTGGGCGACCAAAGATGCCACCGGCCGCGACATGCACCGCGACATCCAGGCCGAAAAGGACCAGCTCGCCAAGACCGGGGACCCCTACCAGAAGCTGGGCGGCGGTGTTTGGCAGAATCCTGCCGTGGATCTCGCAACCAACCGAATCTATTTCGTCGTCGGCAATCCGTCGCCCGATCTCGACGGTTCGGTCCGTCCCGGTGACAATCTCTATACGGACTCGCTGGTTGCCCTTGATCTCGATACCGGCAAATATGTCTGCCACTTCCAGTACATTGCCCACGACGTGTGGGACCTCGATGCCGCAAGCCCGCCGGTGCTGGTGGATGTAAAGGGTAAAGACGGCAAGACGATCCCGGGCGTGATCCATGCCGGCAAGACCGGGCATATCTATGTTCATGACCGCAAGGATTGCAGCTTGATCCGCTTCTCTGACGCCATGGTGCCGCAGGAGAACATGTGGGTGCTTCCCACCAAGGAAGGCGCGCGCATGCTGCCGGGGGCGAATGGCGGGGTCGAATGGTCCCCGATCGCGACCGATCCGGGGCAGGCTCTCGCCTACGCCATCAATCTGCATCAGCCCATGACGTACCGGGTCGAGAACTCGCCCTATCCGAACGGCAAGCTGTGGCTTGGCGGCGCCTTCACGGCGATCCCCGGCGAGGCGCAGGCCGGCAACATCACCGCGGTTAACTACAACACCGGCAAGATCAAATGGCAGGTGAAGACGCCGGAGCCGATGATCGGCGGCATTCTTGCAACCGCGGGCGGGCTGGTTTTCACCGGTGAAGGCAACGGCAAGTTCGCGGCCTATAATTCCTCCAGCGGCAAGGAGTTGTGGAGCTTCCGCGCCGGCGCCGGCGTCAATGCGCCACCTTCCAGCTACATGGTGGGCGGCAAGCAATATATCGTGGTAGGCGCGGGCGGCAACACGCAGGTCGACTTCCACCGCGGCAACAATATCATCGCCTTCTCGCTCAATTGAACGAACGCGCGTTGATCGAATGATAAAGCGGGGCCATGACCGGCCCCGCTTCTGTTAAGGCCTGCAGTGGAATGAATTGATGCGCGGCGAGTTAAGTTGGTTGGTTCTTGGCGCAGTCGCGCTCGGCGCGTTTTTCGGCATCGGCAGCTTGCCGGCGAAGGCGCAAACCGTTGCAGAAAAGGCCGAGGTCTGCGCCGGCTGCCACGGCCAGGACGGCAAGCCAACCGACAAGACTACCCCCGTTATTTGGGGGCAACAGCAGGGCTATCTCTATATACAGCTGCGCGATTTCAAGCGCGGCGACCGCAAGAACGACATCATGCAGCCGATCGCCTCAATGCTGGAACGGCAGGATATGCTCGATATCGCGGACTACTTCTCGAAAAAGCCATGGCCCGATCTCGGCCAGCCACGGGCGCCGAAGCAAGTTGCGGATCGGGCCTTGAGCGCCATCCAATCGGTGGGCTGCACGGGATGCCATCTCGATCATTTTCAGGGCGACGGCACCGTGCCTCGTCTGGCGGGCATGAGCAAAGAATATCTGGAAAAAACCATGACTGATTTCCGCACCCGCGCGCGCGGCAACAATCCCGGCATGTCCGATCTCATGCTGGCCACCGCGCCCGAGGATCTGGCGGCGTTGGCGGAATATCTGGCCGGTCTGTGAGAGCGTTTAGAGATTACGTCGGTGCGCGGCGGCAACCTCTCCCTCGCCCCGCACTTGCGGGGAGAGGGTCGGGGTGAGGGGCTTTCGCCGCAAATGCTGAAGCACAACGTATGTGGACGCTCCCCTCACCCGGCGCTCCGCGCCGACCTCTCCCCGCAAGCGGGGCGAGGTGAATTGCATACGCCGCCTCAACCTAAGCCCATCCCGTTTCAGGGGCGCGTCAGCCGCTCGCGCAGCGAAGACAGCACCGTGAGATCCGCGGCGCGTTTTCCGTCCTTGTCCTTCAGCGATGGATCGGCGCCGCGCGCAAGCAGCAAACCGGCGATCTCTGCATGGCCGCCTTCGGCAGCGATCATGAGCGCGGTGCGTCCGCGGTCATCCCGATCATCGATATGGGCACCTGCGTCCAGCAGGTAGGAAACAATTTCGATCGCCTGCGCTTCCGGAGCCTTTTCGTCCGGGCCCGAGGCCCACATCAAAAGGGTAAGGTCATTGCGGTAACGGGCGTTGATATCGATATTTTGTGCCAGCAACCGCTTCACGATGTCGAGCCGCGCGCCGGCCGCCGCATAGACGATCGGCAGCTTGCCGGTTTCGTCGGGCGCTCGCGCGTCGGCCCCGTGAGCGAGCAGCGCCCCGACGATCACATCGTTGCCGGCATAGGCGGCAGCGGCGATCGGAGAGATGGCGCTGCGCCCGACCAGATTGACGTCGGCGCCGCGTTCGATCAGCTGTTGCGCGATCAAAATATGGCTGCCTTCGGCGGCAAAATACAGCGCGGTGGCCCCGTCGAGATTGCGCGCATCGATCGGAGCGCCGCGTGCCAGCAGCAGGTCGACCATCCTAGGATGGCCGGATTTCGCGGCGTGGCTAAGTGGCCGGGCGCCAAACCGGTCCCGCGCGTCGACCGACGCGCCTTGGTCGAGCAGTTTCGCCGCCAGATCGGCGCAGTTGGCGTCGACCGCCGAAAACAGCGTCAACGACACTTCCATCGCACTGATCTGCGGCTTGGCGATTTCAAATCGGCGAGATAATCCCTGGCACCGGTCGGGGTCTGCGGCGCGCGCGAGCGACGCTGCGCTCAGCACGGCGATCGCGATCGAGCAGAGATACGCGGTGTGGCGATGCAAGGCAGTCTCTCCCCGGCGCGTTTGTTATTTCAGCCAACAGGCTGGCACAGCCGCAATCCTAAACCAAGCAGAAGCGGGATTTCAGCAGGAAAATGTGCCGCGCCATCGCAGTGAGCAATGGCAACCTTGGGCGGCAGTCGGTAGGATGGGTTGAGCCCTTGCGAAACCCATCGTCTTGCTGCGCGTGCATAGTGACGCGATGGGTATCGCTGCGCTCCACCCATCCTACGGGCTGTAATTCAAGGAACCGTCGGGAATGAGCGGTCAAAGAGCCTGGAAGCACCGATTCAAATCAATATCGAAGCAAAGTTGCTTGCGTCCTGCAATCGTCTTTTCCGGCACGACAAACCAAAAGCCAGGACCAACGGCGGTATCCTTCAATCCAAACCTGAAATTTGAGAATGTAACGCCACCTTTGCCGCCCTGTTGCTCATAGCTCCATTTGCCAGTTTCAGTCCAGGAAAGCACTCCATCTGCATACAGGGCATTCAGATACTCGCCATTCGTGTTCAGGGTGATTTGTTGTCTTAGCCCGTTACCCTCAAAGAAATAAACTCCTGGCAAGTCTGCCTTATCAACGCCACGAGAGCATCCTCCAAGCAGGAATGTCAGCAGCACCACTATGGAGTATTTCATCTCGTTGGCTCCGTCCATTGGTAGGTCTGCCGCATATTCCCGCCTGGCAATTACGGTGCACTCAATTCACGGTTGTCGCACTACAAACCGCTTACGGAATGCCGCTTCCGAATTCTTGCGTAGGAAAAATTCTCCTCTAATTTCAATGTGTTTCTACCTGTCCAGTCCTATCTGCAAAAAGATTTCTGTTCACACCTGACCCAAATCACTTCTATATCCACCACCGTCCCACCCCACAGAGGGGCGTATCGCGATCGTCACGGACGCGGGATGGGATGCGGTGGACGCGGTGGCGCTATTGACGAACAGCGCTTGAGCGGACGGCGAAGTCGTGTGGTCCTGACACCCCGACGCTGGTGTCAAGTTGGTGGA
>WNFM01323530.1_pt1 | contig 37604 bp, 42 predicted proteins | sample 5400271 | NCBI WGS metagenome assembly WNFM01 (sample SAMN13153352, study PRJNA577476) | soil metagenome | isolation source: 60 cm saprolite on Douglas fir-dominated hillslope | place: USA:California | collected 2013-09-17 | reverse complement strand
GATCCGGTTGTACTCGATCGTGCGCACGAGCTCGCCTGGATTGAGCAGGTAGGGCAGCGCTTCCTGCAGCCCGGTCAACTGGAGGTGGCCGCCGTTCCAGTTCCCTGGGCCAGACGCTACGAGGTACTCGAGCGGGTTACCATAGACCACATAGCACATGGCGAAAAAACCGAAAGTGCCTATCGGCGCCAGCGCCAGCCAGAGCGCGTCGCGTCGGAGCGGACCGCGCGTGCGCAGCCAGTCCAGCGCGTAGGCCAGGATCACGCAGATTGCCACGATCAGCCCGGGAGGCCGCGTAGCGCCCGCCAGGAACGCGCCCAGCGCCGCCAGCCACCATTGCCGCCGCTCGATGCCCAGGAACGCCAGCAGGACGCACAGCAGATAGAGCGACTCGGTGTACGACACGCCGTAGTATAGCGCGAATGGGAAGGTCGCCAGCAGCAGCACCGCGCCATAAGCCGTGGCAGCGCCGAAACGATCCAACGCGAGGCGATACAGTACGACACACACGGCGACGAACGCGCTGGTCGAGACGATCAACCCGGCGAGCAGATACGAACGCTGATGCTCGAACAGTAGCGTCACGTGCTGGACGAGCCAGATGGCCAGCGGGAATAGCGGGAAGAAGTTTGCCAGGATCACGCCGTCGTGGTTCACGTTGTAATAGCCATGCTGGGCGATCTCAACATAATACGCGGTATCGTAGCGATCCCACGTCGCGATGTGCCCGGCGAATGTCCGGCCGTTGATCAGGCGTGCGCAAATGTCCACCAGCAGAAACAATGTGAGCCGCACCCCCAGCGCGATGGCGATGGGCGTGCCCATCCAGCGATTGCGCCGTAGCCAGTCTGCCACCGACGTCAGTTGCGGCGCCGTGCCCGCAGACGCGATCCGCTCGCGCAGCGGCCGGCGAACGGGAGTGGGCGGCGTGGGCGGCGTGGGCGGCGTGGGCGGCGTGGGCGATGTGGATGGCGTCGGTGTATCCAGCATGTCGTGCTCCACCTCACGCGATGATGAGTATCAGTGGGGCCAGCGCCGTGACGGCCAGCAGCGTCGCGTACGAGGCGCGCAGTGCAGGCGCACGCTGGCGGGCGGCGATGAGCAGCGCCAGCACCAGCGCCGGCGCGGCCAAGCGCGACGGGGCACGAACATCCGCCCATTGGAACCAATACGTGAAGCTGAGCAGCATGCTATAGAGCACCACCATGATCGGCAGCGGGTCGCGCAGCAGGCCGCGCGGCCCCTGCTCCCAGAACGCCATGAGCGCGATGGAGACGGCAAGGACCAGCGGCACCACCACGCACAGCACCGTCAGCCCGAAGTCCGGCCGGAAGCGCTCCTGCCAGAGTCCCTGGAACGGGATGAGCACGAGCCGTGCCGCGCCGCTGTCGCCCGCGATCAGCGGGAAGCTGCCATAGAGCACGCGTAGCACAAGCTGCCAGGTGACGAACGGCCCGAGCGCGATAGCGGCGCTCGTGGCGAGCACGCGCCAGCGCCGCTCCGCAACTAACGGGAGCGCCAGGAAGGGCAGATAGAAGAGTAATTGCTCGCGCGAGAGGAGCGCCGCGCCGACCGCGAGCGCAGCGAGCAGCGGGCGGTTCTTGCACAGGAGGTAGATGGCAACCACGACCCACATCACGCTAAACGGATCGGAGAGGTCGCGCAGGAAGCCGATGACGTTGCCGGCGTACAGGCCCGCCGCGGCGCCTAGCCAGCGCGAAGCGCCCGCTGCCACCGCAAGGCTGCCCACTAGCCAGACGATCACGAGGATCGCCGCGAAGTTGACCAGCAGCAAGGCGTAGGGCAATAGCTGCGGTTGGCCGAGGGCGACGAGCCGGGCCGTCATCGGGAAGAGAATACGCTCGACCCGCACGAGCCGCAGGTCATCCAGCGGGCAGGTGGCGCTGTCGTGCGCGCAGGTCACGATGAGATCGGGATGCAACCCTAGATAGTAGTTGAACTGGCCGTCGTAGCCGGTACGGTTGAGCGCCTGCTGCTGCAAGCCGATGTGGCTGGCGAAGCGGCTGCCGATGTCGATGTAGTCCAGCACGGCATGCGGGCCGAGCACATACGTATTATGCAGCCGGCCGTAGAAGCCGAAAAGGAGCAGCAGGAGCACGATCGCCGTGGCGAGTAGCGGACCGGCCGGTGAGAGGTGCCGTATGGTCCGCGCGGCCGCGTGCATCCGACGGCGCGCGGGCTCTGGTAGCGCCGCGACGGCGCGGTCGCCCCAGGCGGCCTCCGCTTGTGTGCCAGGTATGGACGCGGCTGAGCCGATGCTATCTCGCACTTTCCGCATGCCGGCCAGACCCTCTACCGTACACTTGAAGTGGGCGCGTGGGCAGCCGAGCGCAGTTCTGCGGCTTATGGCGACCGGCGGCCCGGTTACTTGTCCGCAGTGGCGGGTATCCGCGACGGCATGAGACGTCCGCTCGTATCGTCGTCTTCCAGCCGCGCCTCTTCGTGATACTCGGCGTCGGTGTTGACCTTCCATGGATCGAACTGGGTGCCCGTGGCGATGTTGCGCGCCACCAACAGCGCCGTCATCATCGAATGGTCCTGATTGTTATAGTGGTGCATGCCGTTGCGCCCAACAAGGTGTAGGTTGGGCAGCTCCGCGCGCAGGTAGTTGCGGACGACGGCCAGATGGCGCTTGTACACGTCGTCGTAGACGGGATACGCCTTGGGCTGGCGCACGACCACGCCCCAGAGCACGTCCTCGGCGGCGCACAATTTGAGGGCGGCCAGCTCGTTGCGTGCCAGCTCCACCAGGTCCGCATCCGACGAAGCCCACAGCCCATCACCCTCGAAGCAGAAGTATTCGAGGCCCAGGCAGGTGGTCTGCGGGTCGGCGACCATGTCTTTGCTCCAGTTCTTGAAGTTCTGGATGCGGCCGACGACGGCGGTGGGATCATGGATGTAAATCCAATTGTCGGGGAAAAGCTTATCCTGGTTTACCACAACGGCGACCGTGAGGAAGTCGCGATACTTGAGGCCCTCCGCGGCCTCGATCACCTCGGGGGGCAGTGCTGGGTCGCATTTCTGCATTAACTCGCGCACCGGCAGCGTCGAGATGAAGTCGCTGCCCTCCAGCTCCTCCATTTCGCCGGTGCTGCCGGTCCGCACGACGACGCTGTGCACGCGCCCGCCCGCATGCCGAACGGAGACAACCTCCTGGTCCAGCAGGACGGGATACCCTTGGGCGGCCAGTGTCTGCGAGACACGCTCCCACATCTGGCCGGGGCCGAGACGCGGATAGCGAAACTCGTCGATCAATGTCGTGATGACGGCGCCGCGGCGCTTTGGGTTCTTGCGCTTGGGAAGCAATGCGCTCTTGATGGCTTGGCCGAGGTCTAGTCCTTTGATGCGCTGCGCGGCCCAATCCGCGGAGAGCTCTTTCGAGCTGATGCCCCACACCTTCTCGGTGTAGGTTTTGAAAAAGATCGAGAAGAGGCGGTGGCCGAACTGATTGCTCACCCAGTCTTCTAGCGTCTGGGGATTCTTGACGGGACGGATGCGCGCCCAGACATAGCTCGACATGCAGCGGATCGTCTCGAGCGGACCCATATTGAGCAGCGCATTGGTGGCCTTGAGCGGATAGTCGAAGTACTTGCCGTTGTAGTATATGCGCGAGAGCCGGTCGCAGGTCAGCATCTCATCGCCCAAAATCTCCGTCCAGAGATCCTCGACCTCCTGACTTTTGGAGAAGAAGCGATGGCCGCCGATATCGAAGCGATAGCCACGGTGCTCGACTGTGCGGGCGATGCCGCCAACGAAGTGCGGATCCTTCTCGATTACCGTTACCGGAGTATCGGTGCGCCGTAGCTCATGCGCCGCGGTAAGCCCCGCTGGGCCCGCCCCCATGATCACCACGCGTTTGCTTCGTGCGTCGCGTGGCAGCGCGCTCGTCAAGCCCATAGATCCCTCGCTTCACTCGTTGCCCTTGGATTGGTACGCGCACAACACGACGCACCCCAACAGTGTAGCATTGAGGCGCAATGCCGGTGACCGTGTGATGGACGAGAGTGCCACTTGTTCCGTCACATGCGAGGCGCCACATCGAGCGCCTCTCGGCACCTCTCTTATATCACGACGCGTGCCGAGGAAAATGGTCGCATGGCAGGGCGCCTGCAGGAGTCGGACCGATCCACCGGAGGTCGCCCAGCAGCGGTCTGCGCCCACATCCGATGCGCTCAATCCATGCCGCCGAGCACGAACAGCAGGGCCATCAGGCACAGTAGCGCACCGGAGGCGAGGACGACGAGCTGGCGCGCGATAGGGTGGCGCCCGAGCAGATCCGCCGCGACCAGGAAGGCGGGGAACAGTACGCTCAGGTAGCGACCCAGCGAGGCCGGCGTAGGAAACGTGGCCAGCGGCGCGACGATGCCGGAGAGGACGAAGAAGGCGTAGTGCGGGCCGAACCGAGACCAGAGCGGGACGCACAGCGCCAGGAAGACGACGGCGAGCACCGCATAGAGCGCGAAGAGCATGGGATTGAACTGCTTCCCCGTGAAGAGCGCATTCGCATTGAGGAGGTAGCCAAGGGTGCTCGTAATGCCGCCCCACTGGAGCGTGCCTCCATGCCAGCCGCGCGCCGAGGCGTGCTGGTACGCGAAGAAGTCGCCGAAGCGCAGCCAGAGGTAGGCGAAGTAGGCCAGCAGGCCGGCGGGCATGAGTGCGAGCCAGAACGCCGTGCGGTCCGGTCGCCGCCCCTCGTGGAGCAGGTGCGCGCCGTAGGCAATGGCTACTGCCAGGCCGAGCAACACCCCGGGCGGCCGCAGCGCCCCCGCGAAGGCGGCAACAATAGCGGCCGTCGCCCACCGTTGCCGCTCGACGGCGCAGAACGCGCCCACCGCGGCGAGCAAGAAGACCGACTCACTATAAGCCGCGCCGAAGAAGAATGCGAACGGGAACAACGCCAGCAGCGCTACCGCAGAAAGCGCCCCGATGTGCCCGAGCCGCGGAAGCGCGAGCCGGTAAAGCAGCACGCATGCGGCGGTGAAGGCTGCCCACGAGACGAGCATCGCGGCGAGCAGATAAGCAGCGGGAACGCCAAGGGCGGCTAGCGGAGCGCCCAGCGGCCGGATCAGCAGCGGATAGAGCGGGAAAAATGTTACGAGGTTACGCGGAGGCGCCGCATCGTAGCCGAGCTGCGCGATATGCATGTACCACACCGCGTCGTACACACGCCAGCTCTCGATCACGCCGAGGTAGCGCGACGGCGCGAGCACCCCCACTGCGACGAGCATCCGCAGTGCCAGGTCGGCGAGGAGCAGCGAGATGACACGGACGCCAACAGCGAGCGCGGCCGGCGCCGCCATCCAGCGCCAGCGCGTGGCGCGAGCATGCCATCCCGGCTTGGGGGACTCCGGTAGTCCAACACGCCGTCGCACCTTGACCTGCGCCACATCCGTTGTCGTCACCACCACACTTGTCCACTTTCCCTGCGAGTCACGCGTCGTCGGGGGCCGCGCGCGTTCAATCCTCGTGGATGGCGCCAAATCGCCGCGGCATCGTTGCAGCATCCAGGCGGTGCATTCGGCGCGGAACGGCGCACTCCTGTAATCCGCGCCCCTGCTAGTACACGTTCATGTGGGGTGACGCGTGACGACACAGCGCGCCACCATGCCGCAGGGAAGTGTGTTAGCTGGTGTGCTCCACATCCGTCCGTTGCGTGAAGGTTGAGCAGGCCCGACAGCACCAGCGCCGCAACCCTCACGCGCCACAGCATGTGAGATTCGTACTCATCGTCTCACTTTCTGCTTGCCAGTGCGCTCGTGGTAGAATCGACAGCGCGCTGAGCGTACCCGCAATCGCTGGGATCTGCCCACGCTGAGCCGGAAAAGTGAAGGGGATGGGTGAGATGAAGGCGCCAGCCAACCGGCAGATCATCATCGTTGCGTATCGTCCGCAATGGGCAGAGGAATACGAGGCAATAGCCGGACGACTGCGAGACACGGTGGGCGACATGGCGCTGCGGGTAGACCACATTGGGTCCACGGCGGTGCCAGGACTGGCGGCCAAGGACGTCATTGACGTGCAGATCACCGTCCGCGAGCTCACCCCGGACCTTGAGCCGGCGCTCTTGCAGGCGGGATATCTGCGCTGCGGCGACCTCTCGGTCGACCACGTGCCGCCGTTCGCGATGGGCGCAAACCCGCGCGACTGGGAGAAACAGTATTATCAGCCGTCCCCTGGCGAGCGTCCGACGCACGTGCATGTACGCCGAGCAGGCAGTGCCAATGGCCGCTACCCGTTGCTTTTCCGCGACTATCTGCGCGCGCATCCGTTCGCGGCGGAGGCTTACGCGCTGGTCAAGCTCGCGCTTGCACAGCATGATCCCACCGACTGGGACCTATACTACGACGTCAAGGATCCGGTGTGCGACGTGATCATGGTGGCGGCGGCGGACTGGGCCGGCTCGGTAGGGTGGCGCGCCGAACATTTCTCCTGAGCCGGCGCGGGGCTAAGGGGTGATCGCGATCACCCGCAGCGGGCTGCCGGAGCCGCCGACAATCTTGAGCGGGGCGGCGATCACAACGGCGCCAGTCGGCGGAAGCTGGTCCAGGTTGATGAGGCTCGTGATGCCGAACTTGCCGGCGCCGTGCATCGTGGCATGGTTCGGGAACGGCGGGTCGAAGGTGCCGGCCTGTCCGGCGTCGGTGCCCACCGTCTCGACGCCGACGCCGAGCACGTCGCGCTCGCCGGCCAGAAATGCCGAGCACTCCTTGGCGAATCCCGGCGAATGGGCGCCGTCTGGCCCGGCGTTCAGAAATGCATCACGACTCTGTCGCTTGCTCCACCCGCTGCGCAGCAGCACCCACGCGCCCGCCGGGATGCGGCCGTGCTCGGCCTCCCATCCTTGCACGCGCTCCACCGTCAACAAGAAGTCGGGGTTTTGCTCCACCTCGGCGGTGACGTCCAGCACGCAGGCGGGGCCAATGAACTTGCGCGGCGGGACGGTGTCGGTGGTGTTGTCGGGCAGATCCCTGCCGCTGATCCAGTGGACGGGCGCGTCGAAATGGGTGCCGGTGTGCTCGCCCAGATGCAGCGTGTTCCAGTACCAGGCGGGGCCGCGTTGGTCGTAGCGCGAAATCTCGGTCAACGTGAGCCCTGGTGAGCCGGCGAAGATAGGCGGCAGGTCAATCACCGGCGTCTCGGGCGCAAGGGGCGTGGTCAGATCCACAATCGTCAGATTGCCGGCATCGAGCTCCTCCAGGAGCTGGGTCAGCGCGTTGGGACGAAAGCTGTACACACTCGCCTCCTTCATCTCTCGCGCGGCGCCGCGCGCTGCACTCTGCCCACTATCGCGCACTGCCGCCCAAAGTGCAATGCCGTCCGGCGCCCGCGCGGGGCTGTCATGCCGCGTGTAGTTCAAGCGTTGTAGCCTAGCAGCGCAGTCGCTGTGCTGGGCTGTGTGTTGACCGCGGGCTGGAGGTCGCGTTGTCATCGCTAGCCGTCGTGTTCCTCGCCACAGTTGCCGGGCTGCTGCTGGCGACGGCCAGCGGCTTCGTCAACCCCCCACGCCGCAGATGTATGCGCTGGCGCTCCCTACCGCGACGGGCACGAATACTGGCGGACCGTCGCCACCAGCGAGCACCTCACCCTGGTGTGCAGAGTACCCTAGCCACCCAACCGTTTCCCCGCCTCCGCGAGCGCCGCGCTAGCGCCACGCGCGATGGGCCCGCCATGGCCAGGCAGACTCGCGTCCACCTCGAGCGTGCGTGCCAGCTCCGCCAGCGTGCGTTTCGCCTGCGCGTCGTCGTGGTTGAAGATGGCGGCGGGCGGCTGGATGCGTCCTCCTTGATGGTTATAGGCATCCCCAGCAAAGAGCAGCTTGCGCCCTGGCTGATAGAAGATGACCTGGCCGAGGGTGTGCCCCGGCGCCTCGATCACCTGCAGCCCGCCCTCGCTTGCCAGCACCGGCAGTGTCTCGCCGCCGCGCACCTGTTGGGCAACGGCCACCGTCGCCAGCCGCGGCACGATCGCCACCTGGAAGACGAGCCGCAGCACGCCATGGGGCAGCTCGCGCGGCGCGGCGCCTTCGATGGCCGGGGCGTCGAGTGGATGCGCGATCACCTGCGCGCCGGAGAGCGCCGCGAGCCGCGCCGCGCCGCCGACGTGGTCCGCGTGCTGATGTGTCAAGAGGATGCGCCGCACGGCGCCGGCCTCTTGCCCGATGCGCCGCAGGTAGCGGACGATCTTGTCTCCGCCGCCCGGCAAGCCGGTGTCGATCACCGTTAGCCCGTCCGGCTCGACGATAGGATAACAGAGCGTTCCTCGTCACCGCTGGCAGTACTGGCCGTGGGTGGCGGGAACGGTTGTGCGTCCGGTCGAGCAAAGCGATAGCTGACATGCAACACGGCGCGCCGTTTGATGCGCCCACTTCTCTTGGTCAGCCCCACCTCTTCCGTGTGGACGCGAATCTCCCGCACCAGCACCGTCAGGATCTCGCGCTTGCGCTCTGGCGTGAGTGGTCCACTGTCCATCGTGGCGCGCAGGGTCATCAGGAGGTCCCTGGCGGTCGCCAGACGTGTCTCGGTGTCCGTGGCCTCTGCGAGCGCCGAGGCGAGCGCCGCACGCGTCTTGGTGTGTCCGGCTTCTTCTGCGGCTATCTCATCGAGCTGCCGGTCTTTGGTACGGTCGTCTATGCGCCCCTTGCGGTACTCGCGCATCACCGTGTCCCGCTCACCCTGCAACGCGTCCAACGTCTGCTGGACCTCTGCCAGTTGGGCGCGCTGGGTCTCTTGCTGCGCAGTCGTGGCATGTTGTTCTGCTGCGAGCAGAGAGAGCGTTTCGCCAGGATGGTGTATCCAGTGGTCCACATCGTCCCATATCTGCTGCTCGGCAGAGAGCGCATTCAGACCGGGCGCGATGCACTCCGCTGGCGCCTTCCCTGCGGCGACACGTGCCACATGGGACCGCTCGTGGCGCCAGCGCCGGGTGGAGCAGACATACGCGCGCCAGCGCTCCCCGACATGGGGTCCCGACATGCGGCGCCACCAGGCGATCACGTACGGGGCGCCACACGCTTCGCAGTGCAGGAGATCATCCAAGAGGTGCCCATGCTTCTCGCGTGCCTGGCTGTATCGGTGATGCCGGCGCAGTGCGGCGCGGGCTTGCTCGACTTGCTCAGCAGTCAAGATGGCGGGCACCGGGTGGGTGATGGTGCGCCCGTCCTGTGTGGTGATGGTGCGCGCACCGGCATAGATGTTGTGCTGGTCGCTCAGCATCCGATGGAGCGTGCCCGTAGACCAGCGCGCGCCCGCTTTGCGTGTGGGGACCTGCTCGGTGTCGAAGTACTCAGCGATTTGGTTCACCGTCCAGTCTTCTTGCACCAGGAGGCGCCAGCCCAGACGCACGCCGTCTACCTCACTGTAGCCGCTGGCATTGTCTACGGTGTCTGCGAGCACAAGCCGGGCGTCGCGCTTGCGGCCTTCGACGCGCAGGCCGTACGGTGGCCTGCCGCCCATCCACGCGCTTGACTCTAGCCGACGCTCCACGCCTTCCTGGGTGCGCTCCAGTATGACGTCCCGCTCTAGCTCAGCCACACCAGCCAGCACGGTGAGGAAGAAGCGGCCGGCGCTGGTGCGCGTGTCCACGTTCTCTTTCAGCGAGATCAGCCGCGCACCCGCCTGCTCCAACTCGTGTACTGCGTTCAGTATCTCACGGGCGTTCCGGCCAAATCGGTCAAGTTTGCGCACCAGCACCGTACTGACACGTCCGGCGCGAACATCTGCCAAGAGGCGAGAGCCGTCCGGGCGCTGGGTGAATGGCACAAAGTAGCCGCTGACGGCTACATCTCCGTACCAGTCATACGCGGTGATGCCGTGGGCATCCAGATAGCGTGTCAGCACCGCGCGCTGATTTTCGATGGTGCCTTGCCGCTTCTGCACATCCATGCTCACTCGCATGTAGCAGGCGAGTCCAGTGGTCTCGGTTGATTCTGGCATGGTGCCCTCCGTGGTACACTCACTCTGCCGCGCCGGTGGGTCCTGAATGACACCGACTGCGGTTCTTCCACGATGCCGCCTGGGCTTTCTTAGGCGGCATCACCTTTTTTTCGCGGCGGCGCGTTGCGGAGCGCGTCGAGGTCGGCTTGCTTCACAAAGACGTTCTTACCCTCCAGCGGCAGTGTGTACGTCGCCACATCGTATTGCCGTAGGTAGCGGTACAGGCTTGAACGTGACTTCCCCAGATAGCGCCCCGCCTGCTCGATGCTGAGATAGGTATCGCCATCTCGCACAATGCCAGTGCCCGGCTTATTGGCTGTCATCGGGTGAACCCCCTCCTTTCCGTCTCTCTCATGAGTATACCACAGACATCCCCCATTTGTCCATATGTGTCTCACAAAAGTCTTGACATTGTCCCATTACCGTGCTATACTTGTCTCAGAGACAAGGGGATGTGGAAGTTCCCAAGTCAGACATTCAGGAGGCAGAGACCATGAACAGCCGACAAGCAGCACAGTACCGGCGGGGACTTGAGACGGCGCAGCGCGACATGCTGGAGGTGCGCGGACACGGCACGCGCAAGAGTGACGGCGCAGCGGTCTACTGCGTCCCGTCACGGAGCCAGGCGAACGTATGGCATGTGGTCGTGGTGAACGGCCTGGACCTCCAGTGCGATTGCGCCGCAGCCAAGCACGGCAAGTACTGCTGCCACAGGGCAGCGGCCAGGGCGCGCATCCTGCTTGAGGGGCAGCTCCGCCGCGAGGCACAGGAGCGCGAAGTCGAGCGGCTGCTGCATGCGGCGGCACGCGAGCTGGAGGCGCGGATTGATGCCGGCGTCGCGCGCTCAGCCCTCAACCGTTCCCCCAAGCCCCGCAACGATACACGGGTATTCAGTCTGTACAAGTAGGCGATGCGAGGTCCCGTAAGAACTGCCTTACGGGACCTCTTCCCGCACTTCACCTCTCGGCTGCTGCGGCGCCAGACAGGATACGGCGCGCAGCCACACGCCCAGCAGGTCCACCACACTGTACAAAGTGCGTTCAATCCATTACGAGAGGTAAGCCCATATGGTCGCTATCGTACACAGGACTGTTCTACACAAGACACACAGCATAAGAGCGCACCAACGGCGCGCATGTGCGCATACTGGAGGCGCGCCAGGCCGCCTCAGCGGGCGCCGCCCCCTCGTAGCCCTCTCGGCAGCCTGGCGCCTCCTACGCAGCATCAGGGAGGCATAAGCAGTATGTCTGAGAACTCTCACGACGCGGGGGAGCGTGCGCCGCTCCCCCTTCGGGTTGCACTTCGGCGCGTCAGCATCCACCCGCGGGGATTCCCGCTCTATCAGGATGGGCAAGGCCGGGTATACGAGGAGCAACTGGCGGAGCCAAGCGGGCTACATGGGAGCTGGGATGACTGCGACCGCTGCGGCAGGGAGATGCTTGCAGGCGAGATGCTGTACTTCTGGGCGGATGACTTCGGCGACCACCGGACGCTCTGCACCCGGTGCGTCGAGATCACTGCCTAAATGCAGACGTTGCACAAGCGTACACAAGACCACGGGGCGCGGACCTAACCGCGCCCCTCTTTCTTATCCCGGATATTTGTCTAGGTGCGGGTCATCGGGGCAATACGTCGCCAGATAGTCGCGCACCCTGGCGTAGTCGCCATTTGCGTAGGCATCATAAACGCCGTAGCGTATTGCCTCATAGCCTTCGGGGCCGTACTGAGCACGCCCGTTCTCAGATGCGTCCAGTGTCATGCGCGTCGTAACGCGGCGCTCGGCCTCTGCTGCCCACGCTACGATGTCTGCTGCCATCTCGCTGTTCCTTTCCTGCCGCCGGCCAAACAAAAAGTCCGCCACAAAACACGGTCTGTGGCGGACTGCCGATGATTCAAGCATAGCAGCGCGACGGCGAGTCGTCAAATGGCCTATGACTGATGAGCGCTCAGTCACAGGCTACACAAGCGTACACAAGATGCTTAGGATGCACAGTCGGGTGGCCAGACAAAGGCGGCGAGCAACACCATCGCCCCGAGCAGGGAGATCGCTATGTCGAGCAAGCTGACGAGGAAAAGGGCTGGCGGGGTCGGGGGGATGAACAGCGCCAACGCGAGCGCACAGAGCGGCAGCGCCGCCAGCAGCACGATGGCCCGCATTTGGCTCTGCCACGAACCGAGTGGGAAGGGCCCCCTGTCGGGCCGGCGAAAGCGCGTACGGTAGGTGGTGACAACGCAGGAGCAGGCCCCGCCGAGCAGGCCAAGGTTCAGCGCAAACAGCCCAGGACCGAAGTCCGGTTCCGGTGGCGAGCGAGAGAAAGAGGGCAGGCTCGTGACCAACCAGGAGACCAGCAGCGTGAGGGAGGCGACGGGGAAGAGCAGCCCCAGGAGGCTCGCGACGCGCAAGAGCGGCGGCAAGCGGCGAAAAGAGCGCATAGCCAGTCTCTCCTTGCGTGGGGTCAATCTCTCCGGCACCCGGTGTCCTCGCACGTGACGCAGTGTAGCATGCCGTCTGACATCGGAACAGACCTGGGCAGGGAGGGGTCGCGCGGGAGCATCGCCCGAAGACAGCCGAGCATGTGGCCGGCGTCGCGCATGTGCGCATACTGAAGGCACGCTTCGCGGTCCCTGGCGGGGTCCACTCCTGCCGCTCTTCGGGACCGCCTGGCGCCTCCTGACGCGCGCGCGAGCAGCCTAGGACGTAGCGGCCAGCAAGTTACCGCTGCACACCTGATCCGTAGAAGCACACAGAACGCCCGCGGCCTTATTTCTTCTGTTCTAGCGGCCGCGGGCATCTTCTTGCCCTGCCCACGTTACCGACCGCCTGTGCAGCCGTCCTACGGGGCAAGGAGGCGGCGCCATGAACGAAGACGAGAGGACGATGCATACGGTCGTGGAGGTGCTCGGCCAGCTGATCGGACTCCAGCGGCTGCTGCATGCCGAGAAAGAGCAGTTGACGGGCCGGCATGGCTTCATTCTCAACGCCGAGGTGGGCGAGGATGACGTCAACCGGGCCGTCGGGTGGCGCTGGGCCGGCGAGGAAGACACCATGGAGTGGCAGCCGCTACCGTTTGCCACGTTGCCAGAGCCAGAAGGGGAAGAGGACTAGCGTTCAGTCAGGCGCCTACGCGCTCGCATAGTTCAATAGGCGGAGCGGCGTTCTTCTGGGGGAGACAGACAAGCCCATCCCCGCGGGCGACCGCGTGTGCCTTCACCACGCACTCGGCACGGCTGGCGGCCGGCTCCTGCGCGGGAGGGTTCGCAGGTTCGACGCCGGACGCACACGCTTGCAACGGGACGGGCGGCGTTCAGTCCGTCGTGCCGCGTTCCGTCTGTGTACTCGGCCGCGACGGCAGCGGGTGGGCGTGTTCGTAGGCTGCGCTTAGGCGGGACACCTCCACCCGCAGCGCTTCGAGGTGCGCCGCCACCGCGTAGATAGCGGCCGTGATGTCACTCAGGCTTTTCGCCAGTTGCTTGTCCTCGCTGTGCTTTGCCTCGTCTTCGAGAATGCTTGCCATCACTGTTCACTCCGTTACACGCAGTCGCTGACGGCATACCAAGCGCCTGGCGTCGTGCTGCCCACCGGCACCCCCGCCCCCGCGTCATGCGGCACCAACGGGTGCCACACCGTCAGCGGCAGACACATGATCTGGTACGTGGCTGTCACCCACTCGGGCGAGCCGGCGAGGCGTCGGCTACTGCGGGAACCGGCGATGCCCCACCAGGAGACGTTGGAAATTCTGCCGGACGTGTTGAGCCTGGTCGAGCACCGCGCCCTCGGCACGCACGAGGGCATGTATCTGCGCCCGCCGCTCTATGCGGCTCATATCTTCCTGGGTCTGCAGCGCTCGGGCCTGCTCGTGGAGCGTGCGGAACTCTCGGGCGAGCGCCGTGTGGTCACCAGCGAGGGTGCGGATCTGCGCCTGCTGGGCACGCTGCTGCTCCACATGCTCCGCTCGCTCTGCACGCGCCGTGTCCGTGTCGGTCCCGGTGTCCACTCCGGTGGGCTTCATTAAACTGCCCTCCTCTCGTTGGCCGTCAGTGCGGGCGCCGCTATGAGAGCAGTATACCTCGGTATCCCTGCTCGCGGCGCCTGCGGCCGCCTGGCGCCTTTTGGGACGCGTGCGGGAGGCATAGGGACCTAGCGGCAGAGCAGGTACTGCTGCGCTCCTGCTGCGTCCACATGCACAGAACGCCCGCGGCCTCGTTTCTCCTGGCGGAAGGCCGCGGGCATCTTCTTGCGTACTCAAACTGCCGTAGGCGCCTGCTCCGCTGTGGATGCGGCGGGGAAGCTGACGGTGTATACTCTCAGCGACAGCAATCGACTGTGAAGGAGCGCACGCCATGCGCTATTTTCGCCTCTTGACGCCACTCTTACGCGTGGCGAGCCTCCTGGGGCTGCTCTTCCCCCTCGCCTCCCTCGCGCTGCTGGTCTCCGTGGTGGTCACGAGCCTGCCGTCTTTCCCGCAGTCGCCACCGGACGTCGGTCGTGGGCTGTTTGCGCTGAACCTCGGCCTGCTCGGCGGCGCCTGCTCCTGCGCTGTCACCACCTACCGCACGCGTGTTCGCCGGCCTGACGGGGAGCCCTTCCCGCTCGGGTCGTGGCAGAGCCAACTGCGGGCGATCGTGCTGCTGGCGGCGCTGCCGAGCTGTGCGCTCGCGTTGGCGCTGTTCATCCCCCCGACCCCTCCAGCCTTCTTCCTCGTCAGCTTGCTCGACATAGCGATCTCCCTGCTCGGTGCGGTCGTGTTGCTCGCCGCCTTTGTCTGGGCACCCGCATGACTGACGGGAAGCCGCGACGCTGATCGTGGGGCTGAGTGCCGCCTCGCTCGCCACCTGGCGTGGACGGTAGTTCTAGCCGAATGACTGGCACAGTCCGGGGGACGCTAGTGCATGGTCGCGACGAAGATCTCGCACTGTACGCGGGCGCTGTCGGCGAAGAGGGCTTGTGCCCGCGCGTCTAATTCACCGGTCCGTTCGACGCATGCGCGCGTGCTCAGGGCAAGCCGGTCGAGCCGGCGCCGCATGCGACTCATCAGCTCGTCAGCGTAGGCGACACGCGCAGCTACCGTCACGGAGGGGGAACAGAGCAACCCATCAAGCGTCTCCATGCAGCCCAGGTGCAGCATAACCTGTGCCACTCCGCCTAGTTGCCTATGGTGAGTGCTCGACGTGGCGCATGACGAACCGGAAGCCGCGACGCTGATCGTGGGGCTGAGCGTCGCCTCACTGCTCCCCTGGCGTGATCGCTGAGGCGAGCTGTTCGGCGAGTTGCTCTGCCCAACTTCCGCTGCATGATTCAGAGCATGTACGAGTTGGGGACTGAGCCGGAGTTCTAGTATCCGGTGCCGGCTACGTGCCGCATGATGTAGTCAATCATGTCAGCGCTCTTGGTGCGACTCGCGGGCTTTGTGCCTGGCTCACGTGTCTGCACAATATCGGTCGCTTCGCGTAGGTCTTTCTGTGTCCCGCGCACCAGCACTGCACGCAATTGGTGCGCGCCGTATTCATAGACCAATTGGTAGGGATCAAACTTGCCGTACGGGGTGTAGCGGTCAAGGCCAACCGATCGAATGGGCACCGGCAGCGGACCGAGGTCCTTTGTCCGTGTCCCCGTGGCAGTTGCAAGCGCAGCTATCTCTCCGTATTTCTCGCGTAGGCTCTGCTGCAGGTCGCTATCCCAAGCCAATCGCTCGCTGACGACCTCAAGCGCCGCCGTGACCGCTGCTTTCTCATCTGGCCCAAGAGCCTGCACAAGCTGCTTTGTCACCAGCGTCTTCCGTGCGGTCGCAGATAGCGGTTTCGTTGGTTTCGGTGGTCTCGGTTGCCGGACCGCTTGTGCCGTGCGCGTTCGTCTCTCGGCCACTGAGCTAGCCCTCCCCCCTCTGTGCTTGCCCATAGCGCATGACCTCCATAGCCAATGCCGTATATGCGGTAGCGCCTCCCGTCTTCGCGCCAGGCGCAAGTAACTCCAATTGGTTGTCAATCGGTATCTTGGTTGCAAACGTCCGTCCACCGAACTCTTGCAGCGCACGCAGTAGGTCCACTTCTTCGAATCTCTTGCTCAGGACCAAATCATCCGCATGCGTTATGACCATGCCAAGAAAGCTAGTACCATCGTCCGTGAGCGCATTCATCGTCCGAAGCGTTATGAGCATATTCCTTGTTCCAGACAATGAGGCTCTGCGAGCACGGACCGGTGCAAGTACATAATGTGCCGCCGCTAGCCCTGCGCGAGTGAAAACTGACATTGCTGGCGGCGTGTCGACAATGATCCAATCAGGCACACCGCCAAGAGTGGGTAATGGCTGCACGCTCAACTTCCGCACCTCCCGTGCGAAGCGCAATTCAACATCGGGCCGCCCACTACCGCCGAGGTCACGGAGCCTAAGCAACGGATCAGAAGGGATGATGCTCAAGCGCTCCTTGCCTGTGGCAGTGATCAAGTCTCGCAACGCTTGTTGGCCTGAAAAGTAGTGGGCAATGTTAGGGAAATGCTCAGTTCCGTTGCCGTAGTCCACAGCTTGCTCTGGAAAACACCACTCAGTCAAATTTGCCTGTCCGTCAAGGTCAACCAGCAGCACACGTTTGCCCTGGCGCGCCAGTTCAACCCCCAGATAATACGCAGTCGTGGTCTTGCCGACACCACCTTTGTTGTTGGCGATCGTGAGGATAGTAGCACCGCCATCAGCATGAGCACTAGTCCTGTCTATTCCAGCGAAGAATTCTGGTGACAGCGAGGTGATCGTGTCGTCGTCGTCGTGCCGTGATCCGCGGATATAGGTAATGTAGCGGACGAGTTGAGCGCCGTTGATGAGATAGACCGGCTTTGCACCGGCCTGCGCCATCTGGTGTGCGGCATCGCTAAAGTCGCTGGTGGTGATGACGAATGGCTTTGCGCCTGGCTTATTGGCCGCAGGTGCTCCCATCACACCCATGACAATGCGAGCGGCTACGAGATTGTCAGGTACGAATCGCTTACACTCGACGCCGCCGAAGATGCGTGTCTTGCCCGGTAGCCGCAGTTCGAGATCGACACCCCGGAGGAAGTGTGGCCCGACCTCTTTCACATCGTAGCCCGCGCGCCGCAAGACATAGGCAACGAAACGCTCAAATTCCCGTGGCGTGAGCGCGTACATGTCTTTCACTGATGGCTTATTGAACAGGTCCGCGAATCGCTCAGGCTCAGCCGGCATGCTGTTAGCCCCACGCTTCCTGAGAGGAGCGACGGTCGCGGGCATGTAAAATAGCCCGACACGCTGTCACTGCGAGGAAGTGACGTCTATGCTAGCGGACCAGGCGAGCGCTGTCAACAACCATACGGAATCACTTTTTGTGCAGGGGGCGACTAAATGTGCAAAGCCGGTCGGACCATTTCTGCAAAGCCACTCTATCCTAAAATAGCCAACCGGCCTCGAAGACCTCAACGCGGTCACGCACGTCGCTAGGAAGCTTGTAGAGCATGTAGAGGACGCCAAACAGTTCATCGGCGTACGCATAGTAGACTAGTGGAGGCCGGACGTGCCTCACGGCCCCCGTTGTTTGCCCAGTGGGATCACAGTAGATGCGGACAAGCAATTCGTTAAAGCGCTCACGCTGATCCGGCGTCAATCCTTGGCGAAACTCCTCAACCGCTGGGGCAAGATACACCCATCGGTTGCTGCGGCCCATCCTTACCTCTGCCCATCGTATCCTACGACGGGTTGGGTTTATCCCGTCGCTGGTTGAGTAGGTCGTCAATATTGACAGGGATGCATTGACCGGAACGCAATTGGTCTATGCCGCGCTGGATGCGCGTACGCACGACGGGATCGCTGTCCCACAACTGCTCAGTGCGCTTAGCATACGCTAAACTTCGCTCGCGTGCCAGAGCAAGCTGCGCTACCGCGTCCATGTCAGCCCCCTCCGTGCTCACGAGTGTGAGATCACTCTCACCACCGTCGTCATTGCCACGTTGCAACGCGAGGTCATAGCGGATCACGGCGTTTCGTTCCGTCTGTTGCCAGGGGGGTTCTCCGTGCGTGGCATGACTCATGTCGCGTGCCGAGTGGAATTTCCACTTGCGTGCGACAGCTTTTAGCGTCTCCCATTCGCTCGCAGAGAACACGTCCTTGTCATACCCTCGTTCGGGGCAAACTCTGAGCAGGGGATTCTGCATTCCCGTTGATTCGGGAGTGACCACAATGTCCCCATTGGCCTCCATGCGGTGCACCATAGCAAGTCCAGAAGACGGGACCGGTCCATTATCCCACTTCCAATACTCCTCGCCAGTGACGGACGTGCCATAGCGCTCAAAGTGGTCAAAGTCGAGGTAATACAGCAACTTCCACAGTTTCGTTCTGCCTAATTGCCGGACGTGGTGTGCAAAGTACAGGATGGCGTTGCGGTATTTCGCCTCATTGAGCATTGCCATGGCGTTCTCCCGGTTTCCGCACCTACCCAATGCGGAAGAGTCTCTTCGCACGCCCTAGTCCGTTGCCTCCATGATCGGGCCCAAGCATTGCCCAATCGTAAACGCGTGTCACAACTCATGTGCTAGAACCTACATTGTAGTACGCAAGTCAATAATGGCACACATGTTCTACGTGTGTCAACGCTTGTAACCATCCCTGTACCATAACGCAATCGGTTTGCTGGCAGTAACCAGTCTCGTGCATCCTTATAGAGCACTCCGCGCTCACCTGCTACTCCGACTGCGCTTCCCACCGCGCCGACTTTTTGGGCAAGAGGTGGTTTCGCCCAAAAAGTCGCACCGCCAGCCTACTATTTAGGCAAAGCCGGCGGAGGCGTTGGGCAACACGACATCACCCGCTGCGGAGATTCCCGTTTAGCGAAAGGCGCGCAGAAGACGCGCGAGGAAGCGGAGCCATGAACCGCCGCACGTTGCCTTGCCCGTCGTTGCGCGCGCCGTCGTTGAAAGCGGTTCATGCTGTGCTCAACTCCTACGAGAACCGACATTTGAGGCACGTGGGGTTTCTGCCTCAAATGTCGCGCCAAGCGAGGACATATGAGGCAAAGCCAGTTGCGCTAGACTGAGTACGTGTCTTGCGGCGCGCCCGCCAGACAGGGGAAAGCAATTCGATGTATGGATCGGAATTGGCAACAGAACGGGCATGCCAGGCATTCGCCTGGGTCCGCTATCACGCACTGGCCCATTCGCCCGGCTGTGCCTGCGCGAGAGGCTCTCGTCAGCGATTCGAGCCGCCCTTACCCCTGTCCCAGTGGTGGGAGATTCTCCAGGTAACGCACCAGGTCACCGAAGCGGTAGCGTCCCTGGTTGGCCCACCACGCCACGTCGCCGCGGCCGATAGCGGCGTCGTTCACCAGGAATAGGTAGCGCCAGGGCTTTCCCGTTGCTACACTCAGCTGATCCACGTACGACTCGGCGCGCGCCTGCTTCGCGCGGTCACGCTCGCGGATCGAGCCCTTCGTCTCCACGACCCACATCGCCCCATCCGCCAATCGCACCAGGAAGTCAGGATAGTAGTACGGCGTCTTGCCCTCGAAGGTGTACTGGATCCGGAAACCCACTCCCTGTTGGTCGTTCCAGAGCCAGGCCGCCACATCGTCGGCCTCGTCGAGCAGCTCAGCCAGGCGGCGCTCGTCGGGCGAGTCGAAGCAGCAGGCAGCAAAGACGCACTTGCGCGGATCGCGCAGCTCAAGGCGCGGCACCGCCTCAAATGCCGCTAGATCCATCGCGCGGCGCGTGACAAACTGGATGGCGGGCTGGCCCCGGCCGGCGCGGGCCTCGCCCACGATGCGCGCCACTGCCGCGATCACGGCCGTCTTCACCGCGGGTGCCTGGATGTTGGCGAGCACGATCTTGCGGCCTTCCTCGTCCAGCGTCGCCGCATCGTCCAGATTCATCGCCACTCCTGGTGGGAGCGCGAACGTCGCTCGCTCCAGGTACGCTTTGATGATGCCCTTGATGACTGACTCGAAGTACCGCGCCACGCGCTGTTCCTGGCGCACGGCTTCAGCGTACGTGCTGATCACTTTGTCGATACTGGCGTAATCAATGGTCTGGACGCGGTACCGCACTTCAGCCTCGGGACTAGCGGTGCCACCGATCCCGGAGTGACGGATCAGGCCCTCGACTTCGGAGAGGGAGGTCCCCCAGGTGAAGCGCTGGGGCAGGGGCGGCAGCGTCTGCCGGTTGATGCGCTCCGGCCAGTCTTCCACCGAGTCCGGCGCGCTCACCACCTGGGCGATCGGCAGATCGCGCCGCGCGCGCTCCTCCTCGGGCTCGACGGGATTGATCACGAGGCGCGTGGGATCGTGGCGCCGCTGGCCGGCATCGGTTTCGGTGACGATGTCCTGGATCTGGTTGATGATCTGGGCGAACGAGGGATGCCGGATGACATACAAGCCCTCGTGGATGCCCTGGTCGCGCAGGTCACCTTCCGGCGACCAGTAGGGCGGGAACATGCGGCGCAGTCCGCGCCCGAGCAACTGCTCAGTCAACGTACGCGAGTCACAGGGCCGGAGCGGCACGATCACTTTGACGTTGCGCACATCCCAGCCTTCCTTGAGCATCATCACACTCACGACGGCGGTGTAAGGGTTGTCCACGTCGTCGATGCGGCGGACCTCATTCCGGATCTTCTCCCACTCGCGCTCGTTCGTGCCCTCTTTGACGCCGATGTGAATCTCTGTAACCTTGCCGGCGAAGAGCACCTCGCCCGTGTCGGGGTCGGCAAAGGCTTCCAGGCGAGTGGCGACCTGGTGGGCCTCGCTCTTGGTGTTACAGACAATGAAGAGGATGACCTTCCGCCGCAGGCCCACCTCGTCCAGCGCGCGTTGCTCCTTCTTCCACTCAGCGATGCCAGCCTGGATCAGTTGTGTGTACTTATCCCAGGCATCCGTGGCAGCATCGTCGATCAACGGAATAGGATCGTCGCGCCCCTCGGTATAGCGCAACTGCACTTTGGCCAGGTACGGCTGCTTCACCACACCATCGGCGACCGCACGCGACAGAGGATAGTTGTAGACCGTGTGGCGGAACCATTGGTGTGATGCCTCTTCATAGAGCGTGGCGCTCATATCAGTCTGGAGTGCCAACCCAGCCGACGTAGTAAGGCGCGCCAGCACGCCGTGCCAAGCCACCGCTTCCTGGGTGTCGCGGTCAGACGTGCGGTGCGCCTGGTCGGCATAGTGGGTGGCCTCGTCGTGGACGTGGTGCGCCTCGTCGTTGTACACGGCAATGGGGGTGCGCACGGCGCGGAGAAACTCCACGAGGCGCGGAATGCCGAGGTCGAGCTGGGTGGGCGCGGGCCGCTCGAAGAGCGCGAGCTGCGGCGGCAGGAAGCCGTCCTCGTCGGCTTCCTCCTCTGCGGCGGCGAAGAGCTTCTGCACATTGGCGACGACCAAGTAGCCCTCGCCCGGCCGCCATTCGCCCGGCACGCTGTCCGCCGTGATGACCTGCACTCCCCACTGCGAGCGCAGCTCTGGCGGGATCAGGGGATCGGCGGCGAAGATCGCGCCATCACGGAAATCGGTCAGCAGCCGCTCCAGGACGATCAGATTAGGGGCGATGAGGAGTTGTGTGCCGCCGAAACCCAGCCCGGCCTCGGGGTCGTCGAGCTGCCAGTGGAGGTGCGCCCACGTCATGAGCAGGCTCATCACCTTGGTCTTGCCGGCGCCCGTGGCAAGCTGCAGGCCCAGCTTGGGCCAGGGATCGCGTTGGCCCACACGCGAGAGGCCCGCCACGCGGGCAATATCTTCGACGCGCCGCACTCGCTCCACCTCGTACAGATAGATGACCGTCTCCACCGCACGCTGTTGATGGGCGTACCACTGGAAGAGCGAGCCGTCCGGCATGAGGTGTGGATCGCCGAACCAATGGCGCAGCAGCATACGGGTGAGGTCCGAGATGTCAGGGTAGCTGGCATTGGCCCACGCGGTCACGCGCTCCTGGATTCGGACGATGAGGTCTTCCTGCGGATTGCTGGTGGGCAGTGAGGGCTGGCGGACCTGACGAGCCATGACGGCCTCCTGCTTCTCAGAGCGTGATGCGCACGACCTTGAGCCCATCGTTGCCGAAGATGTCGGTCACCTTGACCCCGATGCGCTTCTCGCCGCGATCGGGGTACTCGTGCAGGGCTTCCCAGGCCAGGTTGCGCTGCTTGCGGGTGCGGAAGCTCTGCCAGTCATTCTGGAAAGGCTCACCCTCGCGCCAATCCCAGTCCACCGCCCAATAGTCGATCAGCGCGCGCCAATCCGTGAGCTGGGCGACGATAGCGGCACGCTTCTGCGCGTCCTGTGTGCTCAGGCAATCGTCCAGGTCGACAGTCAGCCGTGTCAGCTTGACGGCCGCGCCGCCGGGATGCGGAACGACGGCCACCTCCACATCGGGTGGCGTGAAGAAGTGGATGTCGGGTGCGAGTTCAATGGACGGATCCTTGCGGCGTTTGCGCTTCAGCCGTTCCTGCACCGCCTCGACCGCTGCCTGGGGGATAATCTTGGCATAGACGCGCACGCCGTACTGGTACTCGGCGTCGGTGGGATTCCAGTCCACGGGAATGTCGGCCGAGAGCACGTCCACCGCGCGGATGTCGGTGCTGGCCGCCTCATGCACGATCTCTCGTACCTGCTCGTCGGAGAGGGGTGCGTCGAGCGGGCCGACGTGGATCCAGCGGCCGGCCTTACGCCCATGCAAGAAGGTGAAGCCGTCCACTACCTCGCCGCCATAGATCTCGACCAGCGCGTCGCGGTAGACGCGCGCCGAAGGGCGCTTCGCAATGAGCGCATTCCATGTCTCGGCGCGGGCGTAGAAGCCAATGTTCTCCACAGCGAAGGGCCGCGCCTGCGCCTCAATCAGCCGCTTGCGGGTAATGTGGATCGCGAACTTGCCGCAGTCAATGGCGATCCAGCGCCTTGGAGCTGGCTTGCCGTGCACATCCTTCATCGTTTCGGCTGCTTCGGCCGTTGTGCCACTGCCAGCAAAGGCGTCCAGCACGAGGTCGCCAGGATTGCTGCTAGCCGCGATGATGCGCTGGAGCAGTGTGAGAGGCTTTTGGGTGGGGAAATTCAATTTCTCAAGAGAGATTCCTGTGACGTTTGGTAGGTCCTGCCAGATGGACTGAATTGGCATGCCCTTAGACTTGTCTAGGTATTGCTTCCAGCCATTGATGCTGGGTTTCCCATTCGTCTTTAGCTGGATACCGCCAGCAGCCAATACCTCCTCTAACTCCGCTGGGGGACGACGCCAGTGCCGACCGAACGACGTAGGGTTCACTCCACGCCACTCCTGGCCAGTTACTCCATTACTGATACCGGGTGCTGTCAAATTGTCGAGGCGGTAGCGCCCCTTCTGGTCCTCGTAGACGTAAACCTTTTCAACGTAATCCTTATCGAGCGGCTGATACTGTTGCTGCCACGTCCATTCCTCTGACAGGGTGTAGAAGAAGATCGTGTCGTGTATACTGCCTGGTTTGTTGGGATCATTGTGCGAAGATGTCCGCTTCCAAGCAACCTCGGACCGAAAGTTGTTGTATCCGAACACTTCATCCATGAGCACCTTGAGATAGTGGCCTGCATGCCAATCGCAGTGGACATAGATGCTCCCAGTCGGTTTGAGCAGGCGTTTGAGCAACACTAGCCGGTCGCGCATCATCGAGAGGTAGCTGTCCAGCCCATCCTGCCAGGTGTCGCGATACGCCAGTTCTTCGATTAGCGTCGGCAGCTTCTCGTCGGCGAGGCCGTTCTCGATCTCCACGTTGATGCTGAAGTTGTTCTGCACCGCGAAGGGCGGGTCAATGTAGATTAGGTCTACCTGCCCTTCCAACGGAGCGTGCTGCTCATCGCCGTACCGCAGCGAGGTAAGGGCCACAAGGTTGTCATTGGTCCAGATCAGCCGATTCTCGGCGGGGGCAGCCTCCTCCCACTGAAGCATGGGCGTGCTCGTGCCCCTGGCTACCACTGTTTCTTGGCGCGGTCGCACGATCTCCAGGGTCTGCGCGGGCACGGGCTCGGCGTCACGACGGCGTTCGCGTCCGCACCAGATAAGTTCAGGACGCCGTAGGACAGGCTCGTACGTCTCGCGCTGGGCGACTTCAGCAGGTCTGGGACGCGTGATGGCCATGGGCGGCGTGTCCTTCCTGCCAGAGAGATTAATACCGTTAGGTCGTGTAGTGCGACCAGTATAGGACTGTCGCAAGCGGGCGTCAAGAACTGCGCGAGGGGGCTCTGCGCGCCGGGGTAGGGAGCGGGCGCAGAAGCTCACAGCGCGCCAACGCCCACACCGATGTATCGCCCCACGGGCGGCGAGCCTGGCATACATAGGGGCCGCCGCTACCCAGCGAGCAGGCGAACAGGCTGCTGCGCAAGGTGCTCTGCCACAACATCTGTTGCGTCATTCAGAGCATGTACGAGTTGTGCATTGAGCCTGCATTCTAGGGCGTGTTGGCAAATAGCGCTAAGTGGAGTTGAGCCAGATCGTACAATGGGGTATCCGAGACTCCGGCGGGGAAAGAAACGATCCAGTCCATGGTCTAAGAGCGAGTTGCCATGCCAGACATCGCACGCGTGCTCGACAAACTGGAGCGGCTGCGCGACGCCGACCAGGAGCTCTCTTTGTATGGCGCGCACCAGCATCGGTACCGCTTGGGCCCGCCTCTGGCAGACGGCGACCTGCGGCGCTTCGAACGCCAGCACCGGATGAGCCTGCCCGTCGAGTACCGGGCGTTCCTGCTGCAGGCGGGCAATGGCGGGGCTGGGCCGTACGCTGGGCTATTGCCCTTGGAGGCGGCGCTCATCAGCGCGGACGAGGGCTTCCTGGCGCGACCGTTCCCGTACCAGCACTGGTGGAATGGCATCAGCCCACCCGACTGGTGGGAGTTGCCGAACGCCCACGAACTCGATGAGCGCTCGGCGCCGCACGAAGCGGACTACTTCGCGGATGTGCGCGTGCAGGGGACACTGCGCCTGGCCCATGAGGGCTGCGGCTACTATTGCATCCTGGTGGTCAGCGGGGCCGAACGCGGCCACGTCTGGGGCGACGAGCGCGCCGGCGATGGCGGCATCATGCCCTTGCCGTATCGCCCAGGGCCCTACCAGATCGAGGGGTCGTCGCTGCTTCCCATCAGTGGCGCGACGGCGCGCATGACGTTCCTGGAGTGGTATGAGGACTGGCTCGACACGAGTCTGCAGCGCCCTCTCACAAAGACACCGCCCGGCGATGGCTAGCTGAGGCGCGCCCTGCCAGGCCTACAACCAAAGGCGGATGGCGGCTATGGTCACCATCGCCAGGTAATTGACCGCGCGCTTTTCATAGCGCGTGGCCACACGGCGGAACTGCTTGAGCCGGTTCATCAGCCGCTCGACGCGGTTGCGCTCACGGTACACAGCGCGATCGAAGGGGCCTCGATTGCACTCGTTGCGCTTATGCGGAATCGTGTGACGAATGCCGTGGTGGCGCAGCCAAGTGCGGATGCGCCGACTGCTGTAGCCTTTGTCGCCGACCACGCGCCGCGGACGGCGGCGGGGGCGTCCCTTCCCGCTCCGCTTGATGTCACCGTGCTCCATCAGCGCCGTGAACACCGTCTGGTCGTGCCGCTCGCCCGCAGTCAGCAACAGCACGAGCGGGTTGCCCCATCGGTCGGCCCGCACATGGAGCTTCGTGCTGAACCCGCCGCGGCTGCGTCCCAAGGCTTCGCCTGCTTGCCCTCCGCGAGCCCCAGCAGCATGTTGGTGAGCGCGCACGATCGTGCTGTCGACGAAATGCACCGACCAGTCCACCTGTCCTTGGCGATCTGCTCGCTGTTGCAATGCCGCTTGGATCCGTACCCAGATGCCAGCGCGCCGCCAGCGATAGAAGCGGCTGGAGACGGTGTGCCACGCGCCGTACTGTGCTGGCAAGTCGCGCCAGGGGGCTCCCGTCGCCAAGATCCAGAGGATCCCATTGATGATGCGTCGATGGGGCTGACTGGGACGGCCGACCGGGGGCTTCTGGGGCGGCAGAAGGGGAGCCAACCGTTGCCATTGCGCATCAGTGAGTTCATGTCTGCCCATGCTCTCCAGCTTACGCCGGTTTGCGGACAGGCCCTAGTCGGATGCAGGCCGATGATTACAGCTCGCTTGTAATTGATTGACCTATATGATATAACGATGTAGAACATGCGAGTATTTGCGCCAAGAGGTGATAGCGTGACAATTGCCATCTCACTCAAGGTCAATGATGGCGTTGTACTCGCTGCGGATAGTGCCTCAACGCTGGTCGCCAGGGAGACGGGTGTTGACCCTATTATCACCCCCACTCCTACTCCCGCCCCAGGTATCAACATCGAAGCGGTCCAAGTAGCTAACGTCTACAACAATGCGAACAAGGTCTTCAACCTCCTCAAGGGCGCGCCCATAGGGTTGATTACGTGGGGATCAGGCGCTATCGGGAATGCCTCCATCTCGACGCTTGCAAAGGACTTACGGCGACGCTTTGCCGGAGGTGATCCAGACCACCGTGAGTGGGCACTGGTTGAGTATGAGCAGGGCAACAAGCGCCTCAAGTCCTATACCATTGAGGGGGTCGCACAGCGGGTGCGTGAGTTCATGTACGATGAACTCTACCGTCCCGCTTTTGAAGAGTGGCCGCGGAAGCCTACCTTGGGCTTTATCGTCGCCGGATACTCGGCTGGTGAAACGATGGCAGAAGAGTATCAAATCGCTATGACGCCAACCGGTGAGTGCGAAGGGCCGACGCTTCTGCGTCCAAAGGACGCGTCTGGCTTGACCTGGAACGGCCAAGTTGAGGCTATCTCCCGCCTCGTCTTGGGGTTCAGTTCCCTCTTACCCATCGTTCTACAGCAGAACCTTGGCGTGCCACAGCAGCAAATAGGCCCAGCTACTGAGGTGCTTAAGCAAGCGCTCACAGCACCAATGGTTGTGCCACCCATGCCCATCCAAGACGCCATCGACCTCGCTCAGTTTCTTGTTGAACTTACGATCCAGTTCACTCGGTTCATCCCTGGCCCGCAGATTGTTGGTGGCCCAATTGAGATTGCGGCTATTACCAAGCACGAGGGCTTCAAGTGGGTGAAACGCAAGCACTACTACGGTAGTGAGTTGAATCCGGAGGGATAACATGGTACCAATGCTTACGACGGCAGAGGCGGCGTCGCCCGAGGCGAGCCGCGAGATGGCCCGCCGCTTTCAAGCGGATCTCCTTCCGCTCCAAGCGGGGATAACCAGCTCGATGTCGGTGTCTACGACTCCGCCACGTGCGCTTCCGTGGTCCGTGCTGCCCTTAAATCAGTTCGTGCGATTGACGGCCAAATTGACGTTTGATACGCATTTGCTCGACCAGGCCATGGCCCAGCTTCTCAATAGGCAGTCAAAAGCGATTGGGCTACGAGAGATGGAATTGAGCGCGTTTGATGTGGCCGAGTTGCGACGCCATATTGAGCGCCCGTCAGCTTTGCCTAAGATTCCATTGCGTCGCGTACCAGAGGAGGATGTAGACGACTTCGAGTGAGGCGTCTCAACTGTTTACAGGGAGACTACCGCCGGTTCCGGCGGTAGTCTCTCGTAGGTTCTAAGGACGTGCGATGAGTGATGATGGTCTGCGCAAGAGACGTTTCACGCCGCAGGACGTGCGACTTCGCGCAGTTCGCCACTTCACATGTGGCACTGAGGAGTGGGAACTTGAGGTCAGCGACTGGATCAAAGGGCCGGTGCTTCACGACATGGGGCGTGGTTGCGAAGTCTGGCTCTACTTCAAACGCCAAGGTGAAAGAAATCATCTCGTTGGGTTTGGCTCATTAGGTGAGCCGCCTTGGAAGTATCCCCCGTCAACTCCCCTGCACCCGAACATCATCCCCAATGTTGCCGTGGCGCTGCGCTTTCGGGGTAAACCTGCTGGCCCGTGGAACCAGCGATATGCCTACCAGATTATGTCCGATCTCATCTCGGAGGCAGCAGCGCACGCCGACCGATCCCCCCTCCTCATGCTCTACGTACACCCTCAAAACCTTCGCGCCATTCGCTTCTATGAGAAGATCGGATTCGAGCCGTTTCACAAAGTTTATCTAGATAAGGCCAAGAACGTTAGCTACCGAAGCATGATTCTAGACCTTGCAGCCGTGAGGCCGTAATGGTCGTTCCGGTCCGCCCGTGTCGAAGCGGGCGGTAGAACCTGCGTTCTCTATATCAGACGAGTGAGCCTGAGGAACAGATACGTGGATAAGTGGACACCCCCGCACCAACCCTATTTTTGGCAGAACTGCCTCTTGCCCAAAAATAGACACAAAATGGCGTGATTCCCGGAATTCTTAGCTTTTCCAGTCGGCAGCACGGAACATTGCGTCCTTCATACCATGCCGGCTCTCAGCTTGGCACCCATTAGAAGCGGCGCCGGCTACACGTGCGGTCGGCACGACGGCTGGCTGACGGGGCAGGCCATCACAGCCGGATCCGAAACCGCTTCGGCCAGGGCTTCGCCATGCGTCGCGCGATCCTGGCCTGCTTGCGTTCCTCTACGCGCTGCTGAAACCGGCGCTCGCGGTGCGTCCACGTGACGAGTGCGTCCACGTGACGAGTGCGTCCACGGCGCGGAGGAGTCGGCGCTCGCGGACGGCTGGCGACCGCGCGTGCTTGGCCCGCTCGATGAGGATGAGAATGCGGGTCGCGTCAGCCTCTGGTGCACGACCCTGATACTGGCTCCAGTACCGCAGGTACCGACAGCGCCGACAGCGCCATTCACTCGGCTCCCTGTCCGTATAGCCATAGAGATGGCAGACGCGCCGGTAACACCGCGGGCACCGTGCGCTCCAGCGGACCCCACCGTGGGGCATCGGATAGCTCTTCGTCACATACTTGGCTTGGCCAACGAAGCTCGACGCCAGCCGGCGGCGGATGCCGGGCTCCGTAATCAGTCGTCGGGCCAGCCAATGCCGGCCGTAGGGCTGGCGGCGCTTCAGTGGACGACTTCCCATCGCTCTCCCACCCTTCTCGGACATCAGGTGGGCTTTTTAGGCGCACCAATTTCAAACTCTGCATGCAATTCAGTCAGCTTGCTGTCAGCCATCAGACTAGACGACAACAGGGCTGGCAAGCATGTCACGGACACGGCCACGATACGTGGGGTCATGCGCCAGAAACTCCATGGTGGTACGCCAGAAATCCTCTTTATGTGCCCCGGTTGCGGCGATTCTGGCGTCGTTCGGGCGGTCCCCATGCGTCGGGAAAGTGTCGTTCCAACCACCGGGCAGCATCCTGCCAGGTCTCGTTTTCCGCCGCGCGTTCCACCTTTGCGAGCTGGGCGCGCGATGCGCGTTCCCATTCCTCCGCAGCGGCCCGCTGGGCGTCGGTCACCTCGGCGGCCAGTGTGGGATCGTCTGATCGCCACTGGCGGAAGAGTGAGGGGGACATCCCAGCAGCACGGGCCGCGCCGGCGTAGCTGTCCCCGTGCCGCAGCGCGCGCAAGAGCGTCGCCCGGTGGTCGGGTGTCCGTTTCGTGGGGCGGGCCATCGTCTTCGTTCGCCTCCTCCGGTCGTCGTTTGTGTGGTCCCTGCGTTCACGTCGTGGGGCGGTCACGTCCGCTGGGGGGTACGGAAGGGAGCGAGCGGGTCAGCGGGCGCGGAGGCGTAGAGCAGGCCCTGCACATGCTCGGCGCTCACCCGCGCCGCGGCGTGGGCGTCTGTTTGCACCTCGGTGATGTCGTCGTGGGTGAGCGCCTGATCCTGCATGATCGTCGCCTCATCCTCGAATAGCCCCTCAGCAGGCTCGTTCACATGCACGTCCGCATGCGCGATGGTTGGAAGATACTCCATGGTCTCGGTCCTTTCCCGTCCTGTCCGCCTCCGCGTCGCACCGCTGCTGTGAACCGTTGCACGATGCCTGTCGTCTTGGACGGAGGTCGTCACGCTGCATATGGTCACTGTATCGCATCGGCTGACGGTGCTGGCGGTTCTGACGGCACACCCGCGAGCACCTCGCCCGCAGAGCTGGTGATGGTCAGCCAGGGCACCGGGATGGTGCCGTGTATGCGCTTCTCCGCTCGGCGGAAACCCGAGCGGCCATCCTACCGATGCGCCTGCACCCAGCAGACGGTATACTCGTACCAGGGAATACCTCTGACGCTCGCGGGGCTGCGGTGGGACAGGGAAGGCAGGCGCTGCAATGAAAGGCTGGCTGATCGGCGTGGGGAGTATCGTGGCGGTCAACGCGTTCGTCGCGGTCAACGCGTTCGCGGCAATCATCCTCATGTGGACGCTATGGAACATGCAGCACGAAGAGGCCCTCGCCTCCGCCGAGCCGGGAGCGAACTGGAAGGGCAACGGAAGCGACTTCAGCATGCGGGATCTCCTCTCAGTTGCAGCTATTCGCTTCGGGCAGCACGATGAGCCGCACTGGCTCCCGCAGGCGCAAGCCGGGTACGAGCTGGCACACGAGCACATAGGGGCAGTCATCGGCCAGACCGGGCGGGAACTCGCCGGAGAGCGCTGGTCGCAGACACGCGGTTCGCTGAGGATGCCCGTCGAACCATAGGCGATCCTGCTCCGACGCCTCCTCGCATGCCGGCGAGGTGTAGGGCGTGCCGTATTCTAGGTTCACGAGGCGCCCCCCTTCACGTCTGCCGTGTGTTCGCGGTTCCACCGCTGGACAAACGGCTCCGCGGTGAACGGCGCGATGAACAAGCCGTGCGCTTCCGCTGACGGGATGCCGAGCGCCGCCATCCACTTCTCGTACTGATTCCAACTGTCGTGATGCAGCCGCCGCGTGACATCGGCCACGGTGAGCGGTCTCGCGTGAACAGGCACATTCACTGTAAATGCGGTAGTCTCGGTAGTCTGGTAGTCTGGGGTGGGCGCCAGCACCGTTGCCGCCTGGCTTTGATGCCCATTGTGCGAGACTACCGCCAGACTACCGGGTAGTCTCAGGTAGTCTGGAGACGCGTCCGGCGAGACTACCAGACTACTCGTATCGTCCCGGTAGTCTGGCGAGTAGTCTGATATGGCATCGTCTGAGTCCGCATGATTCCCGGCTTCTTCGCCCTCTGAGACTACCAGACTACCCAGACTACTCTGTTTGTACGCATCATTCTTTTCTGGCTCTGGCTTCGCGCGCTGCGGCTCTGAGTACGTTCCGTCGCCATTGCTCACGAGCTGGCCATCCGATGCCATGTCGAGCATCACGTTCTTGATGGTGTTGTGCCGGCTCGGCTCGCCCATCTTGAGCGCGACCTGTTTGGGCGTCCCACGCACCAGCGCACGCACCGCCAGCAGGATCTTCTTCCTCGTCGCGCCCAGCGCTTCCTCGTCGGCCTTTTGTGCTTCCTCAGCGGTCATCACCGACCAAACGCACATCGCTTTATCGAAGCGCAGGGCGAGCTTGCCCTCAAATTCGATATCGCGCCCAGTCACATGCAGGGCGCCCCGCTCCTCATCGCGTGGGCGCTGCAAGATCAGCAGTGTATCGCAGGCGCCGCCGATCCCCGTCGTGCCGTTGATCTCATCAAACACATCCTCCGCCGCGGCCTTCCTCGTGTGGTGAATCACCAGCAGCGCTATCTTGTGGCGGTCAGCCAGTGCCTTAAGCGCGGTCATCGCCGCGTAGTCTTCTGCGTAGGCATCGCCGCCCTTACTGCGCAGCGGTGACACGCGCCCCCACACGTCGACAATGACCAGGTGCGCGTTAGGGTGCGCTCGCAGCCAGCGCTCGACATGCGCGAGTCCGCCCGCCTTGAGGCTGAAGCGCTCCCATTGGGTTGCGAGTGTCAGTCCCTTAGGCACCGGCTCGTTTCCGAGCAGCTTGCGCGCCCGGCTCTGCAAGCGGTGCTTCCCATCTTCCAGGGCGAGATAGAGCACCTCGCCCTGCTCCACTGGCTTGCCGAGCACGACGCCGCCGCTGGCCTTGGCTATGGCGAGGGAGAGCGCAAGCCAGGACTTCCCGATCTTCATCTTGGACGCGAGCAGGATTAGCCCCACAGGGATGAACCCGGGCACAATCTCCTTGAGGGGTGCCAACTCCTCACGCATCAGTGCGTCTAGCGTGAATGGCCCGCCGCTCGCCGCATCCTGTCGGCGCCCCAGCGCTTCGAGCTGCGCGACGGCCTCCGTGTCGCTGATCTTCTCAATGAACAGGTCGTTGGCGATGAGGATGCGCGCTCTCGCGATGCTGTTCGCCAGCACGATCTCAGCGTAGGCCAGCCCTTGAAACTGACTCACGCAGGTATTGACCAGCTCGTGTAGATAGGGATACGTGACCGTCGCCAACTCGCCGCTGTTCAGCAGCCAGTCATTGACGAGTACCACATCTGGTGCCTTGCCTGCGGCGCGCAAGTCCTTGATGGCGCGAAACGTGAGAGCGTGCCGCGCCTCGTAGAAATCACTCTCCACGAGCAGCGCCAGGAGGGGATCGCTCACCTCATGGTCACCATCGGCGCCGGCGATCAGCAGCGCACCCAACACGGCGCGCTCAGCCTCGACGTTGACATGTGGCAGGGTCGGCGGCTTCTTCGTCATGGCCGCACCTCGCAATCTGCGAGGGCAGCCACCAGCCGCCTGAGCGCGCGGTGCAGGCGTAGGCTCAGCACGACCTCGCTCACCCACGCATCGCTCAGCAGCGCTGGCACAAGCGGCAACGGCATGGTATAGTCATAAACGATGTTCGCGGTCATGGTCTGTTGTCGTTGCGTCCTCCCGCCCGTTCCCTGGTTGGCGTTGCCGGGTGAGCGGGCGGCGTCGCGTCTAGGGGTGTGCTGCTGCATGGTGCGCCGCCTTTACGCGAGAGCGGCGGCGTGCTACGCTATGCCCCGCTGGTGATACTGTCGCTGGCTCAAGAGCGCTGCCCTTCACTGATCCAAGGCGGGGGCGGCGTTCGTCTTGTGTAGACCAGTCCAGCAGCAACCTCAGCGCTGCCAGGCAGGCCGTATCATCGGGCGCATAATGGCGCACGATAAGAACATCAGCGGCCATCGCGCGCGCTCGCCTTCTCTGGCCGCATGTTCGCCAGTGCCTTGGCGGTCTGCTGCTCGCACCACTGGTCCCACGCCGCCAGCGGCACGTGCCGCCGCCCGCCGATCTTCACGCTAGGCGCCATGCCCGCCTGGAGCATCGCGTAGGCACGTCCCACGCGCACGTGCATCAACTTGGCAACCTCTTCCACGGTGAGAAATTCCACCTCTCGTCTCCCTTTCCATGCCCGGATTTTTTCGCTTGCTTCCGGGTTCAAAGGCAGCGTAGCCAATAGTTTTCGTGAATGCAAGCGCGTGGCGCGGCGGCTAAGCCGCTCAAATTCACACTATACGGTGGCTAAGCCGCTGGGCAACGGCTTGCTCCATTCAGTAATTGTGCGTACTCTTTTTTATTGTTCGCTTGTCGTCAATCTGCTTCAATCCTGGCATGTCGTGTGGGGCACCGCACCACATCCAGCGTTCCACGGGGGGGCTAAGCCGCTGATGCGCCTGAGTACGCACAATTGCCTAGAAAAACGAAACGACCGGTACGTTTTCCGCGTACCGGTCGCTTGGCTAGTGACTCGTCAATCAGGCGGCGTAGGTGCGTTCTAGCACAACTGCTCTGTTATCTGATCGGCTCGACGATCAGGTAGGCGTTGGAGGTGACGCCCTCGATGAGATGGATGTTCGGTAGCAGCTCCACGCGTCACCCTCGCCCTTCCACTTGCGCTGGACTCCCGCGCCGCCAGCACAGCAGCCCTGGTCCTGGCGGTATCATGTCTCCTTCGAAAGCCGTCGCGATGATTGTGAACATTCTACCATCACCGCCCGGTCACCATGGGGACGGCGGCCGAGCAGGGCTCTATCCAATGCGTCGCCACTGGCACTTGACAAGCAAGCGGCGTGGTCGTACGCTTGCCTTGCGAAGGAAGGGGCTTGCGTATGGGGCAAAGGTATAAGTCAGCCACGATTTCGCTGCTGGCGGCGCTGGCGCTGGCGGTGCTTCTGGTGAGCGGCTGCGCGACGCCGGGCGGCCGCCCGGCGCTGCAGGCGCATGTGACCCTGTATGCGGCGTCCGCGTCTCCCGATGACGCCTCTGCCTGGGCACTGGATGGCGCGAGCGGCAAGAGGTTGTGGCGCACTCCCATCCTAGGGGCAACTGTTGGGCCGATCCTTGCCGGTGGCACGCTGTAGGTCACGGCAACCTCGGGCTACGTGTTCGCGCTCAACGCGCGCGACGGATCGCTGCGCTGGCGGGTTTCGGTCTCGCCCGACCTCTTCCCGACTGACTTCGCGCTCGATGGGAGCACATTCTACGTCTCCACGTCCGATTCCAGCGCCCACACAAGCGCACTGCGCGCCCTGGACGCGGCGTCCGGTACACTGCGCTGGCGGAGCGCTGTTTCAGGCTACATCGGTCTTGGCATGGCCCCAATTGGAGATCGCATCTACCTCGGATGGAGCACTTGCGGAGGTCCATGCCCGACCGGCGCGCTGTTGGCTGTAAATGCCCACACCGGCGCGAGCGTCTGGCGCCACGAGCTTCCCGGTGATCCGTATTCACGTCCCGTCGTGGCCGGCAATCGGGTGTATATGTCCGTGGATGGTGGCTGGGTGGAGGCATTCGACGCCGCCACCGGCGCCCAGCTCTGGCGCATACAGCCGCCGGGCTACCAGGTCGGTCTCTCACAGGTAGATGTCGCGGGCGGACTGGTGTACGTCGCGGCCAGCTGGACGTTCTTCGCTCTGGACGGCAACGACGGGCGCGTGCGCTGGCGGGCGCAGGTGCCCGGATCGCCCGACAGAACACACCAGCAATACGGCCCCGCAGTGGTACATGGCACGCTCTACGCGCTGGCGAACAACGATGAGACCGCCTTCGCGCTCGACCCCAAGAGCGGCTCCATTCGCTGGCAATATGATGGGCTTGGCTACAGCCTGGCGCTCGCTCCGGCAGTGGACCGCGGCGTCACCTATCTGCTGACGGCAGGCGGCGCGATCGTCGCGCTGCGTGAGTCTGACGGCGCGCTCATCAAGCGCTTCGAGCTGGGCCTCATCGGCACGTACGCCGCACCGGTCGTCGGTCAGTAGCGCCAACTCGCATTGACCCCGCGCACGCGCCGGCATACAATCGCGGGAGATACCGATGGGCGTGTAGGCGCGCCCTCGGCGTCCGCGGCTGAGCAGAGTCCGCTCAGCTCACTGTGCCTCTCACTGGCGACGGGAGCCACCGATGGCAAAGATACGTGACGGCGAGCCGCTGCTGCTGGCGATAGACGTCAGCAACACCGGCATCAAGCTCGGCATCTACCCGCTGGACGGCGACACGCTGAAAGCCCGCTGGCGCATCGCCACCGACCGCGAAAAAACGACCGACGAGTACGCCATGCTGCTGGCGGAGCTCTGCCGCCACGCCGGGCTGCGGCTGGAGGACATTGCGGATGCCGTCATCTCGAGCGTGGTGCCGCCGCTGACGCCCGTCTTCGCGGAGCTGGCCGAGCGCTATCTGGGCCGCGAGCCGCTCATCGTCAGCCACCAGACGGACCTCGGCATTCGCCTGCTGGTGGACAACCCCTGGGAGACCGGCACCGACCGCGTGATGAGCGTGCTGGCCGCGCACGCGCTGTACGGTGGGCCCGCCATCGTGATCCAGTTTGGCACCGCGACGAGCTTCGACTGTGTCTCCACAGATGGCGACTTCCTGGGCGGCGCCATCGCGCCGGGGCTGGGCATCTCGGCGGAGGCGCTGGCCCGCGCCGCCTCGCGCCTCTACCAGGTTGAGCTTGCCCCGCCGCCTACCGCGCTTGGCAAGAACACGATCGCGTCCATGCAGTCCGGCATCATCTTTGGCCATGTCGGTCTGGTGCAGGGCCTGGTGGACCGGCTGCGCAGCGAGATGCCGGGCGGAGAGCGGGCACGCGTGATCGCCCACGGCGGTCTGGCCGAGGTGATGGCGCGCGTCACGCCGTGCATCGACGTGGTGGACCCGAACCTGATTCTCAGCGGCTTGCGACTCGCCTACACCCGGCTTCGTGCCACACGCTAGCGCCGCCTCAGCCCACTGGCGCGTGTTCTTGCCGCGCTGGGCCGGCGCGTGCTATTCTCGCCAGTGCGCATGCAATCGCGTCCGCTGTCCACCCGCCGTGAGCTCCATCGCATGCGGCTACGCACAAAGGAAACGAGTGTGAACGAAGACGCTCCCAGTACGCCCACGGCTCGACTGCAACCATTCACGGTGGAGACGTTTGCCAGCCTGCGCCTGCCCACAGACCCGCAGATGGCACCGGATGGTGCGAGCGTGGCCTTCGTGCTGAACGACTGGATACCCGAGCGACCCACCGCGCGCGGACGCATTTGGGCGGTGGAGACGGATGGTGGTGAGCCGCGCCCGCTCACCGCAGGAAGCAAGGACGAGGGCAGCCCGCGCTGGTCGCCGGATGGCAGGCAGCTCGCCTTCACCGCGAACCACGGCGCGGAGGACCGCGACAGGCCGCAGCTGTATCTCGTGGCGCGCGCGGGTGGCGAGCCGCGCCGCGTATGCCTAGTGGCGAACGGCGTCGGGGACGTGCAGTGGGCGCCGGACGGCGGGCGGATCGCCTTTCTCTCGCTGGATGGCGAGGAGCCGAGCTCCGAGCCGAAGCTCAACGAGCCCGCGCGCCACCGCCGCCTCTGGACGGTGCGCCCGGAGAGTGACACGCCGGAGCCGGTGACGCCCGCGGGGCTCACTGTCTGGCGCTATGCCTGGTCGCCGAAGAGCGACGCCATTGCCGTCTGGTATACCGCGGGCCCGTACGAGAGCGACTGGTATCGCGGCCAGATCGGCGTCGTGCCAGCGGCGGGCGGCGCCGTGCGCCAGCTGACCCAGCTCACGCGGCAGGCAGACGCCTTCGCCTGGTCGCTCGACGGCACGCGCCTCGCATTCGTGCAGGGCGAGTGGAGCGACCGCGGCCTCGTTGGCGGCGACATCTGCGTCATCCCGCGCGAAGGCGGCACGCCGCGCAACTTGACGCCGGGCATCGAGTGCAGCCCCAGCTGGTGCCGCTGGCTGCCCGACGGCACGCGCCTGCTCTATGCCGGCTGGGACGGTGTGTCCAGCCAGATCGGCCTCGTCGACGCGGGGACCGGGGAGCGCACTGCGCTCTCGCGCGACTTCGTCGTCGGCGACCGCGGCTGGCCGCGCGTCTCGGCCACGAACGATCTGCGGCGCTTCGTCACCCAGCACGCGGAGGAGCGGCATCGGGCGCGCCGAGCGTCGCCTGGCGGCGGTTGACGCGGCTCAATCCGCTCGTCGAGGAGACGGTGGCCGCGGCAGTCAGTCGTCCCATTGCCTACGAGAGTGTCGACGGCTGGCGCATCGAGGCGCTGTATACACCGCCGGTGGAGGAAGTGGACGGCGCGCCGCCGCTCGTCGTCTTCGTGCATGGCGGGCCGACCAGCGCCTACCGCGAGGGCTTCGCGGACTCGTGGACGCAGGTGCTCGCAGCCAGCGGATTTGCCGTGCTGCGGCCGAATATCCGCGGCAGCATCGGCCGGGGCGTGGCCTTTGCGGACGCGGTGCTGGGCGACATGGGCGGCAAGGACCTCGAAGACGTGCTGCGTGGGGTAGACTATCTGGTGGAGCAGGGATTAGCCGACGGCGAGCGGCTTGGGATCATGGGCTGGAGCTACGGTGGCTACATGACGGCCTGGGCTGTGACACAGACGAACCGCTTCAAGGCGGCGCTGATGGGTGCCGGCGTCTGCGACTTCCACAGCTTCCACGC
>WNFM01299925.1_pt1 | contig 37667 bp, 50 predicted proteins | sample 5400271 | NCBI WGS metagenome assembly WNFM01 (sample SAMN13153352, study PRJNA577476) | soil metagenome | isolation source: 60 cm saprolite on Douglas fir-dominated hillslope | place: USA:California | collected 2013-09-17 | reverse complement strand
ATGGCGAAGGAGAAGTTCGACCGAACCAAACCCCACGTGAACATCGGGACGATCGGTCACGTGGACCACGGGAAGACGTCGCTGACGGCGGCCATCACGAAGGTGCTGGCGGCGGGCAACCCGAAGGTGCAGTACAAGGCCTACGACATGATCGACAACGCGCCCGAGGAACGGGAGCGCGGGGTGACGATCAACGCGTCGCACGTGGAGTACGAGACGGGCAACCGTCACTACGCGCACGTGGACTGCCCGGGCCACGCCGACTACATCAAGAACATGATCACGGGCGCGGCCCAGATGGACGGGTCGATCCTGGTGGTGAGCGCGGCGGACGGGCCGATGCCCCAGACGCGCGAGCACATCCTGCTCGCGCGCCAGGTCGGCGTGCCCTCGATCGTGGTGTTCCTGAACAAGGTCGACATGGTGGACGACCCCGAGCTGCTGGACCTGGTCGAGCTCGAGGTGCGCGACCTGCTCAAGGTCTACAAGTTCCCGGGCGACGACGTGCCGGTGATCCGCGGCTCGGCGACCAAGGCCCTGGAAGGGAACGGCAAGGACGACTCGGCCAAGCCGATCCTGGAGCTGATGGCGGCGGTGGACAAGTACGTGCCGCTGCCGACGCGGGAGACGGAGAAGCCGTTCCTGATGCCGATCGAGGACATCTTCACGATCTCCGGGCGCGGCACCGTGGCCACCGGCCGCGTGATCGAGATCGTCGGCATCCGCGACACGCAGAAGAAGATCGTGACCGGGGTCGAGATGTTCAAGAAGCTGCTCGACGAGGGCCAGGCCGGGGACAACATCGGTGTGCTCCTGCGCGGCACGGAGCGCAAGGACATCGAGCGCGGGATGGTGCTGGCCAAGCCGGGCAGCATCACGCCGCACAAGAAGTTCAAGGGCGAGGTCTACGTGCTGACCAAGGAAGAGGGCGGACGTCACACGCCGTTCTTCACCGGGTATCGCCCGCAGTTCTACTTCCGGACGACGGACGTGACGGGAGTGGCGCACCTGCCCGCGGGCACGGAGATGGTCATGCCCGGCGACAACACGCAGATGGAGATCGAGCTGATCGCCCCCATCGCGATGGAGAAGGGACTGCGCTTCGCCATTCGTGAGGGCGGACGGACGGTCGGAGCCGGTACCGTTACGGAGATCGTCGAGTAGGAAACGGAAAAGAGATAGAGGTCGTCACCGCGGTTGGCTGGTCATCAGACGAACGCGTAGAACGGGAGAACGGGACAAGCGCCATGATGATGAACGAGAAAATTAGGATCCGGTTGAAGGCCTACGATTACCGGATCCTCGACCAGTCGACGTCCGAGATCGTCGACACCGCCAAGCGCACCGGTGCCCGCGTGGCCGGACCGATCCCGTTGCCGACCGTGATCAACCGCTGGACGGTCAACCGCTCGCCCCACGTCGACAAGAAGTCGCGCGAGCAGTTCGAGGTCCGTACGCACAAGCGGCTCCTCGACATCTTCGAGCCCACGCCGCAGACGGTGGACGCGCTCATGAAGCTGGACCTGCCCGCGGGCGTGGACGTCGAGATCAAGGCGTTCGGGAAGGAGCACGCCAAGTAGCCATGGCCATCGAAGGCATCATCGGACGGAAGATCGGCATGACGCAGGTGTACGCCGAGGACGGGCGGGCCATCCCCGCCACCGTCCTCCAGGCCGGGCCCTGCGTCGTGGTGCAGCGCAAGACCAAGGCTGCGCGCACGGCCACCCGCAAGAACAAGAAGACGGGCCACACCAGCACCCGCCAGGTGACGGACGGCTACGAGGCGGTGCAGCTCGGCCTGGTCGAGGACCGCAAGGTCAAGAAGGTCACCAAGGCCCAGGCCGGCCACTTCAAGAAGACGGGCGGCGACCTGCCTCCGGTGAGGGTGCTCCGCGAGTTCCGTGTGAAGGACGGTGACGAGGCCAAGGTCGGGGACAAGGTCTCGGTCGAGATCTTCAAGGCGGGCGACACCGTCAACATCATCGGCACCAGCAAGGGCAAGGGCTTCCAGGGCGTGGTCAAGCGCCACCACTTCCGCGGGGGCGCGGCCACGCACGGCTCGATGTTCCACCGCGCGCCCGGCTCCATCGGCTCCTCGGCCTTCCCCAGCCGCGTGCTCAAGGGCATGCGCGCCGCCGGTCACATGGGCGCGGACCGGGTCACGCAGCGGAACCTGACCGTGGTGCGCGTGGACGGCGAGAAGAACATCCTGGTCGTCAAGGGATCGGTGCCCGGCGGCCACGGCGGGTACGTGGTCATCCGGAAGAAGGGCTGAGGATCATGGCCGAGAAGAAGAAGGCCGAACCCGCCAAGGCCAAAGCCAAGGGCGCGGTGCGCAAGAAGAAGAAGGACCTCATCGCGGACGCCGACACCGCGGACGTGGGCAGCACGGCCAAGGAGTTCGCGAAGAGCGCGGTCGACGTGTTCAACACGAGCAACGAGAAGGTCAACAACATCGTCCTGCACCCGGACGTGTTCCGCGCGCGCGTGAACAAGCACCTCCTCTACGAGGCGGTCAAGCAGTACCGCGCGGGGGCCCGCCGCGGCACGCACATGACCAAGAACCGCGCGCTGGTCAGCGGCTCGGGCAAGAAGCCGTGGCGGCAGAAGGGGACGGGGCGCGCCCGCATCGGCTCCATCCGGAACCCGCTCTGGCGGCACGGCGGCACGGTGTTCGGCCCCACCCCGCGCGACTACTCCTACGACATGCCGAAGAAGGCGCGCGCGGCCGCCCTGCGCTCCGCGCTGAGCCAGCGCGCGCTCGACGGCGGCCTCAAGGTCGTCGACCACTTCGACATCGCGGAGCCGAAGACCAAGGAGCTGAAGGGCATCCTGGTGAAGCTGGGCCTCGACGGCAAGACGCTGCTCGTCGACAACAAGCCCACGGACAACCTGATCCTCTCCGGGCGCAACATCCCCGGCCTCAAGGTCGTGGACGCGAGCCAGGTGAACGTCTACGACGTGCTGGACTGCCGGACGGTGCTCGTCTCGCAGGAGGCCCTCACCAAGCTGGAGGAGCGGCTCACGCCGTAGGTATTCCATGAAGAACGTCTACGAAGTCCTCCGGCGTCCCCTGATCACCGAGAAGTCGACCGCCCTCAAGGAGACCCAGCGCACGCTCGGCTTCGAGGTGCACCGCGACGCCACCAAGCCCGAGATCAAGAAGGCGGTGGAGACGCTCTTCGGGGTGAAGGTCCAGGAAGTGCGGGTCGCCAACGTCCACGGCAAGGTGAAGCGGCAGGGCCGTTTCGTCGGCCGGCGCCCCGACTGGAAGAAGGCCTACGTCGTCCTGAAGAAGGGCGAGAAGATGGTCGAATTCTTCGACCAGGCATAGGAAATGGCACTCAAGAACTTCAATCCGACGTCCCCGGGTCGCCGCTTCATGACCCACCTGACCTACGACGAGCTCACCAAGAGCACGCCGGAGAAGTCGCTCACGGAGCCCCTCAAGAAGACGGGCGGACGCGACAACCGCGGGCGCATCACCGTGCGCTTCATCGGGGGCGGGCACAAGCAGCGCTACCGCAGGGTCGACTTCAAGCGCGACAAGGTCGGGATCCCGGCCAAGGTCGCGGCCGTGGAGTACGACCCCAACCGCTCCGCGCGCCTGGCCCTGCTGCACTACGCCGACGGCGAGAAGCGCTACATCCTCTGGCCGGAAGGCCTGGCCGTGGGTACCACCGTCCTCAGTGGCGAGACCGCGGACATCCTGCCCGGCAACGCGCTGCCCCTGAAGTCGATCCCCGTGGGCACCATGGTCCACAACATCGAGCTGCGCCACGGCAAGGGCGGGCAGATGGTGCGCACGGCGGGCGGACAGGCCCAGCTCGTGGCCAAGGAAGGCGACTACGCCCAGGTCAAGATGCCCTCGGGCGAGATCCGCAAGGTCGCGGTCGTCTGCATGGCCACCGTGGGCCAGCTCGGCAACATCGAGCACAAGAACGTGTCCTTCGGCAAGGCCGGCCGCAAGCGCTGGCTGGGCAAGCGCCCGCACAACCGCGGCGTCTCCATGAACCCCGTCGACCATCCGCACGGCGGCGGCGAAGGCAAGACCTCCGGCGGCCGCCATCCGGTGACGCCGTGGGGCAAGCCCACCAAGGGCGCCAAGACCCGCAACAACAAGCGGACCTCGCAGTTCATCGTCAAGAGGCGCAAGTAAATGGCTCGCTCACTCAAGAAGGGCCCGTTCATCGACGATCACCTGATGAAGAAGATCGACTCCATGAACGCGGCCAACGAACGCAAGGTCGTCAAGACCTGGTCGCGGCGCTCCACCATCACGCCGGAGATGGTGGGCCACACCCTGGCCGTCTACAACGGCCGCAAGTTCATCCCCGTGTACATCACGGAGAACATGGTCGGCCACAAGCTCGGCGAGTTCTCGCCCACCCGGCAGTTCAAGGGGCACTCGAGCAAGGTGGAGAAGGTGGCCAAGGTCGCGGGCGCGCCCGGGGGTCCGGGCGGCGCGAGCGGGCCGGGTACGCCCAGCGGTGGCGGCGGGGCCGGCGCCGGCGCGCCGAAGCAGGGCTAGGCCATGCTCGAAGTCAAGGCCACCAGCAAGTACCTGCGCACCTCGGCCCAGAAGGCGGGCCTCGTGCTCGAGCTCATCCGGGGCAAGAAGGCCAGCGACGCCCTCTCCATCCTGCGCTTCACCAAGAAGTCGGTGGCGCGCGACGTCGAGAAGACGCTGCGCTCGGCCATCGCGAACGCGGTGAACGTGGCGGACAAGAACCAGAAGCGGCGTCTCGACGAGGACGACCTCGTGGTCTCCGCCGCCTACGCCGACCAGGGGCCGACGCAGAAGCGCGTGCGGCCGGCGCCCATGGGCCGCGCCTATCAGGTCCTGCGCCGCACGACGCACGTCACCGTCTGCGTCGCGGAGCAGGAAGGAGCAGTTGCCGCCAGCGACGCCGCTCCCAGGAAGCCGAGCCGCGGCCGGGCACACCAGACCAAACAGGAGTCCAAGTAATGGGACAGAAGGTCCACCCCATCGGTTTCCGGCTGGGCTTCAACAAGACCTGGCGCAGCCGCTGGTACGCCGAGAAGGAATACGCGAACCTCCTGCACGAGGACATCCTCCTGAAGAAGGACCTCAAGAAGCGCTTCGCCCACGCGGGCGTGTCGCGGGTCGAGGTCGAGCGCGCGGCCAACAAGCTGAAGATCTCCATCTTCACCTCGCGCCCCGGCATCATCATCGGGCGCAAGGGCCAGGAGGTCGACAAGCTCAAGCAGGAGATCCAGAAGAAGACCGGCAAAGAGGTCTTCATCAACATCCAGGAGATCCTGAAGCCGGAGCTGGACGCCCAGCTGGTGGCGGAGTCGGTCGCCCTGCAGCTCGAGAAGCGCATCGCCTTCCGGCGCGCCATGCGCAAGGCGGTGGACGCGGCCCTGCGCTTCGGGGCCAAGGGCATCAAGGTCCGGGTCTCGGGCCGCCTCAACGGGGCGGAGATCGCGCGCTCGGAGTGGTACCTGCACGGCCAGCTCCCCCTGCACACCCTGCGCGCGGACATCGACTACGGCCTCCACGAGGCGCGCACGAACTTCGGCGCCATCGGCGTGAAGTGCTGGATCTACAAGGGCGAGCAGGACGCCCTCAAGCCGAACAAGGGTCTGTAAGGAACCGTCATCATGCTCATGCCGAAGAAGGTCAAGTTCAGGAAGCAGCAGCGCGGGAAGATGAGGGGCAAGGCCTGGACGGGCTCCAAGGTCTCCTTCGGCGACTACGGCCTCAAGGCCATGGAGTGCGGCTGGGTCACGGACCGCGAGATCGAGGCCGGCCGCATCGCCATCACCCGCTTCATCAAGCGCAGCGGCCGCATCTGGATCCGCATGTTCCCGGACAAGCCCATCACCAAGAAGCCGCAGGAGACGCGCATGGGCAAGGGCAAGGGCGCGCCCGACCAGTGGGTCATGGTGGTGAAGCCCGGCCGCATCCTCTACGAGATGGAAGGGGTGCCGGAGAAGGACGCGCGCGAGGCGCTGCGCCTGGCCTCGCACAAGCTGTCCATCCGGACGAGGTTCGTGAAGCGGTTCGAGGCGGAGGTGGTCGCGTGAAAGCCGACAAGGTGCGTGAGATGAGCTCCGAGGAGCTCACGGCCAAGGAGCGCGAGCTGAGCGAGCAGCTCTTCAAGCTGCGCTTCCAGAAGTCGATCGGCCAGCTCGACAACGCCCTGAAGATCCGCGAGACCCGGCGCGACATCGCCCGGGTCAAGACGACGCTCAGGCAGAGGCGCGCCCAGGCTGCGGCCGAGGCGGGCAGGTAAGGGAATATGGCGCGCAATAGAGAGAACGAGACGTCCACCCGTCCCCGGAAGAAGACGGACACGGGGACGGACACGGTTCCCGTCAAACAGACGGGAACGGAGACGGGAACGGGCACGGGTCATCGCAACACCCAGGTCGGCGTCGTGGTGAAGGCCAAGATGACCAAGACGGTCGTGGTGGCGGTGGAGCGGCTCGTCCAGCACGCCATGTACCGCAAGACCATCAAGCTCACGTCCACCTTCATGGCCCACGACGAGAAGGGGGCCAAGCAGGGCGACCGCGTGCGCATCGTGGAGACCCGGCCCCTCAGCCGCAACAAGCGGTGGCGCGTGGAAGAGATCCTGACCCGGGGGCTGGCGGAAGACGTCGCCGGCGTCCAGGCCTAGGCAGAGAGGCTCGTCATGATCCAGATGCGGACGATCCTCGATGTCGCGGACAACTCCGGGGCCCGGAAGATCTCGATGATCCTCCCCCTCGGCGGGTCCACCGGCCGCTACGCCGGCCTGGGCGACGTCATCACCGCGAACGTCAAGGAGTCGGCCCCGGACGCCCCGGAGCCGGTCAAGAAAGGCAAGGTCGTGCGGGCGGTGATCGTGCGCTGCGCCAAGGAGCACCGGCGCCGTGACGGCTCCTACATCCGCTTCGACAAGAACGCGGCCGTGCTCATCAACGAAGCGGGCGAGCCGGTGGGCACGCGCGTGTTCGGACCGGTGGCGCGCGAGCTGCGCGACAAGAAGTTCATGAAGATCATTTCGCTGGCCCCGGAGGTCCTGTAGCCATGGGCGCGGCCGCACCGCGGGAGAGGACCCGCATCAACCTCAAGAAGAACGACACCGTGACGGTGGTGTCGGGACGCGACGCGGGGAAGCAGGGCAAGGTCCTGAAGGTCATCCCGGAGAAGAACCGGGTGATCGTGCAGGGCGTGGGCTTCGTGAAGAAGCACACGCGGCCCAACCCCCAGCGCAACATCAAGGGCGGCATCGCCGAGCGCGAGGCCGCCATTCACGCCAGCAACGTGATGATCGTCTGCGGGGAGTGCAGCAAGCGCACCCGCATCGGTCACAAGACGCTGGGTGACGGCCGCAAGGTGCGCGTGTGCCGCCATTGCGAGGGAGTGCTGGACAAGTGAGCGAGAAGGACAAGGACAAGGATCACAAGCCGCACGGCAAGGGCGGCGACGACGCCAAGGGCGGCGAGAAGCCCGCGGGCGGCGACAAGCGCGACGCCGCCGGCGCCGAGAAGGCGGCCGCGCGCGCGGCGGCCAAGGCCAAGAAGGAAGGCGGCGGGGACAAGGCGGAGAAGCCGGCCAAGGCGGCCAAGCCCTCCGGTCCCAAGGTCCCGGCCCGGGTCAAGGAGCGCTACGTCAAGGAAGTGGTCCCGACCCTGATGAAGGAGCGGAACTACCCCAACGTCATGGCCGTGCCGCGGCTGCGGAAGATCGTGGTGAACATGGGCGTGGGCGAAGCCACCCAGAACATCAAGCTCCTGGACACGGCCATGGACGAGCTCGGCCGCATCACGGGCCAGCGCCCGGCCATGCGCCGCAGCCGCAAGTCGATCGCGGCCTTCCGACTGCGCCAGGGCATGCCCATCGCGGCCACGGTGACCCTGCGCGGCGACATCATGTACGAGTTCGTGGACCGTCTGTTCAACGTGGCCCTGCCGCGCGTGCGCGACTTCCGCGGCGTGCCCACGAATTCGTTCGACGGCCGCGGCAACTACACCCTGGGGCTGAAGGACCAGCTCATCTTCCCCGAGGTGGACTACGCGAAGGTGGACAAGATGCGCGGGATGAACGTCACCTTCGTGACGTCGGCCCGCACGGACGAGGAGAGCAAGCTTCTCCTCCAGCACCTCGGCATGCCTTTCCGGCATCAGGAGGGTCGATAAGTGGCGAAGACGTCTCTGATTGCCAAGCAGCAGCGGACGCCGAAGTTCAGCGTGCGCAAATACAACCGCTGCCGCACGTGCGGCCGGCCTCGGGGTTACCTGAGGAAGTTCCAGCTCTGCCGGATCTGCTTCCGTCAGAAGGCCCTCGCCGGGGACGTCCCCGGCGTGATCAAGGCGAGCTGGTAGGCCGGAGGTAGATCCACATGAACATGACAGATCCCGTCGCCGACATGATCTCGCGCATCCGCAACGGGGTGCGCGCGAAACTGCCGAAGGTCGACGTCCCCTCCTCGAAGCTCAAGGTGGAGATCGCCCGCATCCTCAAGGACGAGGGCTACATCACGAACTTCAAGGTCAACGAGGACGACAAGCAGAACGTGCTGCGCGTCATCCTGAAGTACGGCCCCGGCATGGAGCGCGTCATCACCGACGTGCAGCGGGTCAGCCGTCCGGGCTGCCGGATCTACTGCGGCAAGGACCAGATCCCCCGCGTGTACGGCGGCCTGGGCATCAACATCCTGTCCACCTCGCGCGGTCTCATGACGGGGCGGAGCGCGGCCCGCGAGGGCGTGGGCGGCGAGATCCTCTGCAACGTCTGGTAAGGAGTTTCCATGTCTCGGGTCGGACGTAAGGTCATCCCGATCCCCAAGGGGGTCCAGGTCCAGGTGAAGGCGGACCGCCTGGAGGTCCAGGGGCCCAAGGGCAAGCTGACGACGCCGGTGCCCGCGGGCATCACGTTCAAGCTGGAGAACGGCGAGCTGCAGGCCTCGCGCAAGAGCGACGAGCAGACGCAGCGCGCCTTGCACGGCCTGGCGCGCGCCCTGGCCAACAACGCCATCCGCGGCGTGACCGAGGGCTTCTCGAAGGAGCTCGACATCGTCGGCGTCGGCTATCGCGCCAACGTCGAAGGGCAGAAGGTCGTGTTCGCGCTCGGCTATTCGCATCCCGTGGTGTACCCGATCCCGACCGGCATCAAGATCGCGATCGACGCCAAGGCCAACCGGGTCACCGTCTCCGGCATCGACCGGCAGCAGGTGGGCCAGGTGGCGGCGGAGATCCGCGGCCTGCGCAAGCCGGACCCGTACAAGCAGAAGGGCATCCGCTACGTCGGCGAGGTGCTGAAGAAGAAGGCGGGCAAGGCGGGAGCCACCGGGACGAAGTAATGGACACCGCGATAAATGGGGATCGCTTCAGATGGACGATGTCTGAGGCAGCGCCCAGTCAAGGAATTTCGAACCGATGAAGACGAAGGAAGACATCAGGCATCGGATCCACAGCCGGATCCGCAAGAAGGTGGCGGGGACGACGCGGCGGCCGCGGCTGGCCGTGTTCCGCAGCCAGAGCCACATCTACGCCCAGGTCATCGACGACGAGGGCGGCAAGACCCTGGCCGCGGCGTCCTCGCTCGACAAGGACCTCAAGACCGAGCACAAGCGCGGGGCCAACGTGGCGGCGGCGAAGGCGGTGGGGAAGCTGATCGCGACGCGCGCCAAGGAAAAGGGAATCGAGCTGGTCGTGTTCGACCGCGGCGGGTTCCAGTACCACGGCCGCATCAAGGCGCTGGCCGACGCGGCCCGCGAAGGCGGACTGAAGTTCTGATGGCGAACCACCAGCAGCGAGCGGCGCATTCACTGCGACGCGCGCGGCAGCCAAAGACGGGCGAGATGTTCCGATCACAAGCCACCAGCAGCGAGCGGCGCATTCACTGCGACGCGAGCGGCAGGGGGGTTTGGGGGGTGCCCTCGAGATGACCACCCTCCAGAATTGAATAGGATGAAGCATACCTTCGAAAAAATCGACATCGGCGGCCTGGAGCTGAAGGACCAGGTCGTCTCCATCAACCGCGTCACCAAGGTGGTCAAGGGCGGCAAGAACCTGTCCTTCTCGGCCCTGGTCGTGGTGGGAGACAGCGCCGGGCACGTGGGTTACGGGATGGGCAAGGCGCGCGAGGTCTCCTCCGCCATCAAGAAGGGCGTCGAGGCCGCCAAGAAGAACATCGTGCGCGTGCCGATCACCGACAAGGGATCGACGATCCCCCACACCGTCACCGGCCGCTACGGCTCGGGGGCGGTGCTGCTCAAGCCGGCCTCCGAAGGCACGGGCGTGATCGCGGGCGGGGCCGTGCGCGCGGTCATCACCGCCGCCGGGATCCAGAACATCCTCACCAAGAGCCTCGGCTCCACCACCGCGCACAACGTGGTGAAGGCGACGGTGGATGCGCTCCTTCGCCTGAAGCGGCCGGAGCGCGTGGCCCGGCTGCGCGGCAAGGAGCTCGCCGACATCGTGCCCCTGGACGAGAAGCGGAAGAGGACGGAGGCGACCACGGTTGCCGCGGCCCCCGCCACCCCCGCGGCCGAGCCCGAGCCCGAGCCCGGATCCGGCGAGGCGCCCGCGCCGGCGCCCCAGGTCTAAGGGGGATCGATGGCCAAGAACGCGAAGGCCCCGGCGGCCACGGCAAGCGGCACGATCAAGGTCAAGCAGGTCGGCTCGGTCATCGGCTGCACGGACAAGCAGCGCGCCACCGTGCGCGGGCTCGGCCTGCGCCGCATGCACCAGGTGGTCGAGCGCAAGGACACGCCCGCGATCCGCGGCATGGTCAAGGCCATCCCGCATCTCGTCGTCATCGTTTCCGACTAGCAGGGGGGATTCGTGGCTCTCAATGATCTAAGGCCGGCGCGCGGCAGCGTCCGCAACCGCAAGCGCGTGGGCCGCGGCCCCGGCAGCGGCCTGGGCAAGACGTCCGGACGCGGCGAGAAGGGCCAGAAGAGCCGCAGCGGCTTCAGCCAGAAGCCCGGGTTCGAGGGCGGCCAGATGCCGCTCCACCGGCGGCTGCCCAAGCGCGGTTTCTCGAACGCGCGCTTCAAGAAGGAGCTGACCGAGATCAACCTCGGCCGGCTCGAGATCTTCGAGGCGGGAACCATCGTGACCCCGGAGATCCTCCTCGGCCGCGGGCTGATCAAGCACGTGCGCGACGGCCTGAAGGTCCTCGGGGACGGCGATCTGACCAAGGCCCTGACCGTGCGCGCCCACAAGTTCTCGGCCCGCGCGTCCGAGAAGATCACGGCCTTGGGTGGAAAAGCCGAGGTGATCGAGAAGGCGTAAAGGGATCGAACCAACCGAGAGCCCGGCGGCGCGCGCAGCGCGGCGACGGGCGAGGGGGGTTTCAGGGGGGTCGTACCCACATATTACGATGGTGGGCACAGTGCGAACGCATCAGTGATGACGCGTGAGTGCCCCCCCTGACTTAGCAAGCTAGGACTGGGTTAATCGATGCTGCAGAGCCTTCGGAACATTTGGGACATCCCGGACCTCAGGAAGAGGGTGCTCTTCACCCTCGGCCTCCTGGCCGTGTATCGCCTGGGCAACCACGTGCCCACGCCGGGCATCAACGCCAAGGCCCTGATCGACTTCTTCGAGCAGAACCGGTCGAACTGGTTCGGGCTCGTCGACATGTTCTCGGGCGGGAACCTCTCCCGGGTCACCGTCTTCGCGCTCGGAATCATGCCGTACATCTCGGCCTCGATCATCCTGCAGCTCCTCACCGTCGTCTGGCCCTACCTGGAGAAGCTGTCCAAGGAAGGCGAGCTCGGACGCCGCAAGATCACGCAGTACACCCGCTACGGCACCGTCCTCCTCTCCATCGTGCAGTCGCTCGGCATCGCGGTGTACCTCGAGAAGATGACGCTGGGCCAGCAGTTCCAGATCGTCGCCAGCCCGGGCGTCGCCTTCAAGGCCATGACCGTGCTGACCCTCACCACGGGCACCGCCTTCATCATGTGGCTGGGCGAGCAGATCACCGAGCGCGGCATCGGCAACGGGATGTCGCTCCTCATCTTCGCCGGCATCGTGGTCGGCTTCCCCCGCGGCGTCATCGACAGCGTGCAGCGCATCGCGCGCGGCGAGCTCGGCCTCCTCACCGCGATCCTCCTCATCGTCATGATGGTGCTGGTGGTGGGCGCGATCGTGTTCGTGGAGCGCGGGCAGCGGCGCATCACCGTGCAGTACGCCAAGCGGGTGGTGGGCCGGCGCATGTACGGCGGCCAGTCCACGCACCTGCCCCTGCGCGTGAACACCAGCGGCGTCATCCCCGTCATCTTCGCCTCGTCGATCATCGCCTTCCCGCAGACCATCGCCTCCTGGTGGTCGGCCCAGAACCCCTGGATGCAGTCGGTCAGCGAGCAGCTCAAGTGGGGGATGCCGCTCTACAACCTCCTCTACGTCGCCTTCATCATCTTCTTCTGCTACTTCTACACCGCCATCGTCTTCAACCCCGACGACGTGGCCGAGAACATGCGGAAGTACGGCGGCTTCGTGCCCGGCATCCGTCCGGGCAAGCGCACCGCGGAGTACCTGGACCACATCCTGGGCCGCATCACCTTCGGCGGCGCCATCTACCTCGCCCTCATCGCCATCCTTCCCGAGTTCCTCATCACCGGCTTCAAGGTCGCGCCCATCCCGTACTTCGGGCCGATCGTCGACGCCTTCCTGACCAACAACAACCTCTCGTGGGTCACGGAAGGCCTCGGCCTCAACTTCTATTTCGGCGGAACCTCTCTCCTCATCATCGTCGGCGTGGCCATGGACACGGTGGCCCAGGTGGAGGCGCAGCTCATCATGCGCCACTACGAAGGCTTCAGCGGACCGGGCAAGGGGAGAAGGATCCGTGGCCGACGCTAGGCCAAGGCCTGAGCCGGCGATGGGACTGCGCGTCATCTTCCTGGGCCCACCCGGGGCGGGCAAGGGCACCCAGGCCGCGCGTCTGGCCGGTCATCTCCGCGTCCCCAAGATCTCGACGGGCGACATGCTGCGCGACGCCATCGCGGCCGGCACCGCCCTCGGACGCGTGGCGGGCCCGCTGATGGAGAAGGGCGGGCTGGTCCCGGACGAGCTCCTCACCGGGATCATCCAGGAGAGGCTGGCCCAGCCCGATTGCGCGCAGGGCTACATCCTCGACGGGTTCCCGCGAACCCTTCGCCAGGCGGAGGGATTCGAGCACATGGTCCGCAAGGACCACACCGAGGACTTCTTCGTGTTCAACGTGGAGGTGCCGCGCGACGAGCTGCTGCGCCGGCTGTCCGGGCGCCGCTGGTGCCCGCACTGCCAGTCCACGTACCACGTCCACAACAACCCGCCGAAGGACGACTCGCTCTGCGACAAGGACCGCACGCTCCTCATCCAGCGCGAGGACGACAAGGAGACGGCGGTGGCGCGGCGCCTGTCCGAGTACGACGAGCGCACCGCGCCCCTCATCGAGTACTACCGCGGCCGCTCCCACTTCTACACCGTGAACGGCTACCGTCCGCCCGACGTGGTTTTCGGCGACCTCAGGGCCATCGTGCAGAAGGCCCCGGCGTGACCACCAAGTCATGGAAGGACCTCCAGAGCATGCACCGCGCGTGCACCATCGTGGTCGAGACCCTCGAGGTGCTGGCGCAGGCGGCGGTGGCGGGCACGACCACGAAGGAGCTGGACACGATCTCGCGCGAGCGCATCGTCAAGGAGGGCGCGAAGCCGGCCTTCCTGGGCTACCGCGGGTACCCGGCGACGCTCTGCATCTCGATCAACAACGAAGTCGTGCACGGGATCCCGTCCGGCAAGCGCAAGGTCAAGGACGGCGACATCGTCAGCCTGGACCTCGGCTGCATCGTGGACGGCTTCTACGGCGACGCGGCGCGGACGGTGGGGGTGGGCGCGATCAGCACGGACGCCCGGCGCCTGCTGAAGGCGACGGAGGAGTCGCTGCACGCGGGCATCGCGCAGTGCCTTCCGAGCAAGCGGGTGGGCGACATCGGCGCGGCCGTGCAGGGGGTGGCCGAGGGCTACGGCTATTCGGTCGTGCGCGAGTTCGTGGGGCACGGCATCGGGACCGCGCTGCACGAGGATCCGCAGGTGCCGAACTACGGGCCGCCCGGACGCCGCGAGCGGCTGGTGCCCGGGATGTGCCTGGCCATCGAGCCGATGGTGAACGTGGGCCGTCCCGAGGTGCGCGTGCTGGACGACGGGTGGACGGCGGTGACCGTGGACGGCAGCCTGTCCGCCCACTTCGAGCTGTCGCTGGCGGTGACGCGCCACGGCCCCTGGATCCTCTCCCAGCCCTATCCGTATGGCCGGGAAGAGGAAGCGGAGACGGCGGCGCATGCCTGAGGGGCGCCCCGAGCCGGGGCCGGACGTCCTCGAGGTCAACGGCCGCGTCCTCGAGAGCCTGCCCAACGCGCTTTTCCGCGTCGAGCTGGAGACCGAGCGGCGCCCGCAGATCACGGCCCACGTCTCCGGGGGATCGAGCCTGCTGCGGATCCTCCCCGGGGAGGCGGTGGTGGTCGAGCTGATGGCCTACGACCCCGCCCGCGGGCGGATCGTGCGCCGCCGGACATGACGGCTGTGATTTGGAAGATTTTTGCAGTAGAATCAGTGGTTCCGCCGCCGTCCGCGGCCGGCGGGAACCAGAAGAGCAGAGGGAGTAGAGGGTGAAGGTCAGGAGTTCGGTCCGGAAGATCTGCGTGAAATGCAAGGTGGTGCGCCGCCAGGGCGTGGTCCGCATCATCTGCCCGAATCAGAAGCACAAGCAGAGGCAGGGATAAATGGCACGTATCGCAGGCGTCGACCTGCCCCGCGCGAAGCGCGTGGAGATCGCGCTGACCTACATCTACGGGATCGGCGTGAGCCGCTCGAACAAGATCCTCGGCAAGGCCGGGATCGACCCGAGCGTCCGCGTCAAGGACCTCTCCGAGGAAGAAGCCAGCCGCATCGCGAAGATCATCGACCAGGAGGGCGACGTCGAAGGCGACCTCCGCAAGGACGTGGCCATGAACATCAAGCGGCTGATGGAGATCGGCTCCTACCGCGGGATGCGCCACCGCCGCAACCTCCCCGTGCGCGGCCAGCGCACCCACACCAACGCGCGCACGCGCAAGGGCCCGCGGCGGGCGCTCATCCGCCCCAAGGCCGCCGCCCCCACCAAGCCGTAAGGAAGGAATCGAATGGCCGATCCCGTATCCGCCGCCCAAGAAGTCGAGCTCCAAGAAGCCCAAGAAGGAGAAGCGCCACGTCGTCCACGGGGTCGCCCACATCCACGCCTCCTTCAACAACACGCACGTGACCATCACGGACATGGAAGGCCACGTCGTGACCTGGTCGAGCGCGGGCACGCTCGGGTTCAAGGGATCGCGCAAGGGCACGCCTTTCGCCGCCCAGCAGGCCGCCTCCGCCGCCGCCACCGTGGCCAAGGACTCGGGCCTGCGTTCGCTGGACATCCGCGTCAAGGGTCCGGGCTCCGGCCGCGAGTCGGCCATCCGCGCCCTGCAGGCCGCGGGCATCGAGATCAAGTCCATCAAGGACGTGACTCCGATCCCGCACAACGGTTGCCGGCCGCCCAAGCGGCGCCGGGTTTAAAGAGGAAATCGCATTGGCCAGGTATACAGGTCCGGTCTGCCGTCTGTGCCGCCGCGAGGGCATGAAGCTGTTCCTCAAGGGTGACCGCTGCTTCACCGAGAAGTGCGCGATCGAGAAGCGGAACTACGCCCCCGGGCAGCACGGCAAGGGTGGCCGCGTGAAGACGAAGCTGCAGGGCTACGGACTGCAGCTGCGCGAGAAGCAGAAGGTCAAGAGGCTGTACCGCATGCAGGAGGGCCAGTTCGGGCTCACCTTCGACCGCGCCGCCGCCGAGAAGGGCGTCGTGGGCGAGATCCTGCTGAGCAAGCTGGAGCGCCGGCTGGACAACGTCGTCTACCGGCTCGGCTTCGGCGCTTCGCGCGACCAGGCGCGGCAGCTCGTGCGGCACGGCCACGTCAAGGTCGACGACCAGAAGGTCAACATCCCCTCCTACCAGGTGGAGGAGGGCAACGTCGTGAGCCTCAGCCCCCGCGCGGCCAAGAACGCGCAGGTCACCGCTTCCGTGGAGGCGGTGAAGGGCCGGGGCGTGCCGAAGTGGCTGGAGCTGGACGCGGCCGGAATGAAGGGCCGCGTGCTGTCCATGCCCGCGCGCGACGACGTGAATTTCCCCATCCAGGAGCAGCTCATCGTCGAGCTGTACTCCAAGTAATCTCACCGGACGCCACGGACGTTATTTCGCCGGAGGACTAGTACACGATGCTTTGGAAAGGCTTCCAGAAGCCGAAGCGGCTCGAAGTCGACAAGGATGGCCTGTCCGACAACTTCGGACGGTTCAGCATGCAGCCCTTCGAGCGGGGCTTTGGTACCACCGTAGGCAACGCGCTGCGGCGCGTGCTCCTCTCTTCGATCGAGGGCGCGGCCATCACCGCCATCCGCGTGGAGGGCGTGCTCCACGAGTTCTCGCCCATCCCGGGCGCGATGGAGGACACGACCGACCTCATCCTGAACCTGAAGCGGGTGCCCCTCAAGATGCACGTCGAGCACCCCAAGACGCTGCTCCTCAAGACCTCCGAGGCGGGCGAGGTGCGGGCCAAGCACATCACGCCCGATCCGGACCTCGAGATCCTCGATCCCGAGGCCTACATCGCCACCCTCGGCCAGGGCTCGACCCTGTCCGTGGAGATGCGGGTGAAACAGGGCCGCGGCTACCAGTCCGCGGACAAGAACTTCGACGAGGACCTCTCGATCGGCTGGATCCCGGTGGACTCCGTCCACTCGCCGGTCAAGAAGGTCAACTATTTCGTCGAGAACGCGCGCGTGGGCCAGGCCACCGACTACGAGAAGCTCACCCTCGAGGTCTGGACCAACGGCGCCGTCACTCCGCGTGACGCCGTCGGCCTGGCGGCCAAGCTCATGAAGGACCACCTCGCCATCTTCATCAACATCGAAGAGGACGAGGACGATTCCGGCGAGACGCCGGTCGAGCTGAGCGAGGCCGACCGCGAGGTCTGGTGGGAGAAGCTCAGCAAGAGCGTGGACGAGATGGAGCTGTCCGTCCGCTCCTACAATTGCCTCAAGAACGCGAACATCAAGACCATCGGCGAGCTCGTGCAGAAGACCGAGGCCGAGATGCTCAAGACCAAGAACTTCGGCCGCAAGTCGCTCAACGAGATCAAGGAGATCCTGGCCGGCATGGGGCTCTCCCTCGGGATGAAGCTCGACAACTACCCGTCGCCGAGTGCGCAGGGAGAGGCGAGGTAGCAAACGGCGGCTAGATCGAGTGATCGTGCGCGGGCGCTGCGCCGCGCCCGCGCGGGGTCACCTACGAAAGTATTAGACAAGACATGAGACATAAGGTCGGCTTTCGTAAGCTCGGGCGCGTCACGCCACATCGGATCGCGCTGCTGCGCAACATGGCCACCGCTCTCTTCGAGCGCGAGCGCATCCGCACCACGCTCATGAAGGCCAAGGAGCTGCGGCCGTACGCCGAGAAGCTCATCACCCAGGCCAAGCGCGACGACGACCGGCTGCATGCGCGCCGCCTGGTGGCGCGGGAGATCCACGACCTCACGGTGGTGAAGAAGCTGTTCGACGACCTCGGCGCCCGCTACGCGACGCGTCCGGGCGGGTACACGCGCATCCTGCGCCTGGGCCCGCGGCGGGGCGACGGGGCGGAGATGGCCATCGTCGAGCTGCTCGGCTCGGAGTACAAGCCCGAGAAGAAGGACGAGAAGGGCAAGAAGATCGAGGCCGAGAAGAAGCCCGAGGCGAAGGCGGCCAAGCCCGCGGGCGGCAGCCCCAAGGCCAAGAAGCCGAAGGGCGAGAGCAAGGCCGAAGACGGCGAGAAGAAGAAGCCGGCGACGGCCAGGGCCAAGGGCAAGAAGAAGTCGGCGGGGAAGGAAGCCTAGCCGCTTCGCCCCGGCCCCTCGCCCCGCGGTACATGCGCATGCGCGTCCAGGGGCTCGCCGCGAACCGGCTTCGACAGAAGAAGACCAGCTCCTGCCTGCAGAAGCTGGACCGCCTGCGCTGGACGGCGGCCCTGACCGGGATCGCGCACGGCGTTCGCGTGGGCATCCGTGCCAACACGCCCGCCGTCCTGGACGACATCGAGGGCCGCCTGCCCCCCGGCTGGGCCCCGCGCGCGTCCTCGCGGGTGGACTGTCTCTATTCCATCATCGTCGGCGACGAGGCTCCACGCGGGGGCCTGCGGCGCTTCCACCTGCTGTACGCGGACGCCGCGCGGCTGGCCCGCACCAACCGGATGGACGAGGTCCTCGAGTCCTTCGAAACGGACGTCGAGTGGTCCGTGGCCGCCCTCGCCCCCAAGCTCGTCTTCGTGCACGCGGGCGTCGTGGGCTGGCAGGGCCGCGCCATCCTCGTCCCCGGGCGCAGCGGATCGGGCAAGACCCGGCTCGTCGAGGCCTTCGTACGCGCGGGCGCGACCTACTACTCCGACGAGTACGCGATCCTCGACGCACGGGGCCGCGTCCATCCCTTCGCCCGGCCTCTCAACCGGCGAAGCGGCGATGCGGGCATGGAAAGGATCGCGGCCGCCGAGCTCGGGGCACGCGTCGGAACGGCGCCGCTCGAGGCGGGAATGATCCTGGCCACGCGGTACGAGCCGGGAGCGCGCTGGCGGCCGCGACGGCTCTCTCCGGGGCGGGCGACCCTCGAGCTGCTGGCCCACACGCTGCCGGCGCGTCTCCGTCCCGCGCAGTCGCTGGCCGCTCTCTCGCGCGTCATGCGATCCGCGCTCGCGTTCAAGGGCGTCCGCGGCGAAGCGGAGGAGCTGGCGCGCGCCGTCCTGACCGAGGACGTGTTCACCCGGCTCTCTTGACCTTCACGGCGGCCTCGGCGTCGCGGACACGGCTCGGCGGCCTGGCGGCGGGCGCGCTGGCCGCCGCCTGGCGTCCGTCGCCTCCGCCCCTGGCCCTGACCGCGGGCGAGCTGAGCGAGGTCGAGCCCGTCCTCCTGGGCGCCGGCGCCGGCGGCCTGGGATGGGGACGTGCGCGCGGCACCGGGCTCGAGTCCACCCCGGCCGGGAACGCCCTCCACGAGGCCTACCGCCATCAGGCCCTGGCCTACCTCCTCCGCCGGACGCGCATCGCCGAGGTGGTGCAGCGCCTCCGCGCCGCCGGCGTCGAGCCCATCACGGGCAAGGGCTGGGCCGTGGCGAGCCTCTACCCCGAGCCCGGCCTGCGGCCGTGCGGAGACATCGATCTCTACGTCGGACGTCAGGACTACGCGGCGGCGGCGCTCGCCCTCCGGGGGGAAATCGGGGAGCTCGTGGACCTTCATTGCGGGTACGCCGAGCTAGACGATCGCGACGAGGCGGAGTTGCGCGCGCGGTCGCGCGTCGCCGGCGCCGGCGAGGATGCGGTGCGGATCTTCGGGCCCGAGGATCACCTGCGCCTCATCGCGCTCCACGCTCTTCGCCACGGCCTCCTGCGCCCGCTGTGGCTGTGCGACGTCGCTGTCGCCCTCGAGTCGGCGGCCGGGGATTTCGACTGGGATTATTTCGCGCGCGGACGGCGCCGGCGGGCGGATTGGGCGCTCGTCGCCCTGGAGGCCGCCCACGCGATCCTCGGCGCGCGCATCGACGCCGTCGCGGCCGGACGGCGCCGTGTACGGTTGCCGCGTTGGCTCGTCCCCGCCGTCCTTCGGGAATGGGGCGCCGCCCGCCCCCCGCACGGGGCACGCGTGCCGATCGCAGACCTGCTGCGGCAGCCGGGCGCCCTGGGCCGGGCGCTCGTCCTCCGCTGGCCCAACGCCATCGAGGCCACGATTGGGTTGGGCCGTCCCTTCAACGAGTTACCTCGCCTGCCGCTGCAGCTGGGCGAGTGCGTGCGCCGCACGGTCCGGTTCTCGGTCCGGCGCGCCCAGCGAGGGCTCACGGGCGCGAGCCAAAGAGACTAGAATCTTCCGGATGAAGCCGAGGAAGCGGCGGGACGCCCTGGTCGTCCACGAGCTGCCCGATGAGATGCTCGTCTACGACCTCGAGCGTCACAAGGCCTTCTGCCTGTCGAAGAACATCGCCTGGATCTGGCGTCACTGCACCGGGCAGCGGACGCCGGGGCAGATCGCCCGCGCGCTGGAAGCCGAGATCGGCGCTCCCGTCGGAGAAGACGTGATGGGCGTCGCGTTGCACCGGTTGAGCAAGGCCCACCTGCTGCGCGAGCCGATCACCCCCCCGGCCTCGAGCGCGCGGACCTCGCGGCGGCAACTGCTCCGACACGCGGCCACGCTCGGCGGCCTCACGATCCTCGCCATCAGCGCGCCCACCGTCGGCCAGGCCGCCACCTGCCTCGCCGCGGGCGCTTGCGTCAATTCCCATTGCGGGGACGCGAGCGGCCGGGTCTGCTGCGCCGGCGCCGCGGGATGCAAGCAGAACTCGCAGACCTGCGGGACGGGCCAGACGGGCTTCCAGTGTATGTGAGGATGACCCGCGGACGCGGGAATCACTCCGCCCGCTTCACCTCGGCCTGGGCCTTGTCGCCGTCGTAGTTGAAGGTCGCCACGAGATAGAGGCGCTCCGCGGTCGTGCGGCGGAAGCTCCAGGTCGCGACGGCCTGCCGCGCCGCTTCCTTCAGGAGATCGGGACCGTTCACGTTCTGGATCGAAGCGGAGCCGGAGGCATCGACGGAGAACTGGACCTGCACGGCCCCGCTCAGTGACGACATGCGGGCCAGGGGCGGCGCGACCGGGCGCCGTCCCTTCGTGAGGTCGGGCACGCCCGGCCCGAGCGCGACGTCGCGCACGGCCGAGACGCCGGGCTCGGTGCGTGGGGCGGGCGAGGGCGGAGTGGCCGGCGTGCCGGGTGTGGCGGCGGTGCCCGGCGCCGGCGACGGTGCGGACGCGGGCCCGCCGGGGATCACTTCGACGGGAGGGGGCGTGGGCACGACCGGAGAGGGCCGCACGGCGTCCGGTCGCGGGAGCGGTGCGGGCGGCGCGGCGACCACGGGCGGCGGTGGAGTGGCGGTCGTGGTCGGCGGCGTCGTCGGCGCCGGGGTGGCCAGCGGGGAAGCCGCCGGCGCCGGCGTCGGCGTCACCGAAGCCGGAGTGGCCGGAGTGGGAGTCGCCGGAGCGAGAGTGGCCGGAGCGGGCGCCGCCGGAGCGGGCGCCGGAGTGGCCACCGCGGATGGAGAGGGCGCGATGGTCGGAGGAGCGGGCGTGGCCGCCGCAATGGGCGTGTCCGCCGGGCGTCGCTCCCCGGTGCGAAGGCCTGAGAGCTTCAGGTCGACGCGCGGCGGCGGACCGGGAACGAACTCGGCGCGCACCTGGAAGGCCACCGGCGGCGCCTCCGCCTCGGAAGCGAAGCGCCAGGTTCGCAGGGTCAGCAGCATCGCCTCCGCATAGGGCGAATCGCCCTCCTTGATCGCGGCCTCGGCCACCGTGCCGTCGGGCTGGAGGGTGACGTCCGCCACGACCTTCGCCGGCCCCTTGGCGCCGATCGGGAAGCCCGGGCTCGCGCCCTGGCGCAGCTCGGGAATGCCCGCCTCGCGCGTCATGTCGGGCAGCTTCAGCGCGAACGTGATCGGCACGGTGAGCCGCACGGGCACGGGCCTGCCGTCCACCTTGGTGATCTCGTATTCCCATTGCCGGGCGGCCGTCAGCGCCGCCTCGTCGAAGGGCGGCACGCTGCGCAGCACGTCCGCGGTGCTCACCTTGCCCGCCTCGTCGATCACGAGCTCGATGATGACGATCCCGCGCTGGCCGGCCGCCTGGGCCTCCACGGGGAAGACGGGAGACACGAAGCGCGTGCGCTTGGGCGCGGGCACGTCCCGGCCCGCCACCTTGACGTTGGACGGCGCCGCGGGGGCGGCCGCGGGCGCGGGCGACGGCACGGCGGCAGGTGGGGAGCCCGGCTCCTGGGACGCCACCTTTTGCGGCGCGGCCGCGGACAACGACGCGGCGATGAGGATGGCAGTGGCGTGTTTCATTCAGTCCGTTCTCAAGCCTCGCTCGGGACCTCGCCGCGCTCCGCCCGGGAGGTGGCGATGATCTTGTCCTGCAGGTGGCCCGGCACCTCGTCGTAGTGGGACATCTCCATGTGATACGAGCCGCGGGCCCCCGTCATCGACGTCAGCTCCGCGTCGTAGCTGAGCATCTCCGAGAGGGGGACCTCGGCCTTGATGACCTGCATGTTGGCACGCTGCTCCATCCCCTGGGGCCGGCCGCGCCGGCTGGACAGATCTCCCATCACCGCGCCCGCGTATTCCTCGGGCACGCTGATCTCGACCTTCATGATCGGCTCGAGCAGGGTGGGCCGGCACTTCGCCACCGCGTCCTTGTAGGCCAGCGAGCCCGCGATCTTGAACGACATCTCCGAGGAGTCCACGTCGTGGTACTGGCCGTCGTAGAGCTCCACCTGGAAGTCGACCATGGGGTAGCCGGCCACGAAGCCCTTGACGCGGGCCTCCTGTATTCCCTTCTCGACCGCGGGGATGAAGTTCTTCGGGATGGAGCCGCCGAAGATGTCGTCCACGAACGAAAAGTCGCTCCCGCGGGGAAGGGGCTTCATCCGGATCTTGCAATCCCCGAACTGGCCGTGGCCGCCCGTCTGCTTCTTGTGGCGGCCATGGCCCTCCGCGGCGGCCTTGATCGTCTCACGGTAGGGGATGCGGGGCTTCTTGAGGTTGACCTCGACCTTGTAGCGCTTGCGCAGGCGCGCCACGATCACCTCGATGTGGAGCTGCCCCATCCCGGACAGGAGCATCTCGTGCGTCTGCGCGTCGCGCGAGAGCTTCAGCACCGGGTCCTCCTCCATGAGCCGGTGCAGGGCGGCGGAGATCTTGTCCTCGTCCCCGCGCGTCTTCGGCTCCATGGCGAAGGTGGTGGCCGGCTCCGGATAGACGACCGGCAGGTACGCGATCGGGTGCAACTTGTCGCAGAGGGTGTCGCCCGTCTGCGTCTCCTTGAGCTTGGCCACCGCGCCGATGTCGCCCGCCTGCAGCTCGGGCACCGGGGTCTGCGTCTTGCCCTGCAGCAGCTCGAGATGGCCCACGCGCTCGGGGATGTCGCGGGTGGAGTTGTGCACCGTGCTGTCCGACTTGAACGTGCCCGAGTACACGCGGAAGAGCGAGATGCGCCCGGCGTGGGGGTCGGCGATGGTGCGGAACACGAAGGCGGAGAAGGGGTCGTCGGGCGCGGGCCGGCGCGTCGCGGGCTGCTTCTTGATCGGATCCGTGCCTTCCACCTCGCCCCGGTCCGCGGGGGAAGGGAGGAGCTCGACGATCGCGTCCAGCAGGGGATGGACGCCGACGTTGCGCATCGACGAGGCCGGGAGCACCGGGAAGAGGCGGCCGGCGAGGACGGCCTGGCGCAGGCCGCGCACGAAGTCTTCCTGAGGCAAGGTGCCCTTGTCGAAGAACTCCTCGATGAGGTCCTCGTTGCTCTCCGCGACCATCTCGACCAGCTTCTCGCGCCAGCTCGTGGCCGTTTCCTTGATCTCGGCGGGCACGTCCACCGCCTCGAACTGCCCGCTCTGGTCGTCGTGATACACCTCCGCCCTGTTCACCACGAGGTCGGCCACGCCCACGAAGCCCTTCTCCTCGCCCAGCGGGATGGCCAGGGGGACGACCGCCCGGCCGAACGCCCGCTGCAGCGATTGCATCGTCCGTTCGAAGGACGCGCGGTCGCGGTCCATCCGGTTGACGACGATGAGGCGCGGGATGTCGTTGTCGGCCGCGTAGCCCCAGACCTTCTCCGTCTGGACCTCGACTCCGGCCACGCTGTCGACGACGACGAGGGCGGCATCGGCCACGCGAAGCGCCGAGCGCGCCTCGGAGAGGAAGTTCGCGTACCCCGGCGCGTCGAGCAGGTTCAGCTTGGCCTTGCGCCATTCCCCGTAGGCCACGGCCGTCTGCAGGCTGATCTTCCGTTCGATCTCGTCGGGATCGAAGTCGGTGACGGTCGTGCCGTCGTCCACGCGGCCGAGGCGGTTGACCGCGCCCATGTCGAAGAGCATCGCGGAGACCAACGACGTCTTACCGCACCCTCCGTGGCCGACGACGGCCACGTTGCGGATGGCGGATGGCTCGTAGACCTTCATGCCGAAAACCCCCCCCGCGCTCGTTGTCGCGCGGCTGTTGGTGGTCGTTCGTTCATCGTAAGCAAGCGCGTCCGTCTGTCGGTGGCCGCCGTTCTCCTCGGGGACGCCGCGAGAGGTGGGTACGGACCGGCTCGACAGGGCAGCGGCCGCGTGGGCCGCGGGGCCCCAGGGCCGGCCGAAACCGGATCATAACAGGCAGGCGCCTATAATGGCCAGATGCGGGCTCTGCGCGCACGCGTCCTGGTGGCCGTCGACGCGACGGGAGTGGCCGGGGCCTCCGTCTCCGGCGGCCCGGGCACGCCGCGCATCCGGTCGTTCGCGCGGGCTCCGCTCCCCCCGGGGGCGCTCGTCCCGGGACCCTTCGACCCCAACGTCGTGGGCGGGCCCGAGGTGGAACGGGCCCTGAGCGAGGTGGCGGCGGGGGTGGAGGGCGGCCGCGGCCCGGTCGCCCTGATCCTTCCCGAGGGAGTGGCGCGGACCGCCCTTCTCGACGTCCCGGCGGGGGTGACGGCGCGCGAGTTCGCCCGCTACCGGATCACGGCGGGGCTGCCGTACGCGCCGGACGAGGCGCTGGTGGACGTGCTGCCGCTTCATGGGGGGCGGGTGTTGGCGGCGGCGGTCCGCCGCAGCGTCATCGAAGGATACGAAGCCGTCGCGGCTGCGGCCGGGCTCGACGTCGAGCGGCTGGACCTGGCTCCGCTGGCCGCGCTCTCCGCTCTCGCGCGCGAGCCGCGCGGCACCGCGGTCTCGGTGGACGTCATCCTCGGCGATCGCGCCCTCTCCCTGGCCGCCTGGCAGGGAGGAGTGCTGCACGTCTTCCGCACGAGGCGGCGCGAGGCCGGCCCGCGCGAGCCGCTCTGGCTCGGACGAGAGGTGGACCGGACGGCGGTCCTGGCCGGCAACGGGTCCGCTCCACGCATCCGCGCCGTCGGTCCGGGCACGGTGGCGCTGCTGCGCGCCTGGCAGGACGAAGGCCGCACGGGCGAGCCGGGCTGGCGCGCGGAAGGAACGCTGCCCGTGGAGGCCACGGAGCTGGCCTGGCTGGGCGCGGCCCTGGCCTGACCGCGATGCGCGACTTCTCGAGCCGCACGCGCCGCCGCCCGCCCCAGCCCGTCGATCTGGGGCTGATCGGCGTCGGCCTGTTCACGCTGATCTTCGCGGGATACGCGACGGGCACGTCGTGGGCTGATTTCAAGCGCGCGCGCCAGCACGTGGCCGACGTCCAGCGCGACACGCGGGCGGCGCAGGCGCGCCTGAAGACGATGGAGGCACGCTCCGCGCCCACGGCGGCCCTGGCCACGCAGGCCCTGCTGAGCGCGGACGCGGCGCCGCCGCGGCTGCTCTCCGACCTCGCCGCCCTCATGCCGGCGGACGTCAAGCTCGACTCCCTGGCCCTCACCTACGGCGACGGGATCGGCATGACCATCCTGGTCTCGGCGAAGAGCGCGGGCGCCTACGAGGCCTTCCTCCAGCGGCTGGAGGGCTCGCCCCTGTTCGACGACGTCGTCCCCGGAGAAGAGGCGCGCGACGGCGGAGTCACCGCGTCCATCCAGATGCGCTACCGCGGAGGGTCGCGGTGATCGCGCGCGGGATCGCGGCCGCGCTCCTGGCCGGGGCCATCGTCCTCTACTCCGCCGTGGCCCTTCCCATGCGGCGCCAGGCCGCGGCCGCCGCGGACGACTATCGCCGGGCGCGCGACGAAGCCCGTGACATGCGCGGGCGCCTGGCCCGTCTGGAACGGCGCGACGCCGCCCACCTGCGCGCGGCCACCGCCCTCGCCGGGGCGACGCCGGCCGGCACCGTGCAGAAGGTGCGACGCTCCGTGGTGCAGGCGCTCCAGAGCGCGCGGGTGTCCGGCGTGCGCCTCGGCGTGACGGCGGCCCGAGCGCCCTACGCGGCGCGCGTGCACCTGAGCGCCGTGGGCCCCTTCCCCGAGGTGGTGGCGCTGGCGGGCCTCATCGCGCGGCCGGAGACCGGAGTCGTGCTCGAGCGCGTCCGCCTGGGACCCCGCGCGGAAGGCGTGATGCTGGAGCTCGACGGAGTGACCCTCGGGCCCGGGCAATGAGAGGCCGGGTCATCGCCCTCACCGCCCTGGCCGCGGTCCTCGCGTTCTACCTGCTGCGGGAGGCCGGGGGGCCCGGCCCCTCGTCGGGGGGACCCGATGCCGCTCGGGCGACGCCAGCCGTCACGCTCGTCGGCGATGCTTCGGCCGCGCCCAGCCCGCCGCTGCGAAACGTGTTCGAGTACGTCAGCGCCGCGTCGCGCCCGGCGGCGCCCACGCGCAGCCTGCCGGCGGTGGCGCCGGTCGCGCCCGCGGCGCAAGCCTCCCTCGGGCCGCCACCTCTCCGCCTGGTTGGACTCCTCCGGCGAGGAGCTCAGGTCAAGGCGGCCCTCGCCATCATGGGTGAGACGGTCGTCCTCGCCTCCGGCGAGTCCGCCGGCGGTTACACGGTGTTGTCGATTGATGACGATGAAGGAGTGCGGGTGAGAACGCCCGACGGCGGCACGATCGTCCTGGTCCCGACGTCCGATCGATGACGGAAGCCGACCGCGGGACGGCTACGTACGGGTCTTACGGAACGCAACGTTCAGGATGCCCTCCAGGAAGAGCCGTGCCGCGCCGATTCCCAGAGCGACACCCGTGAGGGCTGTCGTGACTTCGACCATGACCTGCATCTCCGCCTCCTGCCCTTCCTCAGGAGCAAGACGCATGCCGAGGACTTGCCAGCGGTAAGTCACGTGCATACGGGCTGTTTGCCGAGGGCCGCCGTTACGAGCGTGTGCGAACCTCCGCGCTTTCGTGTAAGACCTGACACGTCCGTCGCCGGCGCAACCGCGTCGGAGACAAGCAGATAGACCGACGCGTTCGTCGCGTTGAAAGGCGCGTGGGCGCATGATATTTTCCACGCGACTCGCGGTTGCGAGACAGAAAGAGAGAGAGCCGAGCTGAGGGCGCCCTCCATGCCCAAGAAAGAGAAGTTCGGGAAGTTCGTCCTCCTCGACGAGGTCGAGACCACCGGCCTCGGCACCGAGTACCGCGCGGCCAAGCTCAGCCCGACCGGTCTCGAGAAGATCGTCGCCGTCCTCCGTGTCCGGCCAAACCTCTCCGCCAACGCGGAGACGGTGAAGAGCCTGATGGAGCAGGTGAAGTTCGCGGCCCAGCTTCAGAACGCCAATATCGTCAAGCTGTTCGGCGCCGGCAAGATCGACGCGTCTTTCTACATCTCGCACGAGTTCATCGAGGCCAAGAGCCTGCAGGCCGTCTTCAACCGGGGCCGGCAGGAGGGCTTCCCGTTCTCGGTGGACCACGCGCTCCTGATCGTCAGCAAGGTCTGCTCGGCCCTCGAGTACGCGCACGCGCGCAAGACGGAAGGCGGCGTCCGCTACTTCCACGGCATGGTCACGCCGTCGAACGTGATCGTGTCGTACGAGGGCGAGGTGCGCACGCGCGGATTCGGCTACTGGCCGGCCCGCGTGCGGGAGGCGGGTGGCCTCACCGAAGAAGAGACGATGTACCTCGCGCCGGAGCAGGCGGCGGGCGGCGTGGGCGACACGCGGTCGGACCTTTTCGCGGTCGGCGCCCTCCTCTTCCAGATGCTCACGGGCGAGGCGTTCTTCCAGGGCGGACGCGCGGTCGACATCGCCAAACGGGTCGCCGACGCGAAGCTCTTGAATCCCACGACGGACGACGACGCGCTCCCGAAGCCGATCCGGGAGATCCTGCGGCGGTCGCTGACCCAGGATCCGGCGGAGCGGTTCGCGGAAGTGCAGGAGATGCGCAAAGGCGTGGACACGCTCCTGTTCTCGGGAGACTTCGCGCCGACCACGTTCAACCTCGCCTTCTTCATGCACTCGCTGTTCCGGGACGACATCGACCGCCAGACGAAGACGCTGAAGGAGGAAAGGGAAGCGAGCTACCTCGAGTACATCACCGAGGACGTGCGCAACGCGCCGGCCACCCTGCCGCCCATGCCCGCGCCGTCCGCGGCGGCCATCGCGGCCGCCGGCGCCGCGGCCGCCTCGGCCTCGGCCTCTCCGAACCCGGTCCCGGCCCCGGTCGCCGTGGCGGCCTCGGCCTCACCGGGCCCGGTCCCATCCATCGTGGCCAGGCCGGCGCCGGCGGAGGCGCCACGTCCGAGCCAGGCGCTGCCCCTGGTGCCGCCCCCGCCCAAGCACGCCGCCGCGGCGCACGCAGGCGCCAGCGGTTCGCACGCGCCGGCGTCCAGCGGCTCCGGTGCGGGGCATGCGGCCGTACATCCGCCGGACACCGTCTCCGCCCGCGAGGCCGCGGCCGGTTTCACCTTCCACAAGGGCGACAAGACGGTCAGCAAGATGCCGCTCATCGGCGGCCTGGCCGCCGTCCTCCTCATCGCGGCCGTGGGCGCCGCCCTCGTCCTCAAGGGACGCGGCGCGGCCGCGACCCCGTCCACGACGACGCCCCCGCCGACCACGATGAGCGCGGAGATGATCGCCCTTTCGCAAAAGGCCAAGGACCTGGAAGCGAAGCTCCAGGCGCTGGAGGCGGAGAAGGCGGCCGCGTCCGCGAAGGCGGAAGAGGACGCGCGCAAGAAGGTCGAGGCCCAGGCCCGGGCGCGCGGCCAGGCCGTCGACCCGGAGGCCCTGGCCCGCGCCCAGGACGACGCGCGCAAGAAGGCGCAGGCGGAGCAGGATCGGAAGGCGCAGGCGGACCGGAAGCGGCTGGAGGACGAGCAGAAGGCCGCGGAGACCCAGCTCGCGGAGGAGCAACGCCGGGCGGAGGAGGCCCGCACCGCCGCCGCGGCGGCCGCGGCCGCGTCCCAGGCGCCGCCCACCACCGTCGCCGCCGCCCCGCCGCCCCCCACCACGGTCGCGGTCAAGCCCGGCTCCCTGGTCGACGTGAACGATGCGGGCGTGATCGCGCCCGTGGCCCTGAACAAGCCGAGCTTCACGTATCCCCCGATCGCCCTGCGTCAGAGGATCGAAGGCAAGGTCGACCTGACCGTCCTCGTGGACGAGCGAGGCGGAGTCGCGGACGCGCGCGTCGTCTCCGGGGCGGGGGGGAAAGCCGGGTTGAACGAGGCGGCCAGCGAGTACGTGCGGCGTTGGAAGTTCCGGCCGGCGACGAAAGAGGGCGTGCCGGTCAGGACGTGGACGCCTGTCAGCGTCGTCTTCATGTTGCCGCGCTAGCTATGGGCAACGCGGAACCCGCCCCCGCGCGGCTCAGCGCGGGGGCGCATTAATTGAAAAAGGCGCCGCGCTGAGCCGCGCGGCGCCTTCGGGCCGGCTGACGAGATTAACTTCCTAGTACATCCCGCCCATGCCGCCGCCGCCGTGGCCGCCGCCCGCGGGCGCTTCCGGCTTCTCCTCCGGGATCTCGCTCACGAGAGCCTCGGTGGTCAGCAGGAGCGACGCGATCGACGACGCGTTCTGCAGCGCGGAGCGGACGACCTTGGTCGGGTCGATGACGCCCGCCTCGACCAGGTTCTCGTACTTCTCGTTGAGGGCGTTGAAACCCTCCTCGGCCGCCTTGGACTCGCGGACGCGGGCGACGACGACCGCGCCCTCCTTGCCGGCGTTCTGCGCGATCTGGCGGAGCGGCTCTTCCAGGGCGCGGCGGATGATGTTGATGCCGACCTGCACGTCGCCGGTCTCCTTCAGGGCCTCGACGGCCTTGCTGGAGCGGAGCAGGGCCACGCCGCCGCCGGGGACGATCCCCTCTTCGACGGCCGCCTTGGTCGCGTGCATCGCGTCCTCGACGCGGGCCTTCTTCTCCTTCATCTCCGTCTCGGTGGCCGCACCCACGCGGATGATGGCCACGCCGCCCACGAGCTTGGCCAGACGCTCCTGGAGCTTCTCGCGGTCGTAGTCGGAGGTGGTCTCCTCGACCTGGGTGCGGATCTGCTTGACCCGGCCCTCGATGTCCTTGCTCTTGCCCCCGCCCTCGACGATCGTCGTGTTGTCCTTGTCGATCGTCATCTTCTTGGCCTTGCCGAGGTCGTCGAGCTTGATGTTCTCGAGCTTGATGCCGAGGTCCTCGGTGATGGCCTTGCCGCCGGTGAGGATCGCGATGTCCTCGAGCATGGCCTTGCGCCGGTCGCCGTAACCGGGCGCCTTGACCGCGGCCACCTGCAGGGTCCCACGCAGCTTGTTGACGACCAGGGTGGCCAGGGCCTCGCCGTCGACGTCCTCGGCGATGATGACCAGGGGCCGGCCGAGCTTGGCCACCTGCTCGAGCACGGGCAGCAGGTCCTTCATGCTGGAGATCTTCTTCTCGTGGATGAGCACGAGCGCGTTCTCGAGCACGACCTCCATCCGCTCGGGGTCGGTCACGAAGTAGGGGGAGAGGTACCCGCGGTCGAACTGCATGCCCTCGACGACCTCGAGCGAGGTCTCGAGAGTCCGGGCCTCTTCGACCGTGATCACGCCGTCCTTGCCGACCTTCTCCATCGCTTCCGCGATGATCTTGCCGATGGTCTCGTCGTTGTTGGCGGAGATGGTGCCGACCTGCGCGATCATGTTGCCCTTGACCGGCTTGCTCAGCTTCTTGAGCTCCTCGGTCACGGCCGCGACCGCCTTCTCGATCCCGCGCTTCACTTCCATCGGGTTCGCGCCGGCGGTGACGTTCTTGATGCCCTCGCGGTAGATGGACTGCGCGAGGACGGTCGCGGTCGTCGTGCCGTCGCCGGCCACGTCCGAGGTCTTGCTCGCGACCTCGCGCACCATCTGCGCGCCCATGTTCTCGAGCGCGTCCTTGAGCTCGATCTCCTTGGCCACCGTCACGCCGTCCTTGGTGATGATGGGGGAGCCGAACTTCTTGTCGAGGACGACGTTGCGTCCCTTGGGACCGAGCGTGACCTTCACCGCGTCGGCCAGACGATTCACGCCGCGGAGGATGGCCTGGCGCGATTCGTCGCCGTAAGTAATCTGCTTCGCCATGTGGTACGGATCTCCTTAATTAATTAGCCGAGAATCGCCAGAACCTCGTCCTCGCGGAGGATGAGGTATTCCTGGCCGTCGATCTTGATGTCGGTGCCCGAATACTTGCCGAAGAGCACGCGATCGCCGGCCTTGACGTCCATGGCGACCTTCGTACCGTTCTCGAGGACCTTGCCGTTGCCGGCGGCGATCACTTCGCCCTCCTGGGGCTTTTCCTTGGCCGTGTCGGGGATGATGATCCCGCCCTTCACGGTCTCCTTCTCCTCGATCCGTCGGACCAGCAAGCGGTCATGTAGCGGACGCACGTTCATACGGATCACATCTCCTTTAGGATGAATGGGTTGTAGGTGAGCGTGAACATCCCTTGGGCCCCACGGGCGAACGTTAGCACTCTCACCATGCGAGTGCCAAATATAGGCGGGGCCACTGCGAGTGTCAAGAGCCGGGATGGTCAAACGGACGGGGAACGCTAGACGTCGTCGGAGACGGGCACGGAGACGGGATCGGCGATTCCCGTCTCCCTCTCCGATCCCTCCTGGCCGACCGCCCGGTCCGTTTGGCGATTACGAGTTCAGATCTTGTACTCCTCGATCTTCTTGCCGAGGGTGTTCCGGTGGATCTGGAGATCCTTGGCGGCCCGAGAGAGGTTCCCGCTATGGCGCTGCAGCACGCGGGCGATGAACCGCTTCTCGAACTCGCGCCGGGCGTCCGTGAAGAGGATTCCGCGGTCGATCATCTCGGAGACGAGTGTGTCCAACTGCTGCTTCACGGAGTGACGCTCCCTTAGCCGGCGGCGACGACCGCGGAACGCGGCGGGCCGATGGTCCCTCGAGGCCTTGCAGTCTGCGCCAGGGCGCGGAGGAGGGCGGTGATGGTCCTCACCGCTTCTCTCCGCTCACACCAGGCTCGTCGCGCGCCGTGAGCGGTGTGCCCGTCAGGCGCGCGTAGGCCTCGAGGTACTTTTCTCGAGTGCGGGTCACGACGTCTTCCGGTAAGGGGGGTCCCGGAGGACGCTTGTCCCAGTCCAACGTCTCAAGGTAGTCACGCACGTACTGCTTGTCGAAGCTCGGCTGCGCGCGGCCGGGCGCATATCCGTCACGCGGCCAGAAGCGCGACGAGTCCGGAGTGAAGGCCTCGTCGATCCAGACCACGCGGCCTCCGCTCGTCCCGAACTCGAGCTTGGTGTCGGCCAGGAGGATGCCGCGCCCTTCCGCGTGGGCGCGCGCGCGGCCGTAGAGGGCGAGGGTGAGGTCACGCAGCTCGGCGGCCCGCGCGGCCCCGACGAGGCTCGACATCTGCGCGTACGAGATGTTCTCGTCGTGGCCAGTCTCCGCCTTGGTCGAAGGCGTGAAGATCGGCTGCTCGAGGCGCTCCGACTCGCGCAGGCCCCTGGGCAGCTCGATCCCGCAGACGGCGCCCGTGCGCTGGTAGTCCTTCCACCCCGATCCGACGAGGTAGCCGCGCGCGACGCATTCGACGGGGAAGGGCTCCGTCTTCTTCACGAGCATCGACCGGCGCTCGAGCTGGGCGCGTACCGCGTGCAGCTCGCGCGGGTATTCGTCGACGGTGGCGGAGATCACGTGGTTCGGCACGAGATCGCCGAGGAGGCGGAACCAGAACAGCGAGAGCTGGGTGAGGACGGCGCCCTTCGCAGGGATGGGCGTGGGCAGGACCACGTCGAACGCGCTGATGCGATCGGTGGTGACGATGAGCAGGCGATCGCCGAGGTCGTAGACGTCGCGCACCTTGCCCCGCCGCCAGAGCGGCAGTCCGGGTATCGACGTCTGGCTGAGAGTCGAGGAAGCGTCGAGTGTGTCCATGGGTCCTGAATGAGAGGGGCGGGAGTCTACTGGAAGCGCAAACACGAACGCAAGAGAGATTTTTCCCGACGAGTTCGCGACGGAAAGTGCGCGCGAAGAAAAATCGATGGCGTCGCGCGCGCGCGCGTAGAATCGATCGCGGCGCGTCGCGCGATCGCATCGCGCGCAGGGCGCGGCGCAGGACCTAGGGAGTCTTCTCCGCGACGGCGGCCGCGCCGCGCAGGCGCACGTCGCCGTGGCTCGTGCTCAGCACGACGGCGTTGCCGCCTCCGCCGAGCGTGGCCGTGAGCTTGCCCGGGCCCATCTGGGTCGCGCTCAGCCCGGGGACGTCGGTCGTGATCTCGCCCGACTGCGCGCTGGCCTGGACATCGATGCGGCTGCCCGCGGGCACGTCCAGCTCGATCGCGCCGTGTGTCGCCGTGACCTTGACCGCGGCGCCGATCGCGCCCGTGGGCACGAGTCGCACCATCGCCCGCTCCGCCTCGATGTCGACGGGGCCGCGGAAGCCGTCGAGCACGACCTCGTCGCCGGAGGCGCGCACGCGCGCGCCTTTCTCCAGCCCGCGAGCGCGCACGGCGCCATGGCTCACGGTGACGGTTGCCGGGCCGCCGATGCGGGTGAGCGAGACGTCGTCGAAGCTGGCCTGGGCGTCGACCGCTCCCGTCACGTCGGTGAGGGAGACCTCGCCGTGCTCGGTGTGCACGCGGGCATCGCCGCCGACCTTCTCGAGGGTCACGCCCTGGAAGCTCGTCTCCACCGAGGCGCGCCCGGTCACGTCGACGCCGCGCACCGCGCCGTGCTGGGTATGGACGTCGAAGTCGCCGTGGACGGCGTCCGCGGTCACGTCTCCGTGCGCTCCGCTCACCACGAGCCCGCCCACCCGCGTGGCCGAGACCTCGCCATGCTGCACGTCGAGGGTCGCCTTGCCCTCGACGTCTTCGATGGTCACGTCGCCGTGGCGGTTCGTCAGCTTGAGGTCGCCCTTGATGCCGGTGGCGCGGACGTCGCCGTGCCGCGCCTCGATGTCGGCGGGACCAGCGACGCGCTCCACGCGTACGGTGTCGAAGGAGGCGGAGACGTCGGCCCGCGCGACGTCCGTCACCGCCACCGCCCCGTGCTCGTTCTGGACCTTCACCGCCGTACCGGGAGGAACCAGCACGTCGAGATGGGTCTGGAAGTCGGCCTCGGAGTCGCCCCCGGTGAGCCGGTGGTCGAGGTCGGCGCGATTGGTGCGGACGCGGAGGGCCCCGCCTTCGCGCACGGCCTGGAGCTGGATGCGGTCGGCGAACGCGCGCGCCTTGTCCTGCGCGCCCAGGTACACGACCTTGCGCAGGGTGATGCGGACTTCGCCCGGGGCGCCCGCGGAGACGTTCACGGCGCCGAACGCGTTCTCCACCTCCACGGGCGTGCTCGCGGCCACGACCTCCGTCTGCTGCGCGTCGAAGGTGAATGAGGGCCCGTCGAAGTGGCGGCCCGTGAACCAGCCCCAGGCGCCGGGGCCGATGTGGTTGCGGATGCGCCACGCCGTCTCGACGGTGGACCCGAAAGCGAGGATGACGAGAAGGAGCCCGATCTTCGCGCCCTTCATCTTCAGGACCTCCGCTCGTCGCGGGCCAGCGCGTACGCGACCAGCTCGAGCACTCCCCAGACGACCAGGGTCAGCGGCCACCACGCGCGCAACGTCGCCAGGCGGTCGAGTTGGCCCGCGTTGCCCAGCAGCCAGACCACGCCCAGCGCGATGAGCGAGAGGCCGAGCACCAGGACCTCGGGCTTAAACGGACGTGCCATTGCCGGCCTTGCGCTGCAACGAGCGGCGCAGGAGCACGAGGCCCGCGGCGATCAGGAGCAGCGGCCAGTAGGGGACGAGGGCGGAAAGACGGAGCCAGCCCATGTTGTTCAGGAAGATGAGCAGGCCGATGGCCGCGAGTCCGATCCCCCAGCCCGGCGACTCGATGTCGTCCTCTTCCTCCGCCCGGAGCGTGCCGCGGGCGTTGATGAGGGTCGCGCTGCGGAAGGCGTCGATCATGTTCGAGAAGATGATGAAGGGCAGGAACACGCCGAAGGGCAGCGGATGCCCCTCCGCGATCAGGTAGATCGAACCGGAGAAGGCGAAGAAGAAGAAGATCGCCTTGGAGAGCTGGCCGTTGTAGACCTGGCCCAGGCCCGGCATCAGCAGCGACAGCAGCAGCGCCACCCAGGGCGCCTTCAGCGGGTGCGGCGCGGCGAGGGCGGGCGTCACCACCGTCGGGGGCGGCAGCGCCGGGTACTCTGCGGGTGGCGTCGTCTCAGGACTGCTCATCAGGTCTCCTTTGTCACACGCTTCTACGCGGCGAGCTCGGACTTCTTGTCGTCCCTGGGCGCTTCGTCCTTCTTGCGCCGCTCGAGCAGCCGGCGATAGTCGTCCACGCGATCGTTCACGCGATCGAGACGGCCCTCGAACGCGGTGGAGACGACGACGCGCAGCAGGCGGAGGTCCTCGACCAGGCGGTCCTTCCTCTCGACCAGGTAGACGGTGGCGTTCGAGAGGCGCTGGCCCAGGCGCGGCCGCGCGGGCCCGCCGGGGACGGAGCCCGCGGCCATCACCAGCCCCGCCGTGACCACGAGGGCGAGAGCCGCCGCCACCGCCTGCACCGCGAAGGGCACGTCGGTGAGCCAGCTCGCCCAGCGCGCGGTCGCGTGGGCCCAGGCGCGCTTGCGCGCCGCGCGGAGAATGGGCGCACGCACCGCGACCCACGAAGCGCGCGCCACGCGATCGGCGAGGTCGGTGGCCGGCTCCAGCGCGGGCGCGCGCAGGAGCGAAGTCACGTCCGCCATGGCCACGCGCAGCGCGCGGCATTCCGCGCAGCCCGCGAGGTGGGAGGCGAGATCGGCCGCCGTGACGCGGTCGAGGGCGCCGTCGAGGTCGTCGGAGAGGAGCTCGGCCGCGCGATCGCAGTCCATCGGGTTCACCGGCGGCTCTCCAGCGCGCGGCGCGCGCCCATCAGGCGGCGGGCCAGCTCCAGCCGGCCGCGGTTGATGCGGCTCTTCACCGTGCCCAGCGGGATCTGCAGGGTCGCCGCCGCCTCCTCGTAGGAGAGCCCCTGGAGATCGCACAGGACGAGCGGCTCGCGCAGGTCGGCGGGCAGGGCGCGCAGGCCGCGGTGGACGATCCGCGCCTGCTCCGCGCGCTCGAGGCTGCGCAGTGGGCTCTCGTCACCGGCCGGCACCACGTCGAGCACTGCGGGATCCTCGATGCGGCGCGATCTCTCCTCGCGTCGCCGGCGATAGTTGTCGATGGCATGGTTGCGCGCGACGGTGCCGACCCATGTTCCGAAGGCCCCGTCCGACTCACGATAACGATCCAGGCTCTGGAACACCTTCACGAAGATGTCCTGCGTCAGGTCCTCCGCCTCGTCCACACGGCCCACGAAGCGATAAGCGATTCCGAACACGCGGCGGGTGTGAAGGGTCACCAGCTCGCGCCAGGCTGCCTCGTCCCCCTGCCGGCAACGTCCGACCAGATCGGAGCCGCTGTCGGTCAACGATGGCGCCGCTTGCAGTGGGGACGGCCCATCACTGAGCCGTAACGCACGGCCGGGACTGGGAGTTCAACAATCTGCGCGGCGGCCGCGTTTGACCCACGCGCGCGCAGTGTAGTAGAGTCCTCACCGCTCATCAAACCCAACAGTCAAAAGCATTTGCACGGAATTCCTGGGTGATGTCGTCGCGGCGGTGGCGCCTGGCCGGAGGGGCGCTGCTCGCCCTGGTCCTCCTCGCCCTTTTCTTCCGCGGAGTGGACTGGAAGGAGCTGGGGGCCGCCTTCCGATCCGCCAACCACGCGTACCTCGCCGGCGTCGTGGCCGTGACCATCCTGACGTATCTCCTCCGGGCCTGGCGTTGGGGCAGCCTGCTGGCGCCGCTCGTGCGCGTTCCCCTGCGCGACCTCTACTCCGCCACCTTCGTCGGGTTCATGACCGGGCTGCTCGTCCCCCGGGCGGGCGAGGTGGTCCGGCCCTATCTGATCTCGCGGCGTCACCCGATCCGTACGTCCGCCGGCTTCGCGTCGATCATCCTCGAGCGCCTGCTCGACGTCGTGACCGTGCTGCTCCTGTTCTCCCTCTACCTCTACGTCCTCCCGACGCCGCCCGCGCAGACCCGGGGACCGCTCCTCGGCTACCTCAAGCTGGGCGGAGCCCTGGCGGGAGGGGCCGCGGTGGTGGTGCTGGGCGTGCTCCTCCTCCTCCACGGTCATGCGGAGGTCGTGGTGAAGCTGCTGCGACGCGTGCTCTCACCGCTGCCCGCACGATGGGTCGACGCGATCGCGGGCGCGGTGGCGACCTTCGCGGAAGGCCTGGCCGTGCTGAAGGCCTCGCCCGCGCACCTGCTCTTCATCTTCGGCCAGTCGGTTCTCGTGTGGCTCAGCATCGACCTCGGCATCTGGTGGAGCAACCGCGCGTTCGGATTGGACCTTCCCTTCCATACGTCGTTCCTCATGGTGGCGTTCCTCACCGTCGGAGTGGCCGCGCCCACGCCGGGCGCGGTCGGTGGTTTCCACGAGTTCTACCTTCTCGCCCTCACGCAGGCCTTCGCCGTGGACAAGCACACGGCGGCGGCGGCGGGCATCGCGTGCCACGCGCTGACGAACCTGCCCGTGCTCGTGCTGGGGCTGGCGCTGCTGGGGCGGGAAGGACTCACCATGGGCAAGGTGGCGGACATGGCCGAGAAGCCTTCGGATGACGTTCCGATGGCCCGCCTGGCCGCCCTCGAACCGACGAGGCCGAGATGAAGTGTCCCTTCTGCGCGCACTTGGAAGACAAGGTCGTGGACTCGCGCGAGAGCAAGGAGGGCGAGGTCATCCGCCGCCGGCGCGAGTGCTTGTCCTGCGGCAAGCGGTTCACCTCCTACGAGCGCATCGATCA
>WNFM01253779.1_pt3 | contig 37729 bp, 31 predicted proteins | sample 5400271 | NCBI WGS metagenome assembly WNFM01 (sample SAMN13153352, study PRJNA577476) | soil metagenome | isolation source: 60 cm saprolite on Douglas fir-dominated hillslope | place: USA:California | collected 2013-09-17 | reverse complement strand
CCTGGGCATAGGAATTTCTGCTGCCCGTTTAGTGACAACAGATCCCGAAGCATCCATACTATTGCGTATGGCAGCAGGCCGAGCGGCATCTCTTTGTCCATCTATAGTAGCCACACCTGGCACCCTATCATGTAGTTCCGGGACAGGTATCTTGTTCGTTGTCTTGTTTGAGAGTACAGGTACGGGTACTTTGTTCGTTGTCTTATCGCGCAGTTCCTGTATAGGGATTTTCCTCGTCACTTTGCCTGGCGGCTCTGGAAAATCATCGCTAAAGTAGCTTGGGCTATTGATAGCGAAGGATCTGCTAACGGACGTTGGTGGCGAAAAAGGTACCAGATTTATTGAAGCACCTGGCCTGGAGGCGCTATCTATGTCCTGTGGAACGGCCATCTTGTAAGGCGCCTGAACCGCTATACGCACATTGCGCCAGAACTCTATTGCATTCGGAAAACGCCTGCCCGGTTCCTGAGCCAAAGCAGTCAGAATAACATCATCAAGAGACTTTGGCAAAGCTGGATTATGACTACTTGGGAGGGGAGGAGGCCCCTGTAAAGCGGGACGTTCCAGGTCCGCCAAGGAACGTTGAAAAGGAACTTTACCAGTACATAGTTGATAAAGAATGACCCCGAGCGCAAAGATATCGCTAGCAGGTTCTACGTACCCCCGAAATTGTTCAGGCGCCATGTACTCTAGAGTACCGGCCTGACCAAGTGTATAATGCGCGGCATCTATCTGCACTGCCAGACCAAAATCGCTTAGCACAACCTGTTCAACGCCACTAGGAAGACGGCGAAAGAGAATATTGAGCGGTTTCAAGTCGCGATGAATAACACCATGCTCGTGGGCATACTGAACGGCGCTGCACAGTTGGGGAAAGATAAGAAGCGTCTCACGCAGAGGATAGGGTTGATCAGGTATAAGTCTATGCTGGAGGTCTCCCCCTTTGGCGTACTCCATAACGATGTATGGAACTATCGAGCCATAATTTGCATCAAGCAGTTGCAGCTTCATGTCGTCATAGACTGACAATATATGTGGATGGTTCCAACCAACCACCTGTGTTGCCTCGTTTAGAAAGCTATTGAGCGTCTTCTGATCAAGTACATCCGATTTGATAACCTTAATGGCGACCTCGCGCTTCTCCCGCTCGTCCCATGCCAGGCATACATCGGCCATCGCACCGCTTCCTAAAAGGCCTATCAAGCGATAGCGTTGACCTAGCTTGTCTATGGCGTATCCGTACCGCCACAATCGCATAGCCATTCCCCCTATATGTATTTGTTAAACAATAGAGTAGCCTTGCATGGATTATCTCATAAGCGAGAAAGAGAGGCAAAAAAGTTAGAATAGGATAGCCAAAGTGGATTGTTCATGGCCGCAAAAGAGGAGACATCTCGCTTAGGACGATACATCTCCTCTTGGCAATCTATACTAAAGAAGACCTTAACGCGGTCCGGCTTTGCGCACCTCGTCATTGGGCAAGGAAAACTGTTGGAAGTTCTTTTTGAAGCGTGCTGCCAGGTCCTGGGACTGGCGATCATACGCCTCTTTATCAGCCCACGTATTCCGTGGAATAAGCACTTCACCTGGTACATCAGGACAAGAAGTGGGTGAATGCAAGCCAAAAATTGGATCAGTCACCATTTCGACGTTATCCAGGTCACCACTAATAGCAGCTCGCACCATAGCGCGTGTGTAATTGATATTAATACGTTCGCCGACGCCATACTGGCCGCCAGTCCATCCTGTATTAATCAGGTAACAACGCACATTATGTTTCTCAATACGCTCACGCAACAAACTTGCATACTCTCCTGGGGGCAACGGCAAGAAGGCAGCGCCAAAACATGAGCTAAAAGTAGCCTCAGGGGTAGTCACACCCGCCTCGGTTCCCGCCAACTTGCTCGTATATCCTGAGAGGAAGTAATACATGGCCTGCTCAGTCGTCAGCACTGAAATGGGCGGCATAACGCCAAAAGAGTCTGCTGAAAGGAAGATCACCGCTTTGGGATGCCCGGCCATCCCCGACTCAACGACATTGTCAATAAAGTCTACGGGATAGGCCGCCCGTGTATTCTCGGTCAGCGAATCATCTGCATAATCCGGTTCACGTGTCTCTTTGTTCAAAACGACATTTTCGTAGACCGCGCCAAAGCGAATAGCATTCCAAATCTGCGGCTCGTACTTCTTTGAAAGGTTAATACACTTGGCATAGCAACCCCCTTCAAAGTTGAAAACGCCATTATCACCCCAGCCATGCTCATCATCGCCAACCAGATGACGGCTTGGATCAGCTGATAAGCTTGTCTTGCCGGTACCAGAGAGACCAAAGAAGAGTGCGACATCATCTTTCGGACCAACGTTGGCGGAACAATGCATAGACAGTACGCCCTCAGCCGGTAAAATAAAATTGAGAATGGTGAAGACCGACTTCTTCATCTCACCTGCATACTGCGTACCTGCAATTAAGACGAGACGCTCTTCAAAGTCAATAACGATACCAGCATCTGAACGTGTACCATGTACACGTGGATCGGTATGGAAATTTGGTACGCAAAGGATGGTAAATCCAGGACGCGTACTCTTTAAATCGTTCTCATTTGCACGAAGAAGCAATTGCCGCACAAACAGATTATGCCAGGCCAATTCAGTAATGACTTGAATGGGCATGCGATAAGCCGGGTCGGCACCTGCCGCGGCATCGAGCACATAGACATCGCGTCCCTGGAGATACGCAGCCAGGCTGCTGCGTACAGCTTCAAAGTGCTCCCGCGACATAGGGTGGTTAACATCACCCCACCAGATCTTGGCCGCATAATCTTCATTTGAAACGATAAACTTATCTTTAGGCGAACGGCCGGTGTGCGACCCCGTGGTGGCAGCGAAAGCGCCATTCGCCGCCAATTCGCCTTCTTTACGAGCTAATGCGTGTTCGATTAAAACAGCGGGCGGCAGATTCCAGTTGATATTGCCGAGATTCACCAGCCCATAACTTTCCAGGGCTTTCCGGCTCATCATGATCGTCATAAAATATTGCTCCTTTGAGACTCCTCATTGAGGCTCTTATGTGGGAATGTGTGGCTAAACACAACACCTCCAAGTACATACTCTTTTTTAAGAAGTATACATCATTATTGTTCTCTCTAACCATCGTTAGTCTAGCAGAATTCAAAGGGTTACGCAACCTGAAGAGGAGGGACCGCAAGTGTTTTGAAACGCTGTAGAATATATATAAAGCCCTTGCTACTCATTTAAGAAACAAGTACAATAGGATTGTTCAGATGCTAAGCTCTGAATACTGTACTCTTGCCCTCTTGTGTCCAGTGACTGGCGTGGCGTGGAAATTGGAAGGAGCGACTGATATGACTCAGCACTCGCACAACCACACATGGGACTCCTGGTCTGGCTGGTCGACCATCTCGGCGAACAATGATACGAGTTTCACTATCTGGTTTACAGGCCTGCCAGGAACGGGTAAAACTACCCTTGCGCACCTGGTGCAAAAGGCGTTAGTTACACGCGGCTACAAGGTCGAAATCATCGATAGCCAGGCACTCTCCTATTGGCTCAAACATGAACTGCAGATTGAAGATACGAACCAGGAAGACCACAGCCACACGCCTGGTTACGATGCATTTATCACCTACATCTGTACGCTCCTGGCCCGCAATGGCATTATCACAATCACCGTCGCTGTCTCCCCCTATCGCGAGGCCCGCACCCATGCCCGTGAACAGATCCGGCATCTCGTGGAGGTATACCTGTATTGCCCCGAAGATCTGCGCTTTAAGCGTGTACGCCAGCAAGAACTCGTCACAGATTTCCCCGAACAGCTCTACCAAATCCCTCTGCGGGCAGAGCTTAGCATTGATACCGGTCTTGAATCACCTGAGCGTAGCGCATTGCGTATTATCGAGTACCTGGAGCAGCGGAGTTACGTGGCACCGTTGTGGGAGGAGACCGATCCAGCCGATGAAGAGATTGCGAACGTTAAAGCGCGTTTGCGGGCGTTGGGCTACCTGGAATAAGCCTCAAAGCCCCCCGCATATATTGTCCAACAAAAAGGCGTAAATAGATGATCAAACTGATTTAGCTTCCTCAAGCCTGCGCACATAGGCAACAAATTGATCGCCCCGGTCGAACTCATTGAGGAACATACCAAAGCTAGTGAAACCAGGTGAAAAAAGGAGCACATCACCAGGTCGTGTTAGAGATACTGCCGTGTCGAGAGCTGGCGTAAAGCTGGCAAATATGCCACGTACAGGGTCATTGACTCCCTGTTTTGCTGCTTCCTCGCGTAAAGCTGGTATAAGCTCATCAGTGCCACTACCAGCCAGTAAAACGACATCGCGGCAGCAACGTACAATACTGGCAGGCCAGTCTTCCAGGGGTAGCTGCTTGGTATTGCCACCGGCAACAAGCACGATTGGTCCCTCAAAAGCCTCAACAGCCACCTGGCCAGCGATAGGAGTTGTGCTGGTAGTGTCATTGATATAGCGTACCCCATCTATCACAGCAACTTCTGCCAGGCGATGAGCCACGCTCTGAAAACTTCGTACAGCGGCAGCTATGATATCATCAGAAATCCCCAACACGCGTGCTGTAGTCGTTGCCAGGAGCACATTCTCACGGTTATGTTTACCTATAAGTGGTGAATCAGTGAAAACAAAGGGGTAGAAGTCATCAGGAGAGTTACGCCGGAAGCTACCGCCACGCTTTATACTGGTAAACCAGACGTCTTCAGGTGCCTCTTCGCCAAAACGGCGTGTCCAGAAGTTATCGTAATTAAATATAGCCACATCACCAGCAAGTTGATGGCGAAATATATTGGCTTTTGCCTCAGCATAATCTTCCATACCCAGGTAGGTATTGAGATGATCAGGATAGACATTGGTCATTACAGCAACCGCAGGGCTCAGTTTATGCGGAGCTAACCCTTCAAGTTGCCAGCTTGATAATTCGAGCACAACGAACGTCTGTGGTGTAATTTGAGGCAAAAGTGAGAGAGTTTCCACACCCGCTACGTTGCCACCTAAAACAGTAGGTAAACCACTAGAGCGCAGGATGGTATAGATAAGTGTGCTGGTCGTTGTTTTGCCACGTGTGCCAGTTATGCCAACAATACGACCTGGACAAGCCAGAAAAAAGAGCGCTATCTCCATTTCAATCTGAGCTCCATTCTCACTGGCCAAACGCAGGTAAGGCGAGGTAAGTGGAATGCCTGGATTGCGAATGACCAACTCGGCCCAGAGAAAATCTTCATTGCGATGTTCTCCCAGCACAAATTCCATGGGCAGGCCCGCCAATGCTCGTACACTTGGAGCCAGGATGTCCGGCGATTTCATATCTGTCACACGCACAATAGCCCCCTGCTGGGCAGCATAACGCGCTGCCGCCATACCTGATCCCTGTAAGCCCAGGCCCATGACCAGAACGCGCTTTCCACGCAAATCCATAACAGTCTCATTCTCTTTAACAGTCATACACTTGTATGTTTAATAGCTGTCATGATAACAGAATCGGTGCCTGGACACAAACAGTTATCACACCCATTCTCTCAACATCGTATGCTACAATATATTCACAACCATAAAGTCTATCTTTCGTACCCACCGGATATCTAGAAACTAGAAGACATGGAGCTAGAGCTAACAGCGCCTCTCGACCAGATCCTTGGACAGATGGCAGTAGGAGTTGCGCTTCTTGACCGCGCTGATCTGCGCCTACGATACGCCAATCCGTATATGTTATCGCTCCTCGATCAATCACGTCGTAACCAGGAGGTCATCGGACTGTGTCTCGAGGATCTCATCCCCAAAGAGATGAGTAAGCTCATACTACCCTTTCTCCAACAGGTCTGCTCAAGTGGGCAGCGCATGACGTGGTCAGATATTCCCTTTGAGGGTTTTTTGGCAACGCGTGGACGAACATACTGGCGCGTGTCGGCCGAACTTATCTCGTCCCCAGGCGCAGGGCTTCATTACCCGACACAAAGCGCAGATGATGCCCTCCTTGTCACTCTTGAAGATGTCACCGAGCTGGCTCGTTCACGCCTTTATGTGGATGCCATTCATTCTATTTCTACGGCTATTGTCGGTCCTTTCGCGTTGCCTCAAGTACTTGACCATATCCTCCAGGCCGTCCAGGACATGGTTGGTTCAACTCGCTGTGCCATCCTTCTCATTGATTCTTCAGTATCGGGTAGGGAGTTCCGTTATCCTGATGATTATGAGCATGGGTATAGCGAAACATTTGCCGAGGCTGATACTCCTCCTACCGTAACCATTGCAGCCCAGAAAGGTGTTCATCTCCGCTCTCAAGATTGGCGACCACAGCTGAGTGAACAATTGCTCCTCGGCCACGTTGTGCGTGATCGCCAGACCCTCGTGATTACAAATACCAGCACCATTCCAGAAATGAAGCTGCCCTTGCTCGATGATAATGGCACCCCTCGCAGGCCCGGATCCGTCCTATGTATCCCTATCTTTGAGCCCGGAACCAAACATGAGGAGAATAGTCCCCATCTCACAGAGAAACTGGGTAGTTCATCTGCTTCCGCCAACAGAGCAGTGATAGGTACTATTGAGATCTACCATCGACGCGCCCGCGGCTTTCCTGCTGAAGAGGTTGAGTTACTGGAACAATTTGCCCAACAGGCCGGGCTGGCTATTCAAAATGCACGCCTATTTTTACACACCAATCGTCTAGCACGCGATGCCAGCCGCAACCTACGCCAACGAGAGCATGTCATGCAGGCTATACCTGATGGTGTCATCATCTACGACTCTCGCTGGCGTGTAGCAGATGCCAACCAGGCCATCCGAACCTTGCTAGGATGGCCAAAAGATGTCATCGGTCTCCATATTACTGAGGCACTCGCAGCTAGCACAGCTACTTTTCCCCAGGCTTTTAGCTCGATTTCCGACTATATTAAAGAGCTTGATCGTCGGGTCATGGAAAGATACGTTGATGAATTTAAAATGACGGGAGCTAATGGTCAGATCTACACGATACAACGTTCTTTTGCACCTATTCACGATGGACTTGGCAACATTTTTGCATCTGTTGTCGTCTATCACGATGTGACCGAGCAGGCAGCTGCACGCGAACGTATCGAGGCCGAGGTTATTCATCGTACCGCAGAGTTGGCACAACGTAATGAAGCGCTCCAGTTGGCTAAAGCAGCACAAGACCTGGCGAGCGCGCGCATGGAGCTTCTGCTGGAACGCCTACCCTCCGGAGTGATGCTCATTGCTACAGAGAACCGCTATATTACTATCATCAACCGCCAGGCCACACAACTACTGCAACGCCTGGGTTTACCTTTGGAGCCACTCAATGATCTCGATGCAGCAACCAGGGAAGCTGGCGGGAGAAATATTGAAGAGCTGCTTCAGCTCCCTACAATTTACAGTCCCTCCGGTTCCCTCGTTCCATATGAGGAACAACCGCTGGCCCTGGCCTTAAATAAGGGTGAGGCGAGCGAAGCTGAACTGCATTCTCTCCAACCTGATGGCCAAAGTTTGTTTTTACTTGTGAGCGCTGCTCCGTTGCGGAGTAGTGATGGCTCGATCAGTAGCGCAGTGCTTGTACTGCATGACTTAACCAGGCTCAAGGCTCTTGAACGAGCGAGAGAAGATTTCTTCACCACGATGGCTCATGAACTCAAAACCCCGCTAGCTAATATTCGCGCTCACTTAAGTGCGCTTCAGGCCAGCGACTTACAATGGTCAACCGAAGAACAACACAAATTCTTAGAGAATGCAGATGAGCAAGTCGAACGCCTGGTCGGTATGATTAATCATTTCCTGGATGCCTCACGGGTTGAAGCAGGAGCATTACGTCTTGAAAGCGAACCAGTCCTTCTACCCGAGATGATCGAGGACCTGCAGGAGCGTTTAGAGGCATTGATTGCTACTTCACACCACCAGCTAGAGGTCCACATGCCTGCTCATGTTCCCGCGGTGATGGCTGATTACGAACTGATTATGAGCGTACTCACAAATTTACTGAGTAACGCCTTCAATTATACTCTTGATGGGGACACGATATATCTTGAGGTCGAACCTATGCAGCAAGACGCTGAGGCACACCCCCTGGGTGTTGAACTGCGTGTGATAGACCATGGACCGGGTATGTCGCTTGAACAACAAGCGGCTCTATTCACACGTTTTAGCACTTTTGCCGCAATGAGCCGCCCTGCCAGTGATCGTCCGGGGCAGCCCACAGCAGAAAGGAGCAGAAGGAGTGGGCGTTGGAGTCCTGGTACAGGATTAGGCCTCTATATAAGTCGAGGTATCATCGAAGCACACGGCAGTAAGCTGGCGCTACATAGTAGTCCTGGTAAAGGTACATCATTCTCATTTATACTACCCGTAGTGGGTACAACAAAATTAGAAGGAAGAGAGCATGACAACTTCAGATAAAAAGGTACGCATCCTCTGCGTTGAAGATGATCCACAGATGCGCTCCTTCCTACAAGCTCAGCTAAAGGCCAGGAACTTTCAGGTACAAACGGTACGCGATGGCGCTCAGGCGATTGATATGGCCGCTATCTTCCAACCACAGCTCGTGCTACTCGATCTATCTCTCCCCTCGCTCGATGGCTTGACGTTTTTGCGGCGTTTACGAGAATGGAGCAGTACACCAGTCATTGTACTTTCGGCCCATGATGAGGAACCTGTCAAGATTAAGGCGCTTGATGTGGGTGCGGATGACTACTTGACCAAGCCCTTTAGTCTTAACGAACTTCTTGCACGCGTGCGTGTTGCACTTCGACGTGCCGAAGAAACGGCACGCCTGCGCAGTACAGTTACAGGCAGTGATATTCAGCACTCACTCTATCGCAGTGGTGGAGAAAATGGTTTGCAGGTCGACTATGCTCATCGCACTGTACGTTCCAGTGGCAAAGAAGTACACCTCACTCCTACGGAGTACGATTTGCTCTGCGAGCTAACCCGCAATGCAGGCAAAGTGCTGACACATCGTGAACTTCTACAACGCGTATGGGGACCCGATTACAGCGGTGAGAATACCTATTTACGCACGTTCATTCGTCACCTGCGCCGCAAACTTGAACCAGACCCGGCAGAGCCGCGTTTCTTGCGCAACGAACTTGGCGTAGGCTACTTCGTTCCACCTCCTGACCTAAACGAATTATAGCAAAATCGATTCTTCACGCTAATTTCACAGAATATATGTGCAATTTCACGTTATTATCACTATGCGTTAGGTATAATTTCAGGAAGAGAGGCAGAACCTCTCACAGTCTCACCGGCGGCGCTATAGCAAGCGAGAGTTACGGTTTGAACCGCGGAAGCAGGATGTCTGTCATGCAAGACAAGGATGCTGCTAACACAACGCCGGGAGGCGGCAGGATGAATGTGGTGAATGACTTATCTTTGGAGCAGGCACACGTTTTTGTCAACTCAACGCTGAAGCAGCAGGAGAAATTAAAAACTCAGCCTCGTATCCTTATCGTTGAAGATGATCAATCGCTCGCTCACCTTATAGCAAGTTTTTTAACTGCTCATGAGTATATAGTAGTGATAGCTAACACAGGAGAGTTGGCAGTCACGGCGCTCAAGGATTTTAGCCCTGATCTTGTAGTGCTTGATCTTGAACTCCCCGGAGCGTTAACCGGTTGGGACGTATTACAGGCCGTGCGACGGAATGTCAATATACCTGTACTTCTTACCACAAGCGTGACGCTTAACGTAAGAAAGTATCGGCGTACATCTGGTGAAACCCGGCTTACATTGGACCATTTACCCAAGCCTTATCCGGTGCAGACACTGCTCAGGCGCATTAAACGCATGCTGGTGACAACACCATCGTAACTGTTTTCAGTGAACAAGGAGGATCTTATGGAGCGCAAAGAGGATCGTGAAATGTTACGTAAGGTCGGTTTCGCTGAAGCAGAAATGAACCACCTGTCGCGGTTACGCAGAGATTATACCGAGCGCGAGAAATGCCGAGTCCTGGCAGAACATCGCCGCCTTGAGTTTGTCCGCTGGCTCGTATCTATTGGCAAAATCACCGATCAGATAGCTTGAAAATATCCATGTATCGATCTTAAATAATTGTTAAAAGCCCGATTCAAGTTTGAATCGGGCTTTTTTGGGGCAAAGATGTGTGGTGGTGAAGCGTGCAGCCTGTGGACCGCACGCTTCACCACCACGCAAAAAACAAGGAGCCGCGCCGAAGGCGCGGGAGTCATGGCAAGTGCGGAATGAGCCTAAACGAACAAAGGAGGATTAACTAGGCAGCAGGTGATCTTTCTGCACAACCAGATCATCTGTGCATGCCTTTTTCTTCTCCTCTTTTTTCTCTTCTTGGGGTGAAGTGGGAAGTGGTAGCTTCGAAACAGAAGTAAGAATATGCTGAATAAGCGCAGGCGGAGGTTCTACTGGCAATAGTTTTTCGAAAAGCTCATCAATATCATCTTTAGCCAAAGTGTCATCTGCACAGAAGAAGCGCTGTGAATTCCACATATCTTCTTACTCCCTCTTACTGCTGTGTAAATTATCTCTGCTATTACTACGAGCAATAGGTGGGATAAGTTTCACATGATAGGAATTTCGCTTTTCTTTTTTCTGGCAAAAAACCCAAAACTCCTTCTCCTTAGACCTTTAGCAAGAAGGAGCAACCTGGAATTGCTTTAAAAGCGCCTTGCGCAATAAAGGTTTAGCACGTTGGAAGTAGGTCTTTGCTGTAGCCTCTGGCATATCTAAGGCCAGGCCTATCTCGGAAAAGCTCAATTGAGCGGCGTAGCGTAACGAAACAACAGCGCGGAATTTGGGAGGTAGAGTCTGGATTGCCTGGTGCAGGCTTTGCTGAAGGTCGTGATACTCTGCCAGGTCCTCAGGTAGAGGACTATTGTCGGGCATAGCCGCCAATGGCGATAGCTCATCCTCATTGTTCGCAGACTCAAGCTCGGAGAAATGGATTGCACGCTTGCGCCGCAATTCGTCCAGGCAGCGGTTACGTGCAACCTGAAATAGCCAGGCTTTGAGAGGATCCCCGATGCGCAGTTTGGGTAGGGAAATATACAGCTGTAGGAAGACCTGTTGAGATATATCACAGGCCTGGTCATAATCGCCCAAAAAATGACAGATAAAATTGAAGAGCGGGACATTGTAACGGTTGACCAGGATTTCAAATGCTTGATGATCTCCAGCTAATACATACTGGACAAGAACTCCATCCGAGGTTTCTGACGACAAGTGCTTCTTTCGTTCTCGTAACTGCATGAGAAACAGCCTCACTTTCATTCTTCATACCGTCATTAGCGTAGTCTTTTCCAGGAGAAATTTCAAGCAATTTCCATGAGTATAAGCTCTTCTATAAGCACTTCTAAGCAGAAACTAACGTTTACAGATAGTTACGAGAGCAATCTGTACTCTCTCCTAATACTATCGGCAAATTCTAAGCAATTTCCAAACAATACTTGCGAAAGGTCGAGGGAGTGAAACAATTGTGACGCGCACAATTGTTTCACTCCCTCGACCTTTCGCATATGTAAATAGCAAAGTCAGCTATAGAAAGCGAGAAGATTTAGATGTTCGAGTGTGATTGCGCTCCATCTACGGGAATACAGGCTCCACTTACCAGAGAAGCAAGCGGTGAAGCCAGGAAGGTAACCACTACTGCTATCTCTTCAGGGGTACCAAAACGCCCCAATGGTAGATCGCTCTTTACAAAGGCTTCTATACCCTCTGGGTCGGCCTGCCTGCGGCGATCCCACGAACTTCCAGGGAAGAGTAGTGAGCCAGGGGCAACACTATTAACCAGGATATTGTTGGGCGCAAACTGGCGTGCCAGTGATTTTGTCAGGCTAATTGATGCCGCTTTGAGAGAGTTATACGCTGTTCGTCCACCTGATTCACGCCCGAAGATGGAAGAGATTGCAATAATACGACCGCCCCCTTGCTTACTCATGATGGGTGCAACCAATCTGGCCAGACGACTCAAGGCGAGTACATTCAGCGCCAGGGCTTCTTGCCAATCTTCATCACTGGTATCAAAAATATTTTGTCCCTTCGCTCCGCCTGCATTATGCACCAGGATGTCGATTCTACCATAATGGCTCAGTGTAGCTTGAACAACATCCTCAACATCTTGCGCGACTAGCAGATCAGCAACAATAGGTAAAACCTCCGCGTCAATGTTGCGCAATTCAGAGGCAGTTTCTTCCAGTACTTTGCGTCCACGTGCGACAACAGCAAGACGGCAACCCTCAGCAGCCAGGCTGAGGGCAATAGCCCGCCCTACGCCTCGACTTGCACCAGTAACAATGACGACTTTGTCCCGTAATCCTAAATCCATACGTCCTCCTGCGAGTGTGTGATACTTTAGCGTTCTCTAGTGCATCACAGAACTGAGAGGTTGGGTGAACTCAACACCCTGCGATAAAACTGGCTTGCTACCCGCTGATCAACTCTACTCCCAACACGTGCTAGCAAAATATTGGCAGGTTCCATGCTCACGTTCGGCTCGGTTGTTTGGTATTCCACGAAGCCCTGGACTTCAAAAAGGTGTGCTATAAGTTCACGATATCGATAGACCGAGATACCCAGGCCCTCAACATCCCAGTGCCAGGAAAGCCCTATCGCAAACAGAATCATATCCTCCAAGGCATCCAGTTCAAGCGCAAAAGCCAATAAGTTTTGAGCAACTTTCTGTCCGCGCCAATTTGAGCTTACTTCAATTGCCACCTCATAGATATTATCTATCCCTTCCCACCATACATCGCCAGGAGCAATGGTAACCTGTCCAATAATTTCACCGGTTGGTGTATGTGCCAGGGCTAAAGCACAATCTGGACTACGAGCAATGCCTACTAATAATTGCTTCTCACGCTCGGGTAAGCGAGCAAAAGCTCGCAGGCCGCTATCCGCAGTCAGACGTTCGACTAGAGAGGGTGGACAGAAATCTCGCAACAATAGCTGGCCCTTTTCTGTTTCCAAAATCTTACTGCGTGAGGGAGTAGCACTACCACGCAAGTGCAACAGATCAAAAAGACCCGTTAAGGGGGAGCGACGTTGCGGTGATGGAAAGGCATGACGCACAGCAGATGGCACCACCAATTGGCGCACAAGGGCAACTGTATGTTCATTGGCACGACTAATCGACCAGCGCCGTGGCTGTTCTGGGAAATCTGCTGGACGATCCTGGAAGGTTGTAGGAAATTCGCTACGCGCCGCTAATTTACCCATCACCTGTTGTGCGGCTTCCTCCTGCTCCTGGACAGCCTGCCACTCAGGACGCCAACGCGCAATCCATTCCGCTGGCAATTCTGCTGGTAATTCCTGCTCTGACATTTCTGCCCACAACATACTCCAGGCACGTGGTACGACACGATAAAGGTCATATCCTCCTCCGCCAATAGCTGCCCAACGTCCCTGGCAGTAGGTGTGAGCCAGTTGATGAGCCATTTTCGACTGTGCCTGGATACCTCGTAACGTCAGTTTCAAGTGTGTTAACGGATCCCACGCGTGGGTATCGCAGCCATGCAAGCTGATGATCAGGTCTGGCGCAAACGATGTTACTAGTGGCTGTAGCAACGAGTGAATGACTTCAATATATGAGTCATCTTCCGTGAAAGCCTCCAGAGGTACATTGACAGAGTAGCCACGCCCCTGGCCGCGTCCCAATTCGAGGACTTCGCCTGTCCCTGGGAAAAGATAGCGGCCGGTCTCATGCAATGAGACAGTCATTACGCGAGGGTCATCGTAGAAAGCACGCTGGACGCCATCACCGTGATGCGCATCAAAGTCGATATAAAGTATCTTGGCTTCCCTGGCTCGCAACACATGAGCAATGGCCACAGCAATGTCGTTATACACACAAAAGCCGGAGGCACGATCTGCCCAGGCGTGATGAAGTCCACCCCCAGGATGAAATACGTGAAGCGGTCGCTCGTTCTCTGAAGCAAAGCTTCCGCCTTCGGGCAAGCCCATTACAGCACTGGCGGCTACTAGAGAGCCACCCACAATAAATGAACACACGGTATGCATACGAGGCAGCGCAGGAGTATCACCTTCGCCAAAGCCATAGTGTAGAGCCATGCGATTGCGTTCATCCTGTTCCTGTTGGCTACTTTCACGTTTATTGAGAGGTCGGCTAAGGCGCTGTACCGCCTCGATGTAATCAGCTGTATGAATCTGGCTTAATTCTTCTATAGTTGCCGCTCGCAAAGGTAGGCGAGTCTGTTCATTATCGTCTTGCCATAATTCACTGGTCTTCAGTAAATCTATCAATGCAGCCAGGCGTCGTGCTTGCAATGGGTGGTTTTTGCCAAAGTCATAGTCAAGCTCCTCAGGGCCGAAGATGAGACGGGATCGAGCTTGATTAGATGCGCTAGGCATGTGAATGGCCCTCCATTAAGGGATCTGCATAGGTATATGCAATGTTGGCTTCTTGTAAGCGAACAAGCAGCGGAGAAGGATTAATTGTTCCCAGGCGCAGTGTCGCATCTTGTGGAACACTTCCCACCATGGGAGCCGCCATAACGCTCCGCACCTGCACATGCAGTTCTTTAGCCAGTAGAAGAGTCTTTGCCAGGGGAGTTAAATCACCTAGTGGTAAAGCAATGGTTATTTGCATACCGGGTTCAAATGCGCCCATCGAACGCGCCAGGGCCATGAGTAGATCGCTGCGCGTAAGCAAGCCAACCAGGACGGTCTGTGTTTCATCTCCCAGGTTTTCATACTCCACCACTGGCAAACAGTTAAGTCCGCGTTCAACAAGAATCTGCGCTGCCGCGGCTACATTCGTTGTCGGTGTCACGCGCATAGTAGCTCGATGCATCACTTCTCCGACGCGCTTCTCCTGCCATGGTTGGCGCAGCAAAGCGCTAGAAGAGGCCTGTTTTGCCAGCGCGGCAGCCAGGTCTATATCCTGAGAAGTCAATAGCCCTTCCAGCAGATGCAACATATTTCGTTCAAAATATTCGGATACAGGTGTGCCTGGTTTCTTTCCTGAACGTACTACAGGCAAGTGGTGAAATTGGTGTTGCCGCAATAGGTTAGCAGCATGGCTAAGGGTATCATCGGCCTTAACTGTTACCAGCCGGGTAGTCATAATGTCCTTTACAATCATTTTACTTCCCCTTATAGAGGCGTGTCTATGTCTTTTCCCCAGGATCTCCCTTGACCAGGCGCAGCGTCCACAGCATGTGAAATGTGCTATTGATCCAATCATAGCACAAAACAGAAAGTCAGAAGTACCTTCACTGTGGGGAAAACCAAGAGTTTAGCCAAATGTAGCTGATCAGCCAAAAGCAGGTAAACGAATGGCATCATACAATTGGAGTGAAGAGCAATACCATAAGGTAGAGAGAGACAAGTACAAGTACAAGGCAGTAGACACCAGCCACAATGCGTGAAGAAGTTTTCGTCCCGGCTTTATGAGCACGAAAACTCCTGAACGAGAGCCGCGTACCGACGAAGATAATACCTAAAAGCAGGAAGAAGTCCAAAACTCGGATAGGAAATTTGCCACTAAAGAGACCAAAGGTCACTGCAACGGCCCCGAAGACAAAAAGTCCGCCAAAGATATCCCCCGCTGCAATAGCCATGAATAAGCCTTCGTCATAAGCTCGTGTGAGTAGAAGTGGTGTCACCTTGACTAAAATGATCAGCCCACCTATGTAAAGAATTAAGCAAGCAAAAGTCCACAAAACATACACCATAAATGTTCATCCTCAAAAAATTTGTGTGTCAGAAGGCATCAGTGAAGGTATTCCACTGGTTTTTCTCAATTTCCTATACTACAGTATAGCCCATTATACATCATCTTAAATCAAGACAACTCGGACTCACAAATGGTACAAGGTAGCTAATTTGGGCCATACGTACAGGTTTGTTGACACCCCTATTCTTCCTCTCATATGATGCAACTATGAGTATACGACCAGGATTGGTCTTTTTAAAAATTGGGCTGCATTGTAGGCAGTAGAACGCAGAGCAATACAGATGGCAATATTGACTTGGGAGGGGAAAAAAAGCATCGATGAGCAGCAACTTTTAGTCCGTCCTACCTGCCTCCGCACGCTTGAAACCGTTACCGCCCAGGGTAATGGAACAACGAACGCGCAACCCAACAACCAATGGTATAACCGTCTTGTCTGTGGTGATAAAAACATGGTTTTACCGGCTTTACTGGGAGAATTCGCTCATTCCATTGATTTGATTTATATTGATCCTCCTTTTATGACCGGGCGTGACTTTACCAGTGGTAATCAAGTAGTCTACAGCGATAAGTGGAATAATGACCTGGATACATATCTCCAATGGTTATATGAAACTCTTGCCTTCTTGCACCTCCTGCTGGCCTTTGATGGCAGTCTCTACATTCACCTGGACTGGCGGGTTACTCATTACGCGAAGATTATCCTGGACGAGATTTTTGGCTTTAACGCTAATGCGGAGGGACCCGGTTTCAAAAGCGAAATTATCTGGCACTACCAATCAGGAGGGCGTTCACAAAAATGCTATGCGCGCAAACATGATACTATCTTACTCTACACGAAATCGGCACAATACTGTTTCCACGGGGAGAGAATTGGCGAAAGGCGAGGCCAACATAAACGCAACCACATGCGCAAGCAAGTAGCAGCGGATGGTCGTGTCACCTGGTCTATCCGCTCAGGAGGCCACCTCTATACCTATGATGAAGATACGATCATGACGCCCAGTGACGTTTGGAACGATATTAGTCATCTTCACCAACGAGACCCGGAACGTAACGGTTACGCTACACAGAAACCAGCGGCTTTACTTGAACGTATCATCCTCGCATCATCTGATGAAAATGATCTCGTTCTCGACTGTTTTTGCGGCAGTGGCGTGACCCCAGCGGTTGCAGAGCTACTTGGTCGTCGCTGGCTAGCCTGTGATCAGAGCGCCCTTGCCATTCAATTGACACGTGAGCGTTTACTCATGCATAAACAATTACGTCCTTTCGTCGTGCAACAACCTGAGATGAATAGAGGTATGGTATAATCCAGGGGGTAACCAGGAAGAAACCATCCTATTTGCTGTACCCAGCGAAAAGAAGAGATAGATATGTTAGAACTCCTTGAACAACTGTTTCGACAGGTACGTGCATATATGCAATCCGAGCGCTTCAACCACCACCAGGTTTATCATCAATCGCCCGACCATACAACGATGCAGTTTGATCGCGAGGCAGAGGATATTATCATTAGTGGTTTGATCGAAAGTGGACACGGATTTGAGATCATGACCGAGGAAAGACCTTCCTTTAATACCGGTACAACTCCCCAGTATCGTATTGTCATCGATCCTGTAGATGGCTCAAACAATGTTGCGCGCGGCATTATGACCGCAGGAGTCGCGCTGGCCGTACTGCCAATTGATATGCCTATCAGTCCAGAAAATGTGCAATGGGCACTGGTAGGGGAGCTCTTCAGTGGGACCGTCTACCAGGCTCAACATGGGGGGGGAGCTTTTCGCAATGGACGACGCTGCCAGGTAAGTGACACTATACACATAAAAGACGGTATAGTTGGAATAAACTTTGATGGCCGTGATCTCACCTCTCTGTGTAAATTGCTCATTCAGAAGCCAGTGCCTGATAAGGTACGACGTACAGGCAGCTCAGCAATGGATGTTGTTTATGTTGCCAGCGGAGCATACGACGCCTTTGTAGACATCGGCGATGTACTCACAGGCGAATCTTTTCTGGCATCTCTCAGTATTGTGCTTGAGGCTGGCGGCTGTGTTAGCGACCAGGAAGGCAAAAGCCTCCGTCCTATTACCACTCTCACTGAAGGTTACTCGCTGGTAGTGGCAGGTACAGAGCAATTGCACAAGGAACTACTCACTAAAATTCATGGATAAGCATAATATATGAAACAGTTCACAGCAATTTATGATGTATCAGATTATAATGTGTACAGATGAGTGATATTATCCGTGTATATAATTAAGATTTCAATAAACTTAAAAGAGTCTGGTGAGGTATAAAACTATGACTTATAAGCACCTACCAAACATGTGTACTGGGCCCCATCGTTTATCTAAACTTGTGCTTAGCAGCCTGGTTCTCTGCATGCTCCTGTTGGGTGCATGCAGCAATGCAGCCGGGAATGGCAATACCACCAGAAGTTCCAATACTTCTGGTGCGCAGCCCACTACTCCTGCCATCGCTGCAAGCTTACATAACCAGGGCGACATGCAGCTCCAAACGTTTCAAAAGTGGATCGCTTTAATGCAGAAGTATAATGGGGATATAACGCAATACCAGCAGCAATATACCAGCGACCAACAGGCTTTACAAAACGCTACCACCGAAACCGCCTATAAGGCTGCGCTTACAACTCTAAATACTCACGTACAGGCTATTCAAATTCCTGCTTTAAAAACAGAGGGTGTAAGCCTCCAGAAGCAGCTACAACAGGAAGTAGCCGCCTGGGGTCAAAAACACCAGTATCATGACAGTTATGACAATAATACCTACCCCCTGGGTTATGAGTATGGTCCAAACGGTATTGGTGGTTGGGTGCAGGATGAGCTAACCTCTGCCAAATCCGTCACGGACTATCAGCAAGCTATCGAAGATTTAAATATGTACCTGAGCAACTTCCAGGCACTAACTACCAATAGCAGCGATAAGACCCCTTACAATAAGATCCATCAGACTGACTTACAGCTCTTGCAACACTATCAAATAATGGACTCAAAAGTCGTCGTCATCTCATTAGAAGAACAAGCTATGCGTATCTACGACCATGGCAAACTAGTGAATTCTTTCCTGGTAACAACGGGCCGCCCAAGTAAACCTAGCCCTCCAGGAACATGGTGGATTGAAGGTAAAAAATCTCCGACAGTCTTCAAGGCAGATGTACCTAAATCTTCACCTTATTGGTACCCTGATACACCAATCAACTATGCAATGCAGTATCACAGCAATGGTTACTTTATCCATGATAGCTGGTGGAGGTCCGACTATGGTCCCAATACACAATTCCCCCACCAGGATGCCAGTGGCGATGTCTTCTCATCACAGGGTTCACATGGTTGCGTCAATTTATCAAAGAGTGATGCCGCCTGGGTCTACAGCTTCGTAGTCGTATTCACACATATTGTGATTTACTAGGAGCTATGCTTTATCAAACAAAAATCATCCCCAAATTATTGGGGATGATTTTTGTTATTGTGATTATTGTGGGGTCAAAAGTACGCTAAAATTATTCCAAATTGAAAGAAACTGCTGGTGCGTCAGAGCAGTGCGGTCGGCAGGAGATGAATCGGCAAGGTAAACAAAATTGTTATCACCGCCCCGTACAACCATTATGTGCCCAGGCATACCTATAATAACAGGAAAACCTTTATTTGCGATGTATATCAACGCTTGCAAGGTACGCGGAGGATGGGGATCCGCTTTAAAACCAAAATAATTCGCAACCTTTGCTATACTAGGCTCACCACCTAACAAGCCATTATACGTATCCCAGACACCCATATTCAGTTCGACTTGCAAAACGTCAGCAGCAATCAGATTACGTCCATAGGCATTTATAACCTCTTCCATTGAAATACCTGAACAGGAAGCATAGGACCAGACTTGCCACTGGTAATCTGTATAATACTGGTTGCGTGCTGCGGAATCAACACGTACAAGCTGTGTACTTGCCGTAAGCGAAAGAGGATGCGCCACAGTCTTGATATCGTTGGCTTGATATGTACCAAATAAACTGAAGCTATGGCTCAAATTCTGCAATGCTCCATCAGCCAGGCCACTTTGTAAGAAAAATGTGAGAAAGAGCATCAGCAAAAAACTCAAGGAGACAACAGTTCGGCGGCGCGTATACCAGGAAGATGGCAAGGAAAACATGGGGACCGGAGCTGGCTTTTCGACACCCACAACCATGCCATCTTGCATGTATAAAATCTTTGTCACGCGCGTATCAAGTGCACGTGTAGGTTGGGATGCTTGTGCCTTTAAGCTTCGCTTGTAGCGACGATGCTCAAGTAGCGCGCCGATGACGAGGCTGGCAATTATCAACAGCATTACGCCAAGCAGCAACGCTGTGAATATGGCGGACGACATACAGTAACCTCGCTATAACAACTTACAAAGACTATTTTCTAACTATGTAGTATAAGCCGAACGAGAATATTTTGAGGTCTTTTAACGCCAAAACAGCCAAATTAGGCTATTAGACTGCCGTCGACTCCGCCTTTTGCTAGCCCTCTACCATACTTCCCAATCAAATAAACCCAAATATAATGTGAATTTTCAGAAAAACACAGCGACATTCAACTAGAAGAGAGCAAAGCGCGCATATCATAAACCTCAATATCTTTGCCCATGCGTTTACGATAGATGTGCACATGATGGACGCGCACATCTAGAGGCAAAACAAGATATTCCACGTTTTCACCTTCCTCACAAGGTCGCACACTCAGCGAACCATGTTTGTTCACGTGGAAAACACGGCGCTCACCACCATCAATGATACCCAACTGGTGATAGTTGTGATAGGCACGCCAGCCTATCGTTGTTTTGTTATGCAGCACCAGCTCCTCATCATCACCAGCCATGGCAAGTTTGATACGTTGCTGTAAACGTCGCAACCATCCACCAAAGCGGCGTGGAGAAGTTTCAAGAGGAGGAGTATACTCTCGTTCGCTTTCAGGAGCAATCTTAATCGCCATATGTATCCAACCTTTCTTTCATCGTATTATGCTTATCTTACCAGTGTTAAACGTTCATGTTGCATTGGCGCTTCGGTACCACAAACATGAGCAATGCGCTCTGCCAGCGAAAGTTCGCCCCAACGCCGGCGTGAGGAATTACGACTCCGCTTCTCAAGAGCATGCAATCCCCGGCAGACATACCCCCTTCCTAACCACAAAACCATCAAGGTATCCGCCTGTAAAGCCATGTGACGGGCATGTTTGTGCAATTGCCACAGTACTATAGCGTATAACGCTATATATAGCATTATGGCTATAGGAAGGACAAAACGGGGCATCAGTGGATGCCAGAACCACCACACTACAACAGCCCATACAAGCAACAGAAGACTGTACCCCAGAAAGCGTTTGATAGCATAAGCAGGCCTTCGCATGTGCAGGTAACGGGCGAGACCGGTAGCCAGGAGCACATCCAACTCAGCCGGTTCCAATGCTGCCGGATCCATAGGCAACTTCAGCCTGATCTTACGCTTAGCCAGGAGTATAACGCGCACCTGCGGCTGGCGCAGTCGTGGCTTGTAAGCACACGCCAGCATTGACGAAGTACGAGGGAAACGTGCTTCGAATGCGATACGAGTAAAGGCACTCTCGATGAAATGGGGGACAACCTTTTGCTGTCTAAAGTGACGACCTCGTAAACGCCAGTGCAAGCGGAGATGTGGAGAGTTCTGCGATTTTAAGCGAGAACGCAGGCCTTGCCATGCGGAAAAGGGTAGAGGTTGTTCTCGCAGCGCAGGCCCATAATATGCTGAGAGACGTTCATCCACTCCTGGATGTTCTTGCTCTCCTCTTTTGACAGGTTGCCACTCATTCATCGCGGTTCTCCCTTTCATCCATCAACAACAGGCGCAAATGATCACGCGCTCGCTTCAAACGGGATTTGACGGTACCTATGGGCCAGCCTAATACATGCGCAATGTCGACTTCAGTCAGATCAGCACCATAGCGTAAGGCTATTACACGCCGCTGGTCCGGCTTCAGCTTCGCCAGTGCCTGGCGTATCTCTTCACGTTGGGAGACCTGTTCTTGCAAGTCGAGTTGTTCAGAGCCTGGCTGTTTCTCTACTTCGATAGCTTCATCCAAAGAGATGGGGCGTTGGTAGGTTCGCTGCTTCTCCATCACATCAATTCCATGGCGATAGAGAATACGCATGAGCCAGGGGCGAAAGGGGCTGCCAATTTGGAAGCGTGGCAAGCCACGCCAGGCAAGCAGAAATGCTCCCTGGGTGATTTCCTCTGCCAGTGCGTGGTGATGACAAAGACGAAAAGCCGCTGCCATAGCAACAGCATGGTGTGCGTCCCAAAGATGCCGAAACGCCTCTGTATCTCCCCGAGCAGCTCGTTCAACCAGCTTATCTTCGCAGGTAACCACTAAGCCTCCTCTCTTCTGATTATGTACTACGGAGTGAAGGTACTAAAAGGTTCCCAAGCACCAGTTTGCACTGAATATGAGAGAAGACTACAATAGATCAAGAAAGGATACCAACAAGATTTCCACGTACACGCACGCTAAGAGGGTTTGCTATGAACAGAAACATCTAACTCCCTTAACTTGTATCTTACCTTGCAACTGGCTACAATAGGAGAAAAAGGAGTGAGATTGTGTTCTTCATCGGCTGTCCAATGTGGGGTTACAAAGAATGGGTAGGAAACTTTTTTCCTGCTCACACACCGTCGAGTGATTTCCTGCGCTTCTATAGTAAACAATTGAACGCCGTAGAGGGAAACACAGTATTTTATGCCCTACCTTCTACTGAAACAATTGCCCGCTGGTGTCAGGAGACACCACCTACCTTTCGCATCTGCCCCAAAATCTCTCGAAGCATTAGTCACGAAGCACCTCTTAAGAACAGCAGAAACGAGACGTTGCTTTTTGTAGAGCGAATGCGTGAATTAGGAACCCGACTAGGCCCAATGTTTCTGCAACTACCACCCTCCTTTGGGCCTACTCAACTGCCACAGCTTGAAGCATTTCTCAATTTCTGGCCGACTGATATGCATTTGGCTGTAGAAGTGCGCCACTCCGACTTTTACATGGAGCACCATGCTCAGATATTGAATACGTTGCTCAGTCAGCACAAAGTCGCACGAGTGATGATGGACACAAGGCCAATTCGCACTGGCCCAACGAAGGAGCAACAGATACTTCAGGCGCGTGAACGCAAGCCCAACCTCCCTCTTCAGATTACCATCACTACTGACTTTACCTTTCTGCGTTATATTGGTCATCCTCGTATGGAGGTCAACGATCCATTGCTTGATGGGTGGGCTCAACAGATAGGGCAATGGCTCAAACAAGGCACTACTGTGTATGTTTTTTGCCACTGCCCTTTTGAAAAACACTCACCTGAGATTTGTACTACACTGTATCAACGGGTTAGCGCACTGGTACCACTGCCACCTTTGACTTGGCAGCAAGAAACACAGGATACTGAAATACAACAACCACGCCTATTTTGAGCTATGCAAGCTCAAAATAGGCGTGGTTGTTGATCAATAAGGCCCTGGCAGGTGCGAGCCGCTACTCTAGCCCGTGCGGTGCGTTGTCAATAGCCGAACGTCCCGCCTTTATTTGACGTTGAAGTGGGGAAACACAAATTGGGCAATGTCGTGCCCAAGCACCAGGCCGGCCTGGTGATCGAGCCGAGTGTGCTGTCCCGCGAAGATCCGGCTCAGGCCGGCCTCTGTCGCAACGTCGTTGTAGCTGGCAAAGGTCCGAACGGTACCTGGCAGAACGTCAGAGGTTACCCGGATTTGATCCTTGTTACCGAAGAAGGCGGACAGCACGGTCGCTCCGGCCGCGCTAATCGTGCTGTGGGCGCCTGGATAAGAGGGATCAGCCGCGGTGATGGCGAGCGGCGTCCAGGTCGGGTCGCCGACCGTCGCCGGATTCCCGTCGGTGTTGGCCAGGCGGATTGCCGTGATTGGCCTCCAGAGCTGGTAGTGGTACTTGGCGTCGTATAAGGCGATAGCGCTGTCGGCGAAAGACAGGTTGAGCACAGCGAACATGCGCGCGGTGGTTTCCAGGTTTGTATGGTGCGCCAGCGCGGCGTTTTCGGCGATCTCATTCCAGGTGTTCCAGACCGGCCCCCCCCAGAACTTTCCGATCATGGTCTGGTCGGCCGTCCGTGTCGCGCTGGTTTTTTGACCCAAGCTCTTCACCTCGTTCAAGGCTTGCGCGTAAGCCTGGCTGGTCAACGCGGGGGGCGGCCCCGGGCGGAACTGCGCTGCGTTGTTCAGCACAAAGGGGGTCACGTGACCCCAGGTGGTGAAAACAGGTGCCGGGAATTTCGGCGGTGTGGGTCGGTAGTTGCCCGGCTGGTTACCCGGCACAAAAGGCGGCGGCGTGGCGGTGGAACCGTCATTGGCGCGGATGGCGATCAAGCGCGCGGCGACGGTGTGGCCGACCTGGATGCCCTGCTGCTTGCCGGATCCGTTGGGGATGGTGGCGAGCTCACCAGTGAGTTGCTGATCGAGCGCCGCCTTCATCTTGGGGTAGAGCGCCACTAGAGTGTCATGGCCGGCCACGGCGGCGGCGGCGTCAGGCCGGGCGCTGCTCGGAGCGGGTACTGAGAAGAGGTAGGGAGGGGCGTCCCCGGTGATGGAGACGATGGCGTTGTAGATCGCTGCGTGCAGGATGGCGAAGCTGCGCGTCGGGTGAACAGTGGCCGGCTGAGCGCCGGGCGTTTGGACGATGTGTAGCAGTTCCTTATTCCAGGCGATGACGATAGCGCCAGAGCCGGAGCCGTTCGCGGTGGCGTTGCTGCTCGCACCGGTCGTCAGTGTGGATGAAAGGACCAACGTGGCGATCAGTGAACCGATCACCAAGAAAATGCCGATGGTGGTTGCTAAGATCAACTTCTTCTTTTTATTCATATTTGCGTTCTCCTTCTGACTGACTCAATACTTAGGAATAGGTTTGTCACCGTATTCATCAAAAACCTCATAAAATGGTTCTTTCTTCTGTTCCTGGTCAAGTGTGACCGTCGGGTTATTTTGCGTTCGTTGTAAGAGACGTCCCTCCAAGGGACACATGACATAATTGGAAAACACTTCTGCACTACTCATCGTCCCAATACATATAGCTTTAATGAAGGCAGGGAGCCATCGACAGAAACGTGTAATTTCTCCCTCTTCTTGCCCTAGCATCGCCTAGACAAAATTACCTACTTCCTGCTGCCGTGCTTCTTCATAATGCCCGGCAGTAAGAACTTACATGAGCACAGCAGCTCGGCATTTATCCGTCTTGCCAACGCCGCTCATTATTACCTCTCCCCCGGAGAGGGTGCGTCCCCCTATTACCTGTCCCCCGGACAGGGTGAGGGTGAGGGTGGGGGTGGCGGCTAGCTGCGTTCAGGCAAGGCGAAAGGAGTAGGTAATTCTGTCTAGAGCGCTGTCAGAGCAACGAGTTAGAGGAATTACACGTTTCTGTCGATGTGTGCTTACTCTCCTTTGAGGTATACCTGTTGTAGCGCAGCGCTGCTGATTGTGGTCGGCGTGGTACTGGATACCGTCAGACAGCTTGATGCCCAGATGGTCATGCGTAACTACTCTGGTTTTCTCTCATAGAGGGTAAACACACTGTCCCAGTTATAGAAAGAGGCTACATACCTATGCAAACAATGTTATCTGCGCATGCTATCCGAGAAAATTCTCTGGATGTAGAGGAATTTCAAACGTTTTACCAGGAAAAGGTCGGGTTGATCTATCGTTATGTCTATGGCAAAGTTGGCAAGAGAGAAGTGGCCGAGGACCTGACGTCAGAGATTTTTCTCAAAGCAATACGTGGCATCAATCAGCAGAGTAGTCCGCAAAGTATGCAAAAATGGCTGTATCTCATTGCACGAACAACTATCGCCGACTACTGGCGCACCTACTATCGTGAACCATCGAGTTCATTGGATGATTTGTTAGACGCTGGATGGGAAGGCCCGGCTGAAGAAGAGCCAGCAGCAACAAGCAGCATACCAGCAGATCGGGTACAACGTCTCCTTCAAGCACTGCCTGAGCGGTATCGAGAGGTTCTGACCTGTCGTTTTCTGCTCAATCTTTCGCTAAAAGCCACCGCTTTAAGGATGGGGCTGACAGTGTCAAACGTCAAAATATTACAGTTCCGTGCGCTCAGACGCGCTGCTGACCTTGAACAGGTTGCTACAGCAACAATGTAGAGTATTGCAAGAACGCGATTTACCCCTTCCATCTCCTCCCCGCCAATAGCGCATCCCGACCTTGAGTTCTGACAAGATGCCTGCTTGCCCAGGTAAACAGGTAAATCAGAGCCCATTACCGAGCTTTTTTCGCGCAGGATTGAAATCCTGACCAAAGTGGAGTATAGTGAATGCAGTAGCACTCCCTGGAGAGTATCATTACCCCTTGAGAGTAGCCTTCCTTTCGTATCATGGACTGGTTTTGTAGCGGTTTCTCGCTTCACCTGGCAGTCCACGCTCAGGAGGATGTGCGAGTATGGCCGACCGCGTGGGACAGCAGTTTGGCAACTATCGCCTCATTCAGCTTCTCGGGCAGGGGAACTGGGCTTCCGTCTACCTGGGGCAGCATGTTCATCTGAACACCCAGGCCGCTTTGAAAGTACTCCGTGAGCAGCTAGCAAATTCTGATGCAGAAGGCTTCCTCGACGAGGCACGCGCCATCGCCTACTTACGGCATCCCCATATCGTCCGGGTCCTGGACTTTGGTATCGAGGGCACCACTCCCTTTCTCGTCATGGACTATGCTCCGGGTGGCAACCTGCGCCAGCACTACCCCAAAGGGACGCGACTCCCGCTCGACACCGTCCTTACCTGCGTCACGCAGGTGGCCGAAGCCTTGCAGTATGCGCATCAGGAACAGCTGATTCATCGCGACATCAAGCCTGAGAACATGCTGCTGGGACGCAACAACGAGATCTTGCTGAGCGATTTTGGTCTGGCCATCGTGGCCCAGAGTACACGTCAGCAGCAGGCCAGGGATACGGCTGGGACCATCGCCTACATGGCACCCGAACAGCTTCAGGGCAAGCCACGCCTGGCGAGCGACCAATATGCTTTAGGGGTCGTTGCCTACGAGTGGTTATGTGGGGATCGCCCCTTTCATGGAACGTTTGCCGAGTTATATAGCCAGCACCTGTTCGTTCCTCCTCCGTCATTACGCGAGAAAGTCCCGACTCTCCCACCTGCGGTGGAGCAGGTCGTGTTGAAGACGCTGGCCAAAGATCCCAGGGAACGCTTTGCCAGTGTGCATGCCTTCGCCAAGGCCCTGGAAGAGGCCGTCAAGACAGAGTCGTCTGGGCGGACGCTCTTTGTGTTTGCCTCGGATTCCCCTGAGGAACACTCAGCCGAAGCTGAACAGAGATCGGATCAGTTGAATGTTCGGTTCTACAATCTGCCTGGGCCGCTCACCCCGCTGATTGGACGCGAACAAGAGATCCAGGCAGTGTGTACACTCCTACGGCGGCCAGAGGTACGCCTCGTCACCCTCACGGGTACCGGCGGTGTTGGCAAAACACGCCTGGGGCTCGAGGTGGCGACTGACCTGTTTAATGACTTCGCCGAAGGCGTCCGCTTCGTCCCACTAGCTCCCATTGGCGATCCCGATTTGGTCGTTCCCACCATCGCTCAAGCCCTGAGGATCAAAGAAGCTGGGGAAAGACCGCTACTGGATCTTCTGCAAGCCTATTTGCAGGACAAGCGACTGTTGCTGCTACTCGACAACTTCGAGCAGGTAGCGCCAGCGGCACCAAGGCTTGCGGACCTGCTGTCCGGCTGCCATCACCTCAAGATCCTGGTGACCAGTCGCGCCGTGCTGCACATCCATGGTGAACACGAGTTTCCCGTCCCGCCGCTGGCGCTCCCCGACCTTACCCATCTTCCAGAGAGCGAAGCCCTCGCGCAGTATGCGGCGATAGCCCTCTTCCTGGAGCGAGCGAAGGCGGCCAGGTCGGATTTCAAAATGACAGGCGCCACTATGCGGACGATCGCGGAGATTTGTGTCCGCCTGGACGGTTTGCCTCTCGCCATCGAACTGGCAGCGGCTCGTATCAAACTGCTTCCCCCACAGGCGCTCCTGACACGTTTGGGACATCGATTGCAGGTGCTAACGAGTGGAGCACGAGATGCCCCCATACGGCAGCAAACCCTGCGTAACACGCTTGCGTGGAGCTATGATCTACTCGATGCCGAGGAGCAACGACTCTTCAGGTGGCTCTCCGTCTTTGTCCGCAGCTGCACATTGGAAGCGGTGGAGGGTCTCTATACTGCTCTTGGTGAGACGCCAGCAGATGTGCTGGACGGGGTGACCTCACTCATGGACAAGAGCTTGCTGCGCCAGGTGGAGCAGGAGGGGGAGGAGCCACGCCTGCTGATGCTGGCGACGATCCGCGAGTATGGGCTAGAGGCTCTTGCAGCGAGTGGGGAGATGGAGAGCACCCGGCGGGCGCATGCTGCATACTACCTGGCGTTGGCGGAGGATGCCGAGCTGGAACTCCTAGGCCCACAGCAGGCCGTGTGGCTGGAGCGGTTAGAGCGAGAGCATGACAACTTACGAGCGGCGTTGCAGTGGTCCTTAGAGCAAGCTGGGGATGAAGGCGCCAGAGAAGACGAACGCGGCATGGAGATCGCCTTGCGGTTTGGGGGATCGCTGCGGGAATTCTGGAGAGTCCATGGTCACATCAGCGAGGGGCGGACCTTCCTGGAGCGCACACTGGTGGCACGTGAGGGCATCGAGGCATTCGTACAGGCGAAGGCGCTGATCGCTGCGGCAACCCTGGCTTACAATCAGAGCGATTATAATCGCACCGAGACGCTGTGTCAGGAGAGCCTGGCACTGTACCGGGAACTCGAAGACCAGCCAGGGATTGCGCACTCTGTTTATTTTCTAGGGATGGTGGCCTGGACGAGAGGCGATCCGCCAACAGCGCGCACGCTGTTGGCGGAAGCCCTGACCCTTGCCAGAGCCACTGACGACGAAGAGCGGGCTGCCTATACGCTCTTCTCCCTGGGCCTGGTGGCCAGCAGCCAGGGCGAGTACGCCAGGGCTCGCGCCCTGTTCGAGGAGAGCCTGGCGATCCACAGGACGTTGGAAAATAAGAGGGGTATCGCCCATACGCTCTCCCAATTGGCCCAGGTGCTCCTGCTATCCCAATATGATCAGGCAGGCGTGCCCTCCCTACTCGAGGAATGTCTTGCAGTCTCCAGGGAGATCGGTTTCAAAGAGGGTGTTGCCGCCTCGTTCTGGCTTTCAGGGCAGGTAACGCTTGGGCAGGGCGACCTTGCTACAGCACGCTCATTGGCAGAGAAAAGTGTGGCCCTCTACAAGGAGATGGGACACCGGTATGGCACAGCCGAGTCCCTCGCTGCTTTAGGAAAGGTCCTCGCTTCCTCGGGTGACTATGCAGCAGCGTATGCACGCTACGAGGAGAGCCTGGCGATCTCTGGAGAGTTGGGCGAGCAGTGGGTGATCGCCGTGTACCTGGTGGGACTGGGCGAAGTCGTCGCGGCACAGCGCCAGTTAGCGTGGGCAGTGCAGTTGTGGGGAGCAGCGGAGGCCATACGCGACGCTATTGGCGTACCCATCCCGCCCGTCGAACTCGCTGACTATGAGCGCTCGCTCTCGGCGGCACGTGCCCATTTGGGAGAGCGAGCCTTCGCTGCCGCCTGGTCCCAGGGACGATCTATGACGCCGCAGCAGGCGCTGGCTGCAAAGGGGCAAAAGCCAGCCCCATCCCCGACCACAACTGTGAGCCCACCACCAACCTATCCTGCTGGGCTGACGGCACGAGAGGTGGAGGTGCTGCGCCTGCTGGCGGCTGGCCTGACCGATCTCCAGATAGCCGAAAAGCTGATTCTGAGTCCCCGCACCGTCCATACCCATATCAGCTCCATTTACAGCAAGCTTGGCGTTACTTCACGCAGTGCGGCAACGCGCTATGCTCTTGAGCACCGCCTCGCCTGAACTCCTGCTCATCTTGCTCCGCATTCAACGTCACGCCTCACCGTCGGCGACTGGTTGAATCCTCACCACGACCCACTATGAAGAACGACTCACTCACAACCGCTACGTAATTCTGTCTAGAAGGCTCCAGGGCAAAAAAAGGGAAGGAATTACACGATTCTGTCGATGTGTTCCTCATCATCTGTCAGGTATATCTGTTGGTGGAGGGGGAATCGATCAAAAATAGCTTGAAATCCTGTAGAAGCGCTAAGTTTCCCGAAAGGAGCGTGGAATGATGGCAATACTTGACGAGATGCCTGATGTGGAAGACAGGAGCGAAACCGCTGTATTGGTGGAACGGCATACTCACTCATATGATACCCGTGGAACTCCTGCGCGCCGCACTACTAGCTCTGAAGATGCGTTTCAACGCTATCTGCAAGACATTCGCGAACTTGGTCTGCTCATCATGCTCACACCTGCCGAGGAAAACGATCTTGGGCGACGCATCGCCGCCGGGAATGAGCAGGCCCGGCGCAAGCTCATCGAGTCAAACTTACGCCTGGTGATTGCTATCGCGCGTAAGTACTCCAGTGCGGGAGTGCCTCTCATCGATCTCATCCAGGAGGGAAATCTGGGATTGATGCGGGCCGCTGAAAAATTTGACTACCGGCGGGGCTGCCATTTTGGCACCTATGCCACCTGGTGGATTCGCCAGGCAATCAGCCGCGCCGCTAGCGATCAATCACACATGATCCATCTCCCCTCTCAGGTGGTAACTCGTTTGTGCAAGCTACGCCGTGTTGCGACACAACTTTCCCAAGAACATGGCTGTAATCCACTTGACCTACTGCCTGAGCAAATAGCTGAGGCGGGAGGCATGAACCTGGACGAGGTCAATCATTTGCTCAGTCTCATCGAGCAGCCGGTTTCTCTTGACATGCCTGCTGACGATGAAGCTCATTCCCTGCTAGCTGATATGCTTGAAGATACGATGACTCCTGCTCCCACTGAGGCCGCCTCACAACATCTGTTGAGCGAAGAACTGCAGCAAACGCTTGACGCGCTAACCCCGCGTGAACGTACAGTCATCACGTTGCGCTTCGGTATTGGCAGTGGTCAGAGCCATACCTTGCTTGAAATCGCAAAAGAACTTGGTATTTCGCGCGAGCGCGTGCGTCAACTCGAAGTGAAGGCGTTGCAGAAATTGCGCTCTCTCTATGAATGTCAATCATCCTATATGAATGAATAGAAGGAGATTCCTTATGTCTGATCTGTTAGCTGCGCGTGCTCAGATGGGTACTTCGCTGGCTTTCCATATCATCTTTGCCTCCCTGGGCATTGGCCTGCCTCTGCTCATTTGTATAGCCGAAGGGCTTGCCCTCTGGCGCAAAGATACTGCCTGGATGACGCTCACCCGCCGCTGGACGAAAGCCTTTGCCCTACTCTTCGCCATCGGCGCAGTCTCCGGCACGATTCTCTCGTTTGAAATCGGCCTGCTCTGGCCAACGTTTACCAGGTTCTCCGGCTCGATCATCGGCCTGCCATTTGCCTTAGAAGGCTTCGCTTTCTTCATAGAAGCGATCTTCCTCGGTCTCTACCTGTATGGGTGGGAGCGCCTCTCGCCGCGCGCGCATTGGCTCTGCTCCTTTCCCCTCTGGATCAGTGGAGCCGCTTCGGCGTGGTTTATCGTCAGCGCCAACTCCTGGATGAATACCCCGACAGGCTTCCAGATTGCACATGGGCAGGTGACCGGTATCAACCCCTTGCTTGCTATCTTTAATCCGAGCACTCTCTATGAGACGACGCATATGCTCCTGGCGGCCTATGTCGCCACGGGCTTCGGAGTGGCGACCGTCTATGCGGTCGCTCTGTTGCGGGGCAAACGTGGAGCGTACTATCGCAAGGGCCTGCTGCTGGGCATGGCGATGGGCGCCATCGCGATTCCACTCCAAATTTTCGTCGGGGACCTGAGCGCGCGCTCCCTGGTGACAACGCAACCAGCCAAGCTGGCAGCGATGGAGGGTGTCTTCCATACAGGGAAGGGGGTCCCCATCAAGGTTGGCGGCATTGTTGACGTCAAGACGGGCCAGGTGCTGTATGCATTTGAAATTCCTGACGGGTTGAGCATCCTGGGCAAGGGCGACCCCAACGCAACCATTACCGGGCTGGATGCCTATGCGCCGCAAGATCGACCTGATCCTACTTTTGTGCACCCCTCGTTTGATGGTATGGTCGGCAGCGGCTTCTTCACGCTGTTCATCGGGGGCGTCTTCTGGCTGCTCTCCTGGCGGCGCAAGTGGGTGGTTCCTGAAAATCGCCTGCTGCTGTGGGGGATCGTCCTGAGTGGCCCGCTCTCCTTTATCGCGATAGAGCTTGGCTGGATGGTCACTGAACTGGGACGCCAGCCCTGGGTGATCTATGGCATCTTGCGCACACAGGATGCCGTGACGACTGCTCCAGGATTGGATATCAGCTTTCTCGTCTTCTCCGTTGTCTACGTGGTGCTGGCAATCACCTTGACCGTGCTGCTGCTGCGCCTGGCACGTTCACCACTACCAACGCAGAAGTGGCCTGTACTGGTGAGTAGTAATATTGATAAAGGGGTCGGTATAAAATGATATTAACCTACACTATCCTGATCATCCTCTGGCTATCGCTTATCGCTTATGCTGTACTTGGCGGAGCAGACTTCGGTGGGGGGATCTGGGACTTCTTCGCCTTTGGCCCTCAGGCAGAACGTCAACGCCGTTTGATCGGGCAAGCGTTAGGGCCGGTCTGGGAGGCGAATCACGTCTGGCTGATCTTCTTGATTGTGGGACTGTTCACAGCCTTTCCGTTCGCCTTTTCAGTCCTCTCAACAGCGCTCATTGTGCCTTTCACCCTGGCGCTGCTAGGCATCGTGCTTCGTGGTGCCGCCTTCATCTTTCGCGCCCAGGCTGACGAGGCTGTGACCTTCGGGAAGATCTGGGGCCGCGTGTTCAGTACCGCCAGTACCATCACGCCTTTCGTGTTCGGTACCGCAGCGGCGGCAGTGGCCAGCGGCCAGGTTCGCGTCCAGGGAGGCGGTGTTCAGACCGATCTCTTGACTGGCTGGACAACGCCCTTTGCGCTCACCATCGGCGCATTAGCTCTTTCGCTTTGCGCTGTTCTCGCAGCTCTCAATCTTATCATAGAGGCTCAGAACAGCAATGATACTGAACTCGTAGAAGCGTTTCGTCGCCGCGCTATTATTGCAGGTGCCTTCACGCTGGTACTGGATGTGGTTGCCTTCACGCTCTCACCCTTCGAGGCTCCATTACTCTGGCATGGCATGCTTGCTCATGCGCTTCCTCTCGTCATTGTGACGGGACTGATCGGACTGGGAACAGCCGCATCGTTGCTCCTGAGGCACTATCGCCTGGCACGTGTTCTGGCCATTATCGTCACCGCCTTCATTTTTGCTTCCTGGGGGGTGTCGCAATTCCCCTACCTGATTCCAGTGAATGTAACAATCAACAATGCGGCCAGCCCGCCTGCTACACTTCTGGCCTTGCTGATTGGTACGATTACTGGTATGGCACTGCTTTTGCCCTCGCTCTGGTTGCTTTTCCATGTTTTCAGGGGCAAGAATCCAGCACAGCTCGTTCAGGAGAAAATGAGAGAATCAGCTAAATGAAGCGAACGAAACGCTCACCACTGCTCTTAATGGCCTTGACCATTTTTATTGACTTTGCAGGCTTTGGTATCGTTCTTCCCTTGCTCCCATTCTGGGCGGAGCGACTGGGGACAGGTCCTGTGGGTGTTGGTCTGGTTCTCACGATCTATGCACTGGCGCAATTTATCTTTACGCCGGTGCTCGGGGCCCTTTCTGATCGCTTTGGTCGCCGACCAATCATCCTCGCTTCGCTGCTGATTGAGGCGCTCTCATTGGCGCTCTCTGCACTGGCGAGTTCACTGCCCCTCTTCTTCATCGCACGTTTCATCGGTGGCCTTGGGGCCTCCAACATCGGCTCAGCACAGGCAGTTGTCGCTGATGTGACACCTGTTGAGGGACGGGCACGAGGCATGGGCCTTATCGGCGCAGCTATTGGGTTAGGCTTCGTCGCCGGGCCAGCCCTGGGGGGCTTATTAGCCCCTCTTGGACCAAGCGTACCCTTTTGGGTGGCAATGATCATAGCGCTTGCCAATGCCCTGCTCGTGCTGCGCTTCCTGCCAGAAACACGCCATATAAGGGCTGCCACAAGGGTTCCATCCAGCACCTCCCCAAAGGGTACGACAGTCTCTTTCACCAGGCATGGCATGGGAGTATTCCTCGCCGGATGGAGACAGGTACTGCGGCATCCAGTGGTGGCACGCTTAGTCGTCATTAACCTCCTCTTCACATTGGCCTTCACGGCAATGGAAGCAGTCTTCCCGCTGTTTACGCAGCATTCCTTTGGCTGGACGGCTCTACAAAATGGGTACATCTTCACGTATGTAGGGAGTGCGATTGTTATCATGCGGGGTGGTCTGGTGGGGCGGCTCATCAAGCGTTGGGGTGAGCATAGCCTGTTGATCGCTGGCCTGGTCATGCTCGCTGCCGGGCTAGCATTACTCTCATGGAGTACGAACCTGGCACTATTGTTGATCGCGCTGGGCATAGTTAGCATAGGCGATGGCATCGTGATGCCGATGATTTCGGCGCTCCTCTCATTTGCTAGCCCGCCTGGGGCGCAGGGCGAAACGCTGGGCCTTGCGCAAGGTGTTGCAGGGCTGGGACGAGCAATAGGTCCACTGGCCGCGGGAAGCATCTTCGCGATCGGAGGTCCAGGAGCGCCCTTCTTGTTTGGTAGTGCACTGGTGGTGCTGGCAACATTGATCGCATTACCCGCACTTTCAATCAAGCATGAGGTTTCCCTGACGCATTCCACGCCTGATGTTCAAACTGTCTCTATAGAGGAGATACATTCGATGGCAGGGGAGCGTTAGCACTCTTTTGCGCAAGATCGCTCCTGATAAAGAAAGGCCCTGTCATGTTCTTCCTATTAGGTAGGCTAGCCACCCGCTTTCGCTGGTTAATCGTGGGCCTGTGGATGGTCGCCATCGCGATTGCCTTGCCATTTGCTCCGCAGGTTACCCAGGTACTGCAATCCGGTGGCTTCGTCAGTCCCGACTTCGAATCACAACGGGCGATTCATCTGCTGACCCAGAAACTGCATTTCAACCCGACCATTGTTCAGGTTATCTTTACGAGTTCGCGCTACAGTGCGGATAGCCCAGAATTTACGCAAGAGGTACAACAAGCTCTTACCCGGGTGCGCGGCTGGTCGGAAGTTTCGGGTGTGATAAGTTTCACCGATAATCCACGCCAGATCTCCTTAGATCGCCATGACGCCTATGTGAATGTACTGCTCAAGCCTGATCCCGATACTGCACCGAAGTTGGTGCCTGAACTGGAGCGTCGTTTGCAGACCGTTCCGGATTTACAAACACTTATTGGAGGTGGACCTGTCTTTTTCGCAGATATACAACTGGTCAGTGAGCGCGACCTCCGCCGGGCGGAAATTCTAGCCTTTCCCTTTGCTCTCATCGCCCTCCTGCTTGTGTTTCGCTCGGTAGTTGCTGCAGTTCTGCCCGCTTTAGTGGGTGGGAGCGCCGTCGGCGTGACGTTGGCGCTCATCTTTGGCCTTGGACATCTCACAACGTTTTCTATTTTTGTATTGAACATTACCACGCTGTTTGGTCTCGGACTTGGTGTAGACTACTCACTGTTTATGGTGAGTCGCTTCCGCGAAGAACTCGCTCATGGGCGTAGTGTTGACGATGCCGTGGCCATTTCCGTTGCCACGGCGGGTCGTGCCGTGACATTCTCGGGTCTGACTGTCTCTATTGGCCTGCTGGGGTTAACTTTCTTCCGTCTCAATATGCTCCATTCAGTAGGGGTGGGCGGTATCCTCGTTGTCGTTTTAGCAGTGCTCGCCGCGCTTACACTGCTACCCGCTGCTCTTACTATCATTGGCACGAAGATAAACGCTTTTCCAATACGCCTCCCGCAATTTCGGAAACGTGAAGAAGTCACCGCCGTTGGGACAGCAGATGCCACGCCAGGGTCACTTGAACATCACGGCTTCTGGTACCGGCTCTCTCACATGGTCATGCGCTACCCGCTACAAGTGTTTGTGCCTGTCTTCCTGTTGCTAGTCGCGTTAGGATTGCCATTTCTTGGCGTACGCTTTTCGGCCCCCGATGCCTCCATTCTCCCCACTGATGTGCCGTCGCGTGTAGCTTTCGACCTGTTAGCCAAGCGGTTTAATGATCGCGAGACAACGCCTATTCTCATAGCTGTACAGACACGGGGCGATGTCCTGTCTCCCGCTAACGTTGGCAAGCTCTATTCCTATGTGCAGCGCATCCAGGCTGATCCACGTGTTGCGCGGGTAGATAGTATTGTCAGCGCTGACCCACGCTTCACACTTGACCAATACGAACTGCTCTACACGCATCCCCAGTTGATTGCTGATCCCTACCTGTCCGCACTCGTCAAAGCATCGGTAGCGGGAAATACCTTGGAGATTCTGGTCATCAGTAAGTATGGAATGCTCGATCAGCGCTCCCAGGCGTTGGTGCAGGCGCTGCGGAATACAACCCCTGGTGGTGGTATCGCAATCCTTGTCGATGGTGGGACGGCCGGGGGTATCGACTACGTCGACTCGCTCTACACGGACTTTCCAAAGGCCGTAGTGGTTGTGGCTCTCACCACTTATATTGTCCTTTTGCTCCTGTTCCGGTCACTCGTATTGCCCCTGAAGGCCATCTTGATGAATACGCTTTCCATTCTGGCAAGTTATGGCGCTCTCGTGGTCATCTTCCAGGATGGATTCTTGCACCAGGTGCTCGGCTTTACTCCACTCGGTTTCGTTGAAGCATCGAGTCCTATTCTGCTCTTCTTTGCCTTGTTCGGTCTCTCTATGGACTACGAAGTGTTTTTACTCTCGCGAGTGCAAGAAGCTTTCTGGCAAACCGGCGATAACACGCATGCCGTCGCACTGGGGTTGCAACGAAGCGGTGGCATTATTACCAGTGCGGCCATCATTGTCGTTGTAGTGAGCGCTTCTTTTGCCACAGCCGATGTGATACTCGTCAAGGCGCTCGGCCTTGGTATGGCGCTGGCTGTCGTACTCGATGCCACCTTTGTGCGCGCTTTGCTGGTTCCTGCTACCATGCGTCTCCTCGGCAACCTGAACTGGTGGCTCCCTATCGTGGGAGTTCAACGTCATCCACCTGCCTTAAGACACTATATGGGTGCGCATGAGTCAAAAGTACATACAGTGCAAGAGATGCAGGCTGAACCGATGAGAGACGCAAGCGTAGGAGATAAGCCATGAAAAAATGCAAGCTCTCGGCACGTAGAACTGGCATGCAGTACCCGGCGCTTTACCTTAAACTGTGCTGCGCGCTCATATTCCTGTCATTCGTGCTTGCCTCCTGCTCCTTTCCAGGGAGCGCCACACCAGTCGAACAACTACCTGAAGTACACTCGACGCCCCAGGCACAAGCGTTGCCACCTGTACACTTTCCACAGGATGAGGCTGCACATCGCGACCTGAACGAGTGGTGGTACTACACAGGTCACATGAACGCAGTAACACCTGATGGGAAAACGCACCATTACGGGTTTGAACTGGTTTTCTTTCAGGCCTTGCGTAGTGATCTGCCGCCAATCTATGCCGCACACTTCGCCATCACTGATATCACGCGAGGCGCATTCCATTTTGATCAGCGTCGCCTGATTGAACCAGGTGCTATCATACCGAATGGCACATCAACGAGCGGCTTTCGTGTCTCTATTGGCGATTGGTCGGTACAGGGAGTGAATGGGCAGGACCACCTGGCAGCAGAGATGGCGAACTACAGCTTGCATGTTGATTTGGTTGGTCTCAAGCCGACTGTCCTTCACAACGGAAATGGTCTAATCACCTATGGTTTGGGTGGTTTCTCCTATTACTATTCGCGCACGAGAATGGCGCTTTCTGGTCGCCTGATCGACCATAAGCAGTCATTACGCGTGAACGGTGTGGTTTGGATGGATCATCAATGGGGCAACTTTCTCACGCT